>VTLG01016548.1_pt1 | contig 25526 bp, 36 predicted proteins | sample 4694571 | NCBI WGS metagenome assembly VTLG01 (sample SAMN12604809, study PRJNA352737) | marine metagenome | biome: ENVO:00000447; feature: ENVO:00000209|ENVO:00000569|ENVO:01000036; material: ENVO:00002151; isolation source: viral sequences binned using virsorter ...
ACCTGCTGATGGTGATTTGCTAGGGGAAATTAGTTTTCGTGGTAGAAACGATAATACTGAAGATATAACTTATGCAACTATTAGCAGTACACTAAAAGATGCTAGTGATGGCACAGAAGATGGTAATCTATTTTTCAATGTTATGGTAGCAGGAACATCACGAGAACTTCTTACAGTTACAAAAGATTCTGTTGTTATTAATCAAGATAGCCAAGACATAGACTTTCGTGTTGAATCAAATGGGCAAAGTCATCTGTTGTTCGTTGATGGTGGTAATGATTGTCTTTTAATTAATAACTCAACTAGAAATAATTTAGGTGTTGTTGAACTTTTAACAACTATTGGTGTTGATAATGCAATGATTATTAAAACACCTGAAAGTGGTGTTAGTGGAACTGCTACAGCAATAAAATTTAGATACAGTGGTTCAACAAGTGGTACGATTTCTTATGATGGTTCAAGCACATCTTATGCTACTTCATCAGATTACAGATTAAAAGAAAATGTAACGTATGATTTTGATGCAACAACAAGATTGAAACAATTAAAACCTGCAAGATTTAATTTCATAGCTGATGAAAACAATACAACAGTAGATGGCTTTATTGCACACGAAGTATCAAGTATAGTGCCTGAAGCAATCACTGGAGAAAAAGATGCAGTTGATGATGATGGCAATATTGTGCCACAATCAATAGACCAAAGTAAACTCGTACCCCTACTCGTAAAAACCATACAAGAATTAGAAGCACGTATTGCAACACTAGAAAGCAAGTAACATGGAAAGCATTGACCCAATGTTATTCTGGAACATAATCCTGACTATGGTCGTTGTACCATTTGGTTGGGCATTTAACAAGATGTTCCAAGAGGTTAAACGAATACAGATACTCTTGAACAAGACACGAGAAGAGTATGCACGTAAAGATGATGTAAAAGATGATGTGCATGAGTTAATGGATGCACTAAGAAGATTAGAAGATAAGTTAGATAAAGTATTGATGGGAAGTAGATAATGGCAATGTTTACAGGATTTAAACCAAGTGGTATGCAGAAGATAGCCAATAGACTTGGTTACAGTGGTGATATGGTAAACTTTGATAACTACCTACAACAGAACCCTGATAAACAAAGACAAATGATTGTCTTTGAAGAAGCTGCACGAAAGATGGCAGAGGGTGGTTATGTTAAGATGCAGACAGGTGGCATGACATCTGCACCTAACTATCAAGACTTTTTAAAATCTGATATATATAAACAACAAGTTATGGGTGGAGGTGATAACTTATTTGGTGTTCCTGCACCTGCAGTTATTGACCCTGTTATTGTAGGAGGAAAAAGCTATGCCTTTTCAAATCCTGTTATAGGAGGTGCATATAGAGATTATATGGAATCTATTGGTGCAGAAAGTTTTAAAAGAGCAGAACCTCAATTTGGGTTACCTTATAATTTTGAAAATGTTGTAGGGGAAGACCCAAGAGATGCAAATACAACAGGCTCTACTATAGGTCCGGGGTTTGGCACACCTGCTCCTGTAGACCCAAGATTAGCCACACAACCAATACCTCAACAGAACATACCTGCTACCTCTGATATAACGGATGTTGCAGCACAAAGGTTGTCTGCACCTGCGTTGCCACAAGGAACACAAATACAAGGTGTGGGTGTAACACAAGAAGCAGGACAGTTTATACCAACAAGTCAAGGACAAGTAGCAGGTGCAGTGGCAGTGCCTACAGCTATGGCTACAACAACTATGGCAGAAGTTCCTAGAGCTATGGATGCTAACGTAATGACAGCAGAAACTGCTTCTGCAAACGTAGGCAATACATTAAACACAGTTCAAGCAGCACAGGCAACACAAGACCCTAAAGCACAGGTAGTGGCAGCACAACAAGTTAAGTCTGCTGTAGGCGATTTAAACGCTGCTCAAGGCAATGCTACAGTATTAACAAATCCTATACAAAGAGAAATACAAGCAGGTGAGTTAGTCTCTCCTACAGCTAATGCTGAAAAGGCAAAAGCATTTACAGAACAAATAGAAGCAGCTACTGCAACACCTACAGACAAAGCAACTGTAGCAGGGCAACTAGCAAGTTTAACTGCAAACTTTGATGCAACAAATCCACCCTCATGGGCAGCAGGAGCAATCAGAGGTGTACAAGCAGTTATGCAACAAAGAGGTCTTGGTGCATCTAGTATTGCAGGACAGGCACTTGTACAGGCTGCTATGGAATCAGCAATACCTATAGCACAGGCAGATGCTAGAACTGTCGCTACATTTGAAGCACAGAACTTATCTAATAGACAGCAACGTGCTATGTTATCTGCTCAACAAAGAGCAGCTTTCATAGGACAAGAGTTTGACCAAGAGTTTCAAGCGAGAGTACAGAACTCTGCACGTATAGCTGATATAGCTAACAGAAACTTTACTGCAGAACAACAGATTGCACTAGAAAATAGTAGAATAGCTAATAGTGTAAACTTACAAAACTTATCTAATAGTCAAGCATTGGTCATGGCAGAGGCATCTGCTCTTGCTAGTTTAGACACTGCTAATTTAAATGCTAGACAACAAGCAGCAGTACAGAATGCACAGAACTTTTTGCAACAAGACATGGCTAATTTAAGTAATCAACAGCAGGTAGAGTTGTTTAAGGCACAACAAAGAGTACAGAGTTTGTTCACAGACCAAGCTGCTCAGAATGCTAGTAGACAGTTTAATGCATCTAGTCAAAATCAGGTAGACCAATTCTTTGCTAACTTAGCTACACAGTCTGCACAGTTTAATGCAACACAGGCAAATGCACAGTCACAATATAACGCAGGTCAGAGAAACGTATTAGAAAGATTTAATGCAGAGTTAAACAATCAAAGAGATACTTTCAATGCACAGAACAGATTAGTTATTGACCAGAACAATGCACAGTGGAGAAGACAGATAGCGACTGCTGATACTGCTACAACTAACAGAATCAACGAGCTAAATGCCACCAATTTACTAAACATATCTAATCTAGCGTACAACAATTTGTGGCAATATTATGCTGATACTATGGAATGGGCATGGACATCTGCTGAGAATGAACTTAACAGATACGCTGATATGTCTATCGCCAACCTAAATGCTGACACTCAAACTGAAGTAGCTAAACGAGGAGAGTCAACTGCTGCAGGTACTGCAATCGGTAGCCTGATTGGAACATTAGGCTCTGCATATATAGGTGCTACTTTTTGTTGGGTAGCAAGAGAAGTGTATGGTAAAGGTGACCCACGTTGGTTTGTATTCCGTATGTGGATAAAGTACAAAGCACCTAAATGGTTTAAGAACCTATACAAAAAGCATGGCGAAGCATATGCTAGTTATATAAGTAACAAGCCTATATTGAAATGGGTTACGAAAAAGTTTATGGATTTTGTGATTAAAGAAAAAGGAAAGGCATTGGAATGTCAAGCAGGTTAAGTAACGAAGCACCTACTAGATTATATAGAAACTTAAAAGTAGAAGAGGGTGAGGACATAGACGTTAAGGCAACACGTGGATTACTTGCTCGTAGTCAGCCTGATAAAGCTAGAGAAGAAGCAGGGGTAAATAACCCATCAGAGCGTGTAGCTAAACACGTATCTATATTACGTAGAAAAAGACAAGAGATATTAGAAGATGACGGAAATCAATCAACCATTGCTTGATGGTCCTATAGCAGGGCAATCATTAACAGCAGAAATAAATGGCAGACCTTGGCTAAACCCACCACAATATACAACAGTGGATGAGGCTATAGAATATTATTTAGAAAGAATGTCATCAGAGGAATTTACAGACCAACTCGTAGACGTGTTAGAGATGGGTGTGCCTGTCACAACATTAGCTAATACAATACAGCTAGGCAGTGTTATGGATGGTGTTCACAGCGTTGACATAGGTATGTTAGTCATGCCTTTTATTATGGAAATGATTATGCTTGTGGGTGAAAGTTCCGGTGTAAAATATAATAGTGGTATGGAGAATCCAAATAAAGGTCAAACAAGAGATACACTGATAAACAGCGTAAGAGCAGAATTAGAAACAAGAATGAAACAGAAAGAGGGTATGCTGTATGATGAAGAAGGTGTAGAGGAAGAAATGGATATGGATAAACCAATAGAAGCACCACAAGAAGAACCTATGGGATTAATGGCTAGGAGAGAGCAATGAGTTTTATTGCAGGATTTGCAACAGGTTTAGCAAAAAGCGTTGACGAGCAGCTTAAAAAAAGTATGGAACGCACTCAAGAACGAATTGATGGTATGGCACAGTATCGTGTTACTCGTAGGCGAACAGCTTTAGAAAGACAAGATAAAGAAAAAGACGAGCTAAGAGACAGCATTATGAAGTTAGCTAGTCTAGTGGGCAACGATACAACTAAAGCTATACAAATGTATAAAGCAGCAGGTAATAATGTCACAGACGCTAATAAATTTTATGATATAGCTTTGAAAAGCCAAAGAACTTTGGGTGAAGATTTTGATATTAACAAAGCTATACAATTTGCAAGTGTTAGTGCTCCTGAAGGTGTTAACCCATCAGACTTTTTAAATAATTTTATTGATGGTTCAGTTAAAGAAATTAAACCCTTACCTGCTAAAGACAGTGACGTTGCAAGTGGCTTATATGGTGCTTTGTTCAAGCCAAAGATAGGCGAACAAATAATGAAACAAACAGATGCCATAGCACCATTGCCTGAAACCAAAAAGATTGATACTAGTTTTATAACCCCTGCGACTGTAGACTTTAATCAGTTTTTAGAAGCAAAAGATTATCAAAAGAAAAATCAAATTAAATCAAAGTCAGATTTTGAAGCACAGTATTTATCTTTTAACATTGCTGCTTTTTATGAAAGAGACCCAGAAAAGAAAAAACAATTAGAGAATAAAGCTAAAGAATTTTTAACAAAGCACGAAGAGGCTGAAGCAAAAAAGAACTCAGCTACGAGAGATGGTGCAGATAAGAAAAACAGATTTTTTAGTAAGTCAAGTATAGAAACAATTTTTAAAAATAGATATGCACAAAATATAGATTCTAGATTTGTTGGTGGCACAGGACTTGGAGAATCTTTAAAGATAGCATTTAATGGTAATGAAGTTCCTGTTTTATTAGGTTCAAGGACTGCATTACAAACTTTAAAGAAGGAGTTTGGTAAATTAAATGATGAAGAGTTTAACAGAGCTTATACAGCCAAAGTTGGAGAATATAATGAAAGAAGAAGACAATACGCTGATAAAGTTAGATTAGACCAAAATAGAGAGAAAAAACTACTCAAAGGTGTTGCTTACAGAAGAGAAGAAAGTGAAGCAGCTTTTAAAACAAACTTTAGTCAAGGTAAATACAACGTGGGTGATGTCGTAGAATTTAAGGACAATAATGATAACCCTGTGGTGCGTATCATAACAGCTAGTGGATTCCTATAATAATGAAAAATACTGTGGACTTAGATGATTTATTAAATGCTCCTCTAGTTATAAATCCAGATGACGAAATTAAAGAAAATGATGTAGTAATAACAGAAGGTGTTGTTACTGACGATGATTTGTTGAATGCTCCTTTAGTTATAGATAGTAACACAGATGAAGAAACAAACATTAAAACAGATATACCTGAAGAGCACGAGGTAAAAGAAGAAAAAGAAAAGAATATCCCACCTAGTCAAGACACTTTGTATTCTCGTTACAAAGAAAAATATCCTCAATTATTTCAAAATGGACAACTAGTAGACTTTGACGCTGCAGAAGAAATAGGAATAATATCTCCTGTTAGTGGTGTTGCAACTGATGATGAGCAAGTTACTGGTGGTCATGTAAGCACTAGAACAAAAGAGACTCCTTTTGGATTTATGTATAATACAGAGGTAGAGTCTGTTGAGGTTCAAAAAGAAAACGCAAGGAACAATCAAGATTTTCGTAGAATAGAAAGAGTTGCAGAAGATTTTGACGTTCCTGAGATGTCTGCCAAAGAAGAAGACAAGTTTATAAATGATATGATAGATGCTATGCCTGATAAAAATCCTGATGGCAGTGTCAATCTTATGAAAAAGTTTTTAGGTATAACAGGCTCTACCGGGTACAGCATAATAAATGCTTTGGGCAAAGTTGTATCTTATGTAGGTGCAGGATATCAAGACATAATAGAAAAGGTAGCTAAAGAAACACAAGAGGCTTTTCCTGAACAATACAATAGTATAATTAAAAAAAGTCCAAAAGAATTTGCTAGTGAAATAGGCAGAGGAACTCTGGCAGGATTAAGGTTTTCAGAGACATTGCCAGTGTTAGGCAATGTTACTAAACTACCTGCTGCAAATGCTAGAATAGCTAGAAAACTAGCGAATGAACTAGCTAAAAATAAAAAGAAAGCAGAGAAAGCATGGAATAGAACATTAAATGTAAACAAAATGAAAGGTGCTACAGCACAACAAATACAGGAGAAAAAGGATGCAGCTAAAAAAGTCGCTGAAGAAAATAAACAAATATCTAATCAGCTTATTAAAGAGTTTGAAGAAAAGACTGGTAAAACTATATCAACAACTGATGAAGCAGGTAACAAAAAAATAGATTATAATTTAGCTAGAGAAGTAGGAAATGAAACTGCAGAAGATTTAGTACAATCAAAAGGAACTACATTATTTGATAAAGCAAAAGAAGAGATTCTAGGTGCAGACATAAGTGACAACGCTGCTCTTTTTGGACAAGGCGATACTTTATTTCAACCTATACTTAAACCAGATAAATTCGATGGCATTGTTGCAGTAGCTAGTGACCTTAAAAAAGCTAATCCCCAAGCATTTAATAATAATAAGACAATCATTGACAATTTATTTGACCTTACTGTAAACAAAAAATTAATTGCAGGTGATGAGCTTATAGATATGTTAAACAAGTATGATATATCTTTTGAGGATTACGTATTAACTGTGGTGGGTTCAGGCTCTACTGCAGGTAAGGTATTAAATAAATTATCTCAAATAAAAAGAGCAAGACCTGTAAATGAAATGGTTGCTATGCAACAAGCTGCAACTATAAAAAATCAAGACACTATCCGTAATACTATAATGAGAATAGAGAATATAAGAAGAGGTGGCTTGGTATCACAGATAGCAACTGCTGCTCGTAACTTAACGTCTGCAGGTATAAGAGCACCATTAGAGGGATTTGGTAATGTCATAGATACTGCTCTATATAATCTATCTAACGAAGGTGTAATATCCGGAACTAAAAGTTTAGCTTCTATAAATAATTGGAGAGATAGTTTTAGACATATGAAATATATGTTTAACAATCCTAAAGAAACTAAAGAAGTGGTTGATTTTATTTTAGAAAGACCAGAGTTAGAGGGTCAATATAAATTACTATTTGATAATATTAACGAGATAATGATTTCTACAGGTAGAGGAAAGGGTGGAATAGTAGATAAAGTTTTATCTGAGGGTGAAGATGCTGTCATGGCTCTTAATATACCAAACAGATGGCAAGAATTTTTAGTAAGAAGGGGTGCTTTTTTAGGTGAGCTAGAACGTTTAGTTAAAAGAGAATATAAAATAGATTTTATTGATGTTTTAAATCAAGGTAAAATACGTGATTTATTAAATGATGCAGGTAATGTTAGACCTGCAGGTGCTCGTTCTTTTATAGATTTAGTTGCAGATTCTACACAAAAAGCATTAGATGTTACTTATGCTAAACAACCTGATATTCCCATGTTTAGAAATATATCTTCTTTCATAGTGAGAAATGGTTTGACTGTTGTAGCACCATTCCCAAGATTTATGTTTAATAGTATGGAACTTATGGGTCAATATATGGGTGGTGCATCTATACCATTAACTCGTAAGATAGCAAGTATGGTTACTTTTGGCAAAGTAGGAAAGGGTAAATTAACACCCAAAGATAGACAAAGAATATCACGTAACTTAATAGGTGGAGCAACCATGTTAGCTGCATATCAATACAGAAGCTCTGAAGATGCTCCACCAGATTTTAAAAAGTTAAGATTAGATGATAATACAGAAATGGACACAACACCACAGTTTCCTATGAGACAATTTTTATATTTAGGAGAAGCAGGTAGACGTTTAGTTGAAGGAACATTTGAAGACTTCTTTGACTCTAAAGAATTTTTAGAAACATTTGTGGGTACTAATTTAAGAACAGGTGTGGGTGAAAGTATTTTCCAAGATTTAGCTGACATAATATCTGCTACCGATATCTCGTCAGAAGAAAAAGCAGCTAAAGGATTAGTAGCTCCAGTCGCTGATTATTTAGCTAGTTGGTTTGTTCCCTTTGCACAGATAATTGAAACACAAAGAGCATTAGGAATAAGAGGACTAGAGTATAAAGATTTAAGAGAAGACCCAACTTTAGATGCTCTTACTACTGCTAAAAAAGAGTTTGAAAAGCCTTTTAAACAAAGAGGGTTTACTGTATCTCCTGAAGAAGAAGCAGCAGCACCTAAACGTGAATTTGTTTTTGCAGAGGATAAAAAAAGAGTTAGTCCAATATCTCGTGTTTTATTAGGACTAAACTTGTCCACGAGAGACAGTGAAGAGGGAGAGTATCTAGCTAGATTAGGATACAAAGATTTCAAATTTGGAAGTAAGTCTCAAGTTCCAACAGTGCAAAGAGCAGAAAATAAAATAATAAGAGAAGCACTACCTTTAATTGTAAACTTTGTAAGAGATGAGGAAGATAATTTAAGAGAAGAATATAGAGATGCAGGTCCTGCCACAAAGAATGATTTTACTGAACAAGCATATGTCAACTCTGGTGTAAAAGGCTTAATAGATATTCAAATAAGAAAATTAAAAGAAAAAATAGCAAATGAAGGTTTGGGAAAAGGACAGGCTTCCGAGTATGCTAGACAGCTATTGTCTTTTAGAAAGTTACCCAAAAATATAAGACGAAGAGCAGTTACACAATTTTATGATTTAAATGGAAAGCCTCCTAATGTTGCTGAAGAAGACGATTTAACAGAGTTGGCTATCATAGGAAAGAAAATAAAAAGCATATTTAGAGGTAATTAACCTAACGACTATCCCCTGAACCTTGTAATGTTCCTCTCTTCTTTCTGTTGTATAACTTATCTAAGTTATTCTCCATCAGCTTACCTAGACTAACATTTAGTTCTGTAGCTAACATGGCACAATACCACAATACATCGCCAATCTCTGATGCTAAATCTGATTGTGTACCATCACGAATTAATTTCTTTGCTTTCCCTGCTACCTCTCCTGCCTCACTAGTGAGACCCAAAACAAGGTAAGGCAACGCATCTTTCTTAGGATAGATTGCAGTTGCCTTTGCTTTGTTCTGATATTCGTCAGCAGTTATCATGCTTTTATTTTTAGACTGCATGAACTTCTTTGCTTCTTCCTCTAGTTTCCTCACGTTTTAACTTCTCCAAGTTCTTATAATATGCAAAGTTGTATCCTCTTTGCCACTCTCTGTGTTGCATAGTATTTTGATTGTAAGGACTTACTGTAGATATTATCTTAGTTCCTTTCTTACCTAAGTTTTGTATGTACTGTTTCCCCCTGAAAGCATTTACACCTCTTTCAAACTGTATTCTTAGAGGTGCATCATACTTATTTAGATTTGGATTTCTCTTCTTTTTTGTCATCAAGTTGCTTCCTTTCAAGATATTTTAATAGCATTGATAGTCTGTCATCATATTTACCAATCTCACCTATTTCTTTATCCATAGCTTCTATTATATCTGAATGCTCTCCAATACCTGTAGACCTGCTTAAATATATCTCTACGTTAGCAATGTGTTTATTTATGTGTCCTACATAGTAAGATTTTAAAGCTGATAATAACATCTCTCTCATTCTTATTCTCCCTTGAATGTTTTAATTACATCAGAGGAAAACAGCTTTTGTATATTTAACAGATACATCTTGGATGCATTGTTATCTCCCCCTGATACAGACTTTTTATAGTCTAGTTTGTCAATAAGTTTTTTAAGATTATCAACATTAAATACCAATGTGCAAAAAACATCATCGCCCACACACAGGTTATGAAACCAAAAGTCAGCTTCTGTTGCATTTATGCCACTGGGTTTACCATAACTTTCGTATTCAATAGCTATGTTACCTGTTCTTTGCCACATATCTCTTTCACTCTTGACCTCAATCTTTTTGTCCTGCAACATATCTGCTACATACTTTTCTCTAACTTGCCCATACTTTAAGTCTATGTCAAACTTCTTCCTATCTTCTGCAGTAGGCTCTAAATGTTGCATTATTTCTTCCCCCTATGTAGTTTTCTACCTTTAAAGAAAACAATTAAATTTATGGTTGTGTTTATAGTAATAGCGATAAGCAACCACCATTGCCACCACACTATCTCTGTTCCCTCAAACATTAACTAGCTTCTATATCAACCATCTCACAAACACCTGCAGCACAAGCTAACTCTTTACTACCAGTAGTAGTGTCTTCTTTTTCAAACTCTTGTAGTCTGCTCCAATCTATAGCAGTTGGCATAGCCTTTGTCAAGATATCATACTCTTCCTCTTCTATATCCTGATAAGGAGCTTGTTTATATGTATGCTCACTAAAAGGCAAAAAGGATATCCCGGACACCTCATCAAAGTTATCGTACACCCATGCACCAACTCGCATCCATTCATGCTCTTTGACAGATATAGTCACAGATGGTTTATGTTCACACCAGTGTCTCTGAAACAACAACCAATAGTCTAACTGCTCAATAGCAGTCATCTCAGTTCTAGTGATAGCACCTGATGGTGATTTCATAGGAAAGCTAAACACAGTTGTGCTATCAGGCTTCATAACATCAGGCTCTGCAGGAATACCTGCATCTTTCATAAACTGTGTTAATGGGTCTTTGTTATCACCACGTACAGTTCTAATATAGAAAGGGTTGTGTCTTGCATGAATGCCACTAGCACTGTCAACTAACTGTGACACTGTTCCTGATGGCTTGATGCAAGTGATTGCAGTTGACTGTGGTATGCCTAAATCTTTGGCAATCTTTTTGTTAGTCTCGACTGCAACCTCTTTTAACATTTTTAGATTTACTACTAGGTTACTATTATCAGGAGATACGACAGGACAATCTAATATGCCTGTTAGTGATACACCTAGCAATCTCTCTTCCTCTGTATTATCTTTCCATACTTTTCTTAAATATTTAAATCTAGTAAGTGTAGATTGAAATGTGCCAAGTATTGTGGCTAGTCTAACTTTATCTTTTAATTTTTCTATATCATCTGTTTCTCTGCAAACAACTTCAGTTAAATTACAGAACTGATATGGTCTAAGTATAATTTCACTACATGGGTTACAACCAAACTCATAATACTCATCTAATCCAAAACGATTTTTTAATCCTGTCTTAGATTTACGTCTTCCATTCTCTTCTACTTTATTTATGGCTGCATTTCTATTAAAAATACCACGTTCTCCTGATTTAGACTCATATAAAGCTGTCCATTCTCGCATGAATGTACCCATCTCAGGCTTACCTTTAAATGCTATAGAGTTATTAGCCAGTGACCTTTGCCCTTCATTATCCCACCATTGACCTGATTTAGCGTGTCGCATTTGGTCATCACCTAAGTTAGACAAAGAGATGAGGGCAGAACGTCTGACACCACCAACAACAACAACTTCACCTATCTTACACATGACATCGTGACACTCGATAGGAAACAAACGTCTGCCCTTTGCTCCTGTGAACTTTTCTATACAGAACTGAAACAACTCTTCAAGAGGTGCAGGACCAGATGCCCTACCACCAAATGTTTTTAATCTAGCACCTGCAGGTCTAACCTTTGAGACATCCCATGTAGGTATTTGTCCAACATATAACATAGCAATAAGTTCTCTCAGTGCCTTTGCCCAACCTTGTCTGCTATCATCTACTTTGATTGTAGTCGTGCTTTTTTCAAAATGCTCATTGACCACAGGTAGTTTATCAACATTCTCTCGTTCAACAGAAAAGCCAACACCTGTGCCACACATAAGTATATACATACATTCATCAAAGCTGCGAGGACTATCAACAGGTATATAACTACAATTGTACCCTGCCACATGACATCTATCCAAAGCTATCCCGGATGTCATCAATGCTCTCATACTAGGCATAACACTTAAATCCATAATAGCGTTTGATAACTTTTCTTTCAGAGCCTTCGTAATTGTATAACTATTATTATCCATAAGATGTTTTTCCATGTAGTCAAAATATCTGTCTACAGTTTCAATCCAAGTCTCTCTTCTCTGCTCATCTTCTTTCCATCTAGCATAGCGAGATAGTGCTATAAAATTTTGGTAGTCTGTTGGTAAATAATTTTTCATCTAGGTCTCCATTAATACTCTCATATGTTTTATTGTTGCACCATCAACATCATAAAACAATTCTTTAACATATTCCTCAAAGTCTTCTCTAACATCTCCGTCAGATGGAACAGGATAATCCTCTTCGTCAACCTCAATAGTCAACATCATTTTTACTTTTATCATTTTCCAGTGTGTCTATTAGTTTTGTGAGATACCATTGTGCTTTATTTAAATCTTCAACACCATTCTTATACCTGTATCTCCAAAGGTATTTCATAATATTACCTTGCAAGTAATGTTCAAAACCTTCTTCTGTCATAGCTTTTATAGCATCAATACACTCTATTCCTGATTTATTATAATGAGGTGGATGATTAACCATGTCCTGTAACTCTTTGTTATCTGACTGTTCCATAGCTTGTTTTTCTCTCATCCTCATGTACTCCATATGACTTAACATTATTTTTTCTTCTTATCAAATGATACTACTATAACATTATCATGCTTGTCAATTATCTTTGGCTTTTCTTTTATTCTTTCCATCTCATCCTGCTGCCTTAAATAGTCCACAGCTTTTGTTCTTAAACTTTCATCTTTTTCCATCATGGGAATACTAGCACATATTATTCTACAAAACTCTAACACACCATAATAGTCATCATCATTTAGAGGGTTTTCTTTAGAGGACACCACAGACACATCAACTTCTCCTGTCCATCTTTTAGCAGGGTTTAGCATAGGTTTTACTTGTATAATAAAATCTTCAGGATTTATACTGTCTAATGTAGCCATATCATCTTTCATTTCTAATATCTAATATCGCAGGGTAATTCTTTTTACCCTTTTCTCTTATCCAACTAACAGGTATAGTTTTGTCACTAAACATAAAACCATGCTCATTGCACCAATCAGCAAGAGTTGTCTTACTACCTTTGTATATTTTGGAATTACTATTGCTAAAAACAAATCTAATGTCTAAATCAGGGAACTGTTTCTTGATGGCTATTGCCCGGACTCTTTCTCTGGGTAAAAATCTACCTTTGGCTTCTATAATTATTCCGTTTCTTAAAATAAAATCAGGGGTGTAGGAACGATACATTATCTCTTCCCACCTTATTTTTAGAGTTTCGTATTCAAACTTTGCTCGTCTTTTCTTTAAGTCTTTTACTATACTATGTTCTAAGCTACCCCTGTATCCCTTTTCTAGTTGTGCTCTGCCAAACACTAAGTTAGGTCTCTCCAATACCAATTAAAATGTGTAGCAGTTGAAGGATATCCAAGAGCTTTCATCTCTTCTTTTACTGCTTCGTCTGCTAACTTCTTAGCTTCCATAGCATCTCTTAAACCCTTTGTTCTCATTTCACGATAGGCTTTCTTAGCTTCAGCTAACTGCTTCTCCATCTGCTCTATCTCTAATTTTAAATCTTCTATCTTTTTATCCACTATATACTCCATATCTTTTTAGCTTCTTTTTTCATGGCATCTGACCATTCCCACTTATCAAAGTTAGGGTACTCAAAAGAAGCCAACTCATGCTTGTCACTACTGAGAGACAAGAATCTTTGTATTGTAAAAGCAAGATTTTTTATTTGCTTTTTATACTTAGTTAAATTACTAAGTGTAAATATCTTGTGCTGCTTTGAACTAGCAAAAAATAAATCTACACTCTTTTTAGGATATGCCATAGAATACAAAGCCATTTGTCTTTTCTGTGCTTCAGTAGGATTAGAGGGCATTCTATTTGTAGTTTTTAAATCTACTATCTTGTCCTTAAACAAGAAATCAACATAACCTATCACAGGCACAGGCAAGTCTTCAATGTTAACTTCAACTTTCTCTTGATATGTTTCAAGATTATCATATTTAAAGTTAGCATCGAGGACACTGCCAAACCCTTGAAGAGCATCCTTCTCTTTTAAAGTTCTGCCATCGTTTAAATCTACATTAGATTCACAACACAAAGCTATAAACTTAGTATCAAGAGCTTTAAAATCAAAGAAACCTTTTTGATATTTCTCTGCTAAAGCATACTCTTCTGCGATACCTCTTACTGCACCTGCTCCACTAGGGGATTTGATACCAAAAAGATATCGCATCATCCACAAAGGCTTATCTGCCACGAAAGTATTTATACTACTAGGCGACAGATAATTTATATTATGAACTGCAAATGGGTTATTACTTTTCACTAAGACACATCTGCTTCTGTGACATCAATAAAACTATCCACAGTGTTTTTATCAGCGTCACTTATGTCCTTGGTAGTTTTCATATCCCACTCATTGTATATATAAGTATTATAATTATCTATCCAAGACATAAAATTAATAAAAGTATCTTGGTCATCTTTAGACACTTCTATTGTATCTTGTAAATCAAGCGTGTATGTTGGTAAGTAAAAAGAATTACCATTTGGCAGCTTTCTTTCTTCTGTGTTCAAGGCAATATTGTGCTGCACAGGAAGTCTCTTAACTTGGGAAAACTTTTTAAATGGCTCTCCCATAGTCTTGAATGCATCTCTATTGTCTATCTCCCAGATAAAAGGAATTGTACCTTTGTCTACTTTGTTACCACTATCATCAACAGAGCCAGTTAAATTTACTGTACCAAAAATAACACGAACTCTTTTGATTTGTCTGATAACATCCTGTGTATCCACAGGCAATGCCTTAAAGTCTTTTATATAACCTGTAGGCTTACCACAATTAAACTTACCCTGATTATCTTTTAAATCAATATTCAGGTTGTCTGACATTATGGTTTTATGATATACTCCCAAAGGCTCTCCTGCCTTTGCAGCCATATTCTTAACAAACCTTTTGTACATAAATCTTTGTATAAAAGGTCTGATGGTAGCTGACGTGCCATAAATTGTGGTATCATCAGGTATCTCTAACTTATATGTACCACCTTTTACTAGCACTTTGTCTGAACCAATAATAGGAGTGTGATTAATTCTAAATCTAGGCAGTGTCTTAGGTTTGTCATCTGATGATGAACTCTCTCCAGACATACCCATAGCTTTAGCCATAACTGCATAATTATCGGTATCTATTGTTGTTATTTCATTTACCATGTAAGTTTTCTCCTTAATAAAGTTGTATCGTTATATCACAAAACATCTTTTGTGTCAAGCCAATTATCACCTATTTTTGCTTCTAATAGTAAAGGCACATTGAACTCAATCTTAAAATGTTTACTAACTAAATCTGTTATAACATCATTCAGGCTTTTAATTATCTGTGTAACTTTGTCTATTTCGTTTGGATGCACATCAATAACTATAGAGTCATGTACAGTATTCACTATGCAGGACTCCAAGTTTGTAAGCTGCTTATCTATCTCTAACAGTATCAAAGGTACAATGTCTGCAGTAGCAAAACTTTGTACAGGATAATTTTTTATCTGGGTAAAATGTGACACTTTACCAAAAGCATTTCTTGTTACATCTGGGAATGCAAACTCTCTGCCAGATGGTGTTGTAATCTTACCTGTGCTTATAGCCTCTTTAGCCAGTCTGGAATGCCATAATGTGATTTCTTTGTACTTGTCTGTGAAGTGTTTATAATATGTAGCTTGAGCAGGTGTCCTGCCAAATCCTGTTGCTCCGTAGAGGGGTGCAAACGTGTGTGCTTTCGCTTCTTGGCGAGAAGTTTCTTCCCCTGCATTACTAATAACACTAGCAGTATAACTATGCACATCAAATCCATCTTCTATCTCCTTCATTGCTGTTTTGTCTTGTGATAAAAAAGCTGCAGTTCTAAATTCTAACTGAGCAAAGTCTGCTTCTAATATTTGACCACCTTCCCAACGTGACACAAATACTTTCTTTACCGGGAATGTACCACCTCTGGGCATATTCTGCATATTTGGGTCTGCTCCACTAAATCTTCCTGTTGCAGTTCTGTGCTGTAACAATCTAACGTGCAGCTTACCATCATACTTTATATGTGTTGATATGCCATCAACAAAAGAGGATAGGTATGTTTCTAATGCTGACAGTCTTTGCAAATCTCCCAAGAAATTTGACGCTTCTATGAGATTATTATTCTTTGCAATGTTTTGTAGTATAACTAAATTAGTTTTGTTTACAGTAAATCCATTTGCACTAACCCATTTTGCATTTGGTGCTGCAAACTTTAACCCTGCTATGGCAGAGGTATGTTTGAAGTGATATCCACTAGCGTTACAATCACTACAATTGTTAGTATTAGCATAAGGTACACCATTTTTTCTAACCTTTCTTATCTTGCCTGTACCAAAACAAGTTTGACATCTCTCTGCCTTTGTTTTGTACACGACATCTGAATTATTTTTTACTGTTTTCTTAAAATCTTTGTCTGGCATATATGGTGTAAAAGAGTTTGACCACATAACTTTATCTTTAGGCTTTCTACTATATATAACCCAAGACATTTGTTCTGGACTACTTAAATTAATAGGTGTATCACCCATTAGTTGTACAACTTGTTGTTTCAGTCTGTCCTCAATGTCAATCTTTTCTTTGTTAAACTCTTCTCTAACCTTTTCTAAAGTATCAATGTCAACTTTGAAACCTCTTTTATATATTTTAGCCAGTGCAACTGCAACTTGATTTGTTAGTATAACTGTATCCATCAATCCTGCATCGCCTAAAGTATTTAATCTTTTATATTGTGCATCAGATAGTTGCTGTGTAGCGTGTAAATCTGCAGACAGATACTGTTTTAATTCTTCTCTAGGTATCTCATCTGTGGCATAACCTTTTGCAAAATAGTTTTTTAATGTGTCCTCTTTTTTAGTTTCTAAATCATATCTCAATGCACAGTCTTTTAAATGCAAAGGTTCTTTTAAACCTCTTTGCAATATGTATTCTGTTAACATAGTATCAAAGACAGGACCATCATATTTAAATCCACACTCCCACAGCCACATCAAATCATAAGCTATATTATGCCCTATAAGAATTGTTGCTCTGTCAAGTAACTCTTGTATGTCTATGTGTTGTGTGCCACCAGAATCCATATTAAACAAATACTCGTTACCTATATCTGTTAAACAACCAACCATAACTAATTTATTAGTAGTTTCAAAAGGGTCAAGGTGCATCTTGCCATCCCTTTTGGTTACTGTATTTTCTACATCAAGTGTTAGTTTCATATATACCTCGCAGTCAGGTAATCTAACTCACAACTTGCTAGACCATGCCAACCTGATAATTTATTCTTAACTACATTCAAATGTCTTGCCGGACTCTCTTCTTTATTGTCTGGATTTTTAACTGAATCTTTAGCTATCAATAGCATCAAATCTGCTTCTGCAGCTTTACCTGTTCTACTGCCTTCCATCATAGCCTGATTTAAATATATCTTGCCTTCTGCATCTGCTGACAGTTGTGACATATAAAATATTGCACACTCATGTGCTTTAGCTATTTGTCTGGCATGAATAGCATTAGCTTTCAATGCTTCATCTTGTCTGGCAAAGCCACCTGCTCTGGCAAACTTATCTCCCATATCTAATATAACTACATCAGGTTTATATGTTTTACACACACTCTCAACCCATGCCATATCTCTATCAGACGCATCTTTAATAAATATGTTTTTCTTAACAGCTTCGTATTTATCTCTTGCTTGGTCTGGACTCTTTTTTATGTCATGCATTGTCATGCCTGTAGCTGCTGTCAAATATCTTGCACCAACTCTGTGTGCTGACTCTTCGTTACATAACACAATACATTTAGCACCTTGATGAGCAAACCCACCTGTACTAGCAACCAGTGATGCATGAAAGGATGTCTTGCCTGTATTTGGTCTAGCACCTACCTCAATCAAATGTCCTGCAGAAACTCCCTCTACTTTTCTGGTTAATTCAGGTATGTTAAATGACCATTTAGCTTCTAAATTATTTTTAGCTAACAGAGTTTCTAAACTCATATCATCCCATTCTATGTTAAGATTAGGTACAAAATCCTCTCCATATAATTCAAGAATGTTTCTAATAGGTTCAAGCGAGGATTGATTACCATTAACGTAGTCAAACCCAATATTAGCGATATCTTCGCCAACGACCTGCTGAAACAGTTTAGATAATACTTCCTGTGCAATGTCTTTTCCAAGAGGTTTCTCCCTTTTTATTCTATTAAATAAATCTAAATAGGCTTGTTTCTGTGCAGTAGTCATTGATGGATTGCCTGATATAAACAAGGCTTCAATCTCATCTGGTGTTACTGTTCTTTCATATGTTGACATTGCTTTATCAATAGATTGTTTTATTTTTCTTACATCTTTACTAAACAATCTGTCTGGACATTTAGCACCTCTATGTTCATCATAGAATGTTTTGTCCATTAAACTTCTAACTAGTGATAGTTCCATGTTGTTTCTCCTTTGGGGTTAAGGCATATAAATTATTTAAGTCTTCCTCATTCCTGTATTTTAAATCGTCTTTTAATTTTAAAACTTTTACGTCTGGCACATGACCTCTTAGTTCTTTTGCAAAGGCTAGTGTTTTGGGCATTGCATCCGGGTCTAGTGCTATAATCACAGTTGAGAATTGCGATAGATACTGTCTGTGTGATTCACTTAATGATGTTCCCAACACAGCTACCCCTACAAAAACACCACTACCTACAACAGCAGCACTTATGCAATCCTCAACTACGATTGCCACATTACCACAACCAAAATAATAAGGCAAGTTATTTTTTCCATATCTCTTCCACTTGGGAAGGCGATGGGTAGTTGCTTTGCCTATGGCATCTACAACTATTCCATTTTCTTTGATAGGAAACACAACCCTCTTATCTTTTATATCGTAATGCAGATTCAATTTATCACAATCAAGTTCCCAGAGTTCACAAAAATTCATAATCTCTCGTCTGTAATTGTGATGTACCACATACTCAGGCATAATAAATGTATCATCTAGTTGTTTAACTAAATCTAATGATGTTTTAATATCATCAACAGATAAATGTATTCTTTTTGAACCGGACAAGCTGCAAGATGCCTTGTAACAATTCCATAAAAGATTGCCCATATTATTTGTAACACTAAAAGTTTTATAGCCATTACATTCTGGACAATTCATTCTTTTACTTTCTCCTACACTTAAATGTAAATCATTTATATATGTATATATACTCATATATGTATCACTTCCCTGTGGCACTTAATATGCTTTTACCATAGTTCTGTCGAGTTGTCAATGCATTTTTTGCAGAGTCAAGTGTATTTTTCATGTAAGGCTTTACTGACTGTGGGTTTGCGTGACCTGTAACTGACATAATTTGACCCATCGAAACTCCTGCTTCAACCATCTCAGTAGTACCTGTCCGTCTTAAATCAGCTATTCGTAGCTCATCAGGCAGTCCACAGAGCTTAATTGCCTTTCTTGCTACGATGGATAGCCTATGAAGAGTATAGGGGTTGTATGAGCTTCTAATCGCCTTTGGTACAGGTGCAACATATTCCTGAAAATCATAATCTCTTTTCTGTTCCTGCAGCATTTCAAATAAATCATCACTGATTGGTAAGCTGACACTTGCACCTCTCTTAGATTGTTCCAGATTTAATACTTTATTGTTAAAATCTATGTTTTCAAACTTCAACAATCTCATATCGCCTACCCTTTGACACCATTCATAAGACATTTGTACAATTAAACCTATACTCCGGTACTTAAAATCACTATAACAAAAATCTAGCAGCGTTGTTATTTGGTCTCTAGTCCAAACTATCTTTCTAGGCTTGTTAACTTTACATTTAAATGTAGAAAATGGGTTGTATTCAACATATCCCATCTCCATTCCAAACGAATAAACTTTTCTGGATGATGCTACAATGTGATTAGCCATATAAATGCCATGTTTTAGCCACACTTCATATGATTGTCTAGCCATAGCACCTGTTAGTTTATCAGCTTTAGTTGTACAAATAAAGTTTTTATTTACTTTAGTGTTCAACATCCGGTCTAAACAATTTGAATAATCTACTTTAGTTTTATAGGCTAACATACTGTAATCACTAGACTTATAGTATTCATCTACTAGTTGTTTAACTGTTATTTTTGCCATCAGTACAACCTTTCATACACTTCAAAACCAAACTCTTTACAAAATTCTTCAACAGTATCTAGCTTGGGTTTCATTTCATTTTCATATCGAATATTTTTCTTTAAATGTTGTAACATATTTTCCAGAGAATAAAACTCCCGGTAATTATAATCAGTATAAAATATATCTCCTGCACCATCTGCATCAAAATCTTCTACATCATAACTTCTTCTAAGAATATATTTTTTCTTGTAGGGTTTTATGTAATTTGAGGTTACACCTCTGGGTGTTTTTCTCCATTCTAAATAATCATCTAGCCAGTATATCCTACTCTGGATAAACCAAGGTAGCTCCCATTCCTCTGACTGGTCTGCCAGATGTTTTACCCACCATCTAGGATGAAAAAATTTTTTATTCTCAACATCCCAAAAGATATCATACCAACACCATTTATCTATATTTCCGTCTTTATCGTAAACAGGCATACAACTAAACTCCTATATAACATGAAAAGAATAATACAACTATTGCAGTTAGTATTAGTACAACTATTGCATCATTATTGTTAGGGTACATAACTACACCTTTATTGCTATGTAAATACATAAAGCTATTATCAGCAGCTTACCATAGTCGAGGTCAAACTTTGTACCCTCGCCATATTTTTTATGATAATCTACGTTAAAAAAATCTGTTATTCTATGCCACATTTTCATTCTCCTTTCGTTTGTGTTTATTATTTCTATTGTATGAACCCTTACCTTTTTTTGGGGGTACAACCTGTTTTCTTTTTCTTGTATAAGCGAGTAGTCTAGCTATAGGATTAATCCTTTTTAAAAATTTACTCATGCTCTCCCCCCTTATCGTTATCGTCATACTTTATTCTTTTGCCATTGTAATACATATACCTACTTCTACTGGGTGTGTGATAGCCTTTTTTCAAAAAGAATGTAGGCTTTCTTTTAGCAGTTTCAAACGTAGCTACAGTTAATACAATAGCACTTATTAAAAATACATGGGCAATGGCAGTTATGCCAAACACCCACATACTACCAAAATACATAGAAAAAACTATGCACCACATCCAAGCTAACACTTGCATAACCATATGTCTAGTATTTAAATCTGGTATATGTTTCAATGGGTTACGCTGATGATTCATAATTAGCTGCCATGTATCGTGTACTATTTTATTCATGTGTATTTCTCCCACAATGCTACTAGCAATACCCAAAATCCATAAACGTGTAGTAGTATAACTACTGTTTTTAATACCTTGTTCATTTGGTCATCAGCCATATAAACCCAATCGTGATATTTCTTTTCACGTTTTGTCATAATTATTCCTCTTTTTTAATTTGTCAACAAGCGTATGTCACTACTCAATGCTTTTAATTTTTTTATTTTACTTTCAAGCTTATCACCCTCTTTACACAACTCCTTTATCTTTACTTGGTTGTCGTATAAATCCTCTTTTAGTTCTTCTACTTCTTTAATGGCTTTCTTAAATGCTCTAACCATATGTTGAAAATCCATTTGAGATATAGGTATATACTCTTGTTTTGTTTCGCAGAAGTATAATGATTTACCTAGTTCGTACATATCACTAGCTAGTCTATTAGTGTCATTCAAAGCTGCTAACATATTTACTACTTTATAAATTTGCATGGGGTATCTCCTTTTTTAGTTGTTGCCAGTCATTCACTGACATTTTAAATCGTGTAAGGTTAGTTCTTATTTTTTTGTCCGGGGAAACTAAATCTCCTTGGGTAACACGTACCCATTTCCTGCCTACTACCACATAAACTAGGTAGCCACCACATAAGGGAAACTTGGCATTGTAAAAATCTACATGATATCTTTTAGCTGAATGCCAGTTGTTACCTTGGGGTTTTTCTAATGTGGATATTTTCATTGTCATTCTCCATAATATTTAGTTACTTTGTTATACAACTCTTGTAGGCTATCTTGATTGGCTTGGTATAGTATGCCTATACCACCTTTAGCTATCCATTTTTCTATGTTTTTAGGCTTATCATCTATTAGGATATTTCCTAAATCATATGCTCTATTTTGTGCATACTTTTCTTTTCGACCTGTAAAGATTGCATCACTAGGTTTATAGTTATGTTTAGCTAACCAGTGTCTTTTCCAGAATGAAGAATTGTCATTGTCGTATCTTAATGGGGATGAAAGTATAACCCATTCTCCATTAGTTAGATTGTCTATAAAACCTATCAGCTTATCACTGGTTTTAAACTTTGGTATCGTTCCAAAAAAATCAGTACCTTTTAAATCTTGTATTGACTGGTTTATATCTAATTGTTTCCAATGTTTTACGTTATATTTTTTTTCTAATGCTGCGAAAAAATCAGCTATAACTCCATCCATATCAACATAAACTTTTCTTTTGATATTTTGATTAACTTGCTGTGTTGTCATTTTGTTTCCTTTCTTTTAGTTGTACAAGTAAGCTATCACATTATAGCCTACTTGTCAACTACTATTTTTTTACGCTGCTAATTCAAGTTTCTTAAACTCGCTAGATGATATCCATTTAGATACTTCCTGCTCCCTTGCCCACATTGATAAACTTTCAGTATCATTACCCATCTCTTTTAGCTTAAATCCATTTTGTTCATCAGCATAACTTGCATAATTAGTGAACGCTGAATAAAGAGCAAATACATTTTTACCCCTGTTGCTAACTTCGTTCTGATATAAAGCATTCATTTTGGCAGCTTTTCTATCTGATTTAACAATACTTTTTATGATATCGTCAACATTAACTCCATCCAAGGTTATATTTGCCCATTGCTGCAGCCTTTTTGATTGTGCGTAAAAATCCTGTTTAGCGTTTTGCAATTCATCAATAAATACATCAATGTTAAAACGACTAGTATTTTTACGTCTAACCTTATCATACTCCCCGGTTATCTGACCATTAGTACAAAAGGTATCAATAGCACCATAATAAACTTGATTGCTCATGCTGCCATCTATCCCATGTAAAGCTATGATACGTTCATTTAATGTTGTTTTTTGTCTATCAGTTTCAATGAACGCTTTTACATTAGGCAAAGTTATATCAGCTATTATAACTGCATTATCTTTAGCAGTTGATACTTTAACTTTAGCATCGAATAACTCATAGGGATTCCTATTTTCTTTTATAACTTTTTCGACTCCATCAATAAAACTTTTATGTGATGTGGTATTAAAACTATTACCTACTATTCCAATAGGTGTATCAGTTTGTTTATTGATAACATATTTTTTACTGGGCAGCCTTGTTTTTTCGTACCCTATATCAAATAATAATTCATCGTCTAACTCAATTAATCTTTTTGTATCTAACATTTTATTTTACTCCATTGTTGTTGATTAATTATACAAGTAAGCTATCATAAAATAACTTACTTGTAAATATTTATTTTAGTTTAGTTTACTTTTTTTAGTGATGCGAATTGTCCTAATTCATCCCTGCCTACTGACATATAACCCATGTTATGGGAAATAGTACCTTTTGCAGCGTATCTATTAGACATTCTAACGAATGCTTTTTGTCCATCGCATACCCTAACATAAACTTGATTTACTTTTATTGTAGGTTTTACTATGTTGTTTTTCATTGTATTTTTCCTTTCATTTTTAGTTATACAATTCATTTTATATTTAGTTATATAACATAGTTTTAAAACATTGTCAATAACTATTTTTTAATTTTATTATATTCCATCCTGTATTTATTTAACCCACCTAAAGACAATTTCATAATCCTAAATTTAGTTTCAATTTCAAATTGTTGTTGTCTTTTCCTGTTCATTAATCTTAATTTTTTAGCGTTTATTTTATACTGTTTCATTTTGCTTTTCCCATTTATCAATAAAAAACAATAAATCTTTATTATCTAAAACTAAATCTTTTTCATGTAATTGATTATCAATGTTAGCCTGTAACCATTGCTTAACATTAGATATAACCTTTTTACAATTTCTTATTTCCTGTTTTTGTTTCATGTTTAATTTTTTCATTTTAATAATTCCTTTATTGTTGTGCTGCTAACTAAATTTATTTCATAACCTATCGATTGTAATACATTTAAATTATCTTTTGTTAATGTTTTACTTTTTGCTATTGCTGCAATGCCTTTTGATATTTTACATTCTGGATAAAATAACCAATTACCATAAACATTTTTTATACTAATTTTTATACTCATTTTATTACTTCCTTTTCTATTTAGTTATATAATTAATTGTTACATTATTTGTTTCATTTAATCAATATCTTTTACAATTATTTTTTAACTTTTCCATACTACATTTAAAACAGTACAGCAGGTTATTAAATATAAACATATTAAATGTTACTTCTTTTTTATTGCAGCTTTTACAAGCTGTTAATTTTTTGTTATCTAATATTATCATGTTGTAACCAGTACAAATAATACAAATATAAATACTTCTATAATTAAAATTGTATTTAAAAAGTTTATCATTTTATTACTTCCTTTTTTAGTTATGTATTTAATCACGTTTTAAAGCTGCTGTAGTACAGGTTTTTAATTTACTGTACTACAACAACATTATTATTAAGCTGCTATTTTAACAGGGTTAAACCAGTCTTTAACATTAAGTATAAACCCGGATGTATCAACAATGCCTGTTTCTTTTTTACGTAAAACAACATAATGATTTTTCTTATCTAAAAATCTGGCATCATGTAAATCACCATCTAAACAAGGTTTATTTCTAAATGTTTCCGGGATAGTGTAACCCTTCTTAATATCAACAACAATGGCAACATTCATATTGTTGTTAAATGCCTGTTCACAATATAAATCATTATGTTCATTACGTGAAAAGGTTAAGCTGTAATTATCTATATGTTCAATATTTCTAAAAGGGTTTTTAGTATAATCATAAAATGTGATATCTGGGTTATCAGTAAATAAAGTTATATCTATTTTTTCCCAATTAATATCTGTTAAAACATTTAACCTAATAGCACAAATATAGTTTGTATTATGTTTCTTGTTTTTATTCATAACCCTATTGTAAAACAATTTTATTTCCTTATGTAATTGCTTTAAAAACTGTTGTCTATATTCATAAAATAAAATCGTTCTGGTTATTCTGGCAATT
>VTLG01002562.1_pt1 | contig 25525 bp, 36 predicted proteins | sample 4694571 | NCBI WGS metagenome assembly VTLG01 (sample SAMN12604809, study PRJNA352737) | marine metagenome | biome: ENVO:00000447; feature: ENVO:00000209|ENVO:00000569|ENVO:01000036; material: ENVO:00002151; isolation source: viral sequences binned using virsorter ...
GGGTGGCAACAGGTGTTCAAAACCGTAAAAAGCGGTTTTTGTCCCCCTGGCCTTGAGGCGAGCGTCGAGAATCAACTCGTCTGTTTGGTGTGTGTTTAAAATGTCGGGCTCTGCCCAGCCACATAACCAGAACGTGTTGTGGTCTTTTCTGACAACAATGAACTCTGGTGTCTCGGCGTCCTTGAATACAAGCGGGTACTTCCCGTGCTCGACAGTCTTTATTCCGCAATCAATACCCAAGCTGGAAAGATCGGGCCGTCTATACAAAGAAGAATCTCCCACAGACCAATCTATGAAAGGGGTGCCCAAATACTTCTCGACCGCACACTCACCCAGGTATCCCGTCGTCCACCGCTTGTGCTCGTTGCTGCCATCAATCTGGTGATGTGCCTCTTTTCGTTTTTCAGCTATAACCTTTGTGACCCAAGCCGAAAGCCGATCTATAAATGAATCTTCGAGAGTAACGACCACAAACGTGTCAGCAAATGCGTCTACATATTCTTCGTAGCTATATAGGGCGTCTAAATACTCTTGGTACTGACTCACACCCCACACATACCTTCACACTCACTTCCAAACATATCTACCTGGTCGGGATCGCCACCAAAGATGACTTCTGACAGTGGGGTCAAAGAGCGATGAACATATCCAGGCGAATTACGGCCCCGTGCGGTCATGTCCCTAATGTCGTTATCAAATTCTACAGCTTTGCCAAATTCGTCAGGATGATTGTCTTGTAACCATTTCCAGTAGCTATCGGAATGGTATGGACAATAGACGCAAGCGGATCGCTCGGGTTTAGGCAAACCAACGTCTTCAATAATTTTATAGCAATCTTCTCTAGTAATACCAAGATCGACCAGTGGAAACGAATTAGTACACCAGTTGAGTGGGGATGGCTTTAACCGCTCCACCTCATCAAGAGAAATCCCCATCATGCAACGAACCCGCTCTTTAACCCGTTGCCTCGGTTTATAACCCATGTGTTTACGGACCGCTTTAATAATGGGTTGAATCTTAAATTCCTGAGTACACTGCCTCATTAACATTCCTGTAGACCCGTCAGAGTTCTTGGTAAAAAGCGGAACACTAATAAATCGTTCCCCTGATCTCTGTCGGTCCACTACCCATTCACTTAAACGACCCTTTTGGGCCACAATAACCTCAATCCCATGTGACTCTGCGTAAGTCTTTAAAACCTCTAAATACTCATACACCCACGCAGGTTCATCTCCAGTATCAGCAAAGATCGCTACGTCGGGCTTTGGCACCCTGTCATCCGTACACGCCAAGACCAACAACGCACTTGATTGGACACCCGCACCTAATGAGAGATAGGTGAAATCAAAATCCCCAGAAGTAGTATCAATTCTCATCGTAACTAATGATATCCTCGGCAGGTGGAAAATCACCCGAAATCTTTTGCCACACAGCGCACAGTCTGTCCATTTCGTCAGCCGCTATGAAGACGACCTTTTCTTCTTCGATTACTTCACCTTCAACGATAACGGGCGGTCGAGTAATTGCCCACGCATCTTCTCCGCTACCAAAATGCCAATGGCACTGAGAAAGCTGGACCTGGTTATACCCAGCCCCACCCGTACCACGAATGTCGTAAATAACCCTGTACGGACTCCACCTGCCTGTCCACTTACCCTTACCTGTCTTCATTGTCTATGTCTCCTTTGGTTCTGTTGGCGTTTCGTCAATGATTTGTCTTCCTATCCATTCTGCAACATTTACAGTTACCGCGTTTCCAAGAAATTTCCATCGATCGGTGTCAGATATGACTGCACCATTTTTATCATACTTAGTCCAGTTGTCTGGAAATGATTGCAACCTCTCAGATTCAACTGGCGTAAATACGCGAGGTACTGTTACATAAACACCCATCGGTCCTTTTGTACCCATGCAGGGCGACAACTTACCGCTTATTGGATTTTGTTTAGGATGAAATGCAATCGGGTCAGTGTTTATATCGACACGCTTTTCGCTACTGAATGAAGGGCTTTTACTAGAAAGTAAGGCATTTTGCAATTTCTTTCTTTGACCCTCTTTAAAATCCCCTTGCAAGCCTTGGCCGATAGCGAGTATTTCAGGTCGGGGGACTCCTCCAGAATGTCCGATAATGAACAAACGTCTGCGCCGTTGCGGTACTCCAAAGTATTGGCTGTCCAAAGTAGCCCAGGTGACGCCATACCTGAGTTGAACAAGCGAGCGGACGATTTCCAAAAAGTCTCGTCCCCCTCTGGAGGAAAGCATCCCAGGTACATTTTCTGCGACAACCCAAGTGGGGCGTTGGTCAGTAATGATCCTGTGCATTTCCCACCAGAGTGCGCCACGGTCGCCAGCCAATCCGTCCCTGTCTCCTGCAATGCTGTAATCTTGGCATGGGAATCCTCCGCAAATAACGTCAACTGGCTCTGCGTTTCTGACATCGCACACATCCTTGTATCGGTAAACATCAGGCCAATGCTTTGCGAGCACTGACCGCGCCTGTTTGTCACATTCTGCTTGCCACGCAACCTCAAAACCAGACCTTTCCATCCCCAGTTCAAGCCCACCAATGCCAGAAAATAATGACCCTAGCTTCACGGGGATGTCTCTGGTTTTGCGTAACGATTCCAGTTCGGACGAACTTGCCACCAACACTGAAGCGAACAGAACCGACGTTTTTCCCATCTGCCCCACGGTTGGTTTTGCGGTTTTGCGTAAGCGTCACCGCAGCTTTGGCACAACTTTGTTTTATCTAATAACGACCGTTTCATTTTTTATTCTGTTGGCGTTTCGTCAATGATTTCATAATCTGCTTCAGGTAATTCCTTTGAGCTTTCACCCTCAACTCTCTTTAGAGCGTCTAGGAAATCGCTACCGATAGACACTACGTTTACGGTTGCGTCCTGCTTGCCGTACTCTGTGCGGTTGTAACGCTCGGCCATCCATCGACGCTGTTCAGCCTTTAGCCTAGCGGCTTGCACAGATCCGTCGTCAGCTTCGTCAACAATGTTCAATCCTTCTTCGACCAAGCTAGACCCGATGATCTTTTTGTTCTGTTGCCATCGGCCCCACCGCCCTCCGCTCTTGTCCTTGTGTAGCCACTGGTAGAACACACCGACGCTGACATGACCGATCTTAGGTTCCAGTGATTTCAGCATCTTGCGGACGTTGCGTATTTCCACATACGCCTCAAAAATCTCTGGCTCACCAAGCTTTGTCAGTGCGTTGTGAGCCGCCGTAATGATTGGTCTTCCTGGCATTTCCTCTACCCCGTGGTTCGGTCCATGATGATATGATGTCCTCTAGTTTGTCGTCCAATGCTTCTCTTGATAGCCTGTTACCGTTTTTGTCAAACCTGAGCGGGTCATCGTCAGGCAATCGATATGGTGATTCAACCTCTTTTATAGCTGCCTCTATCGCACGTTCCAGGTTGGTAGCAACCCTATCTGATACGCCTTTTCTCAGGTCCATAACCTGCAACAGACGCAACAGACGCGACACAGATTCTACTCGGGCCATAGGTGCTCCTCATGCGGATCACCTTCACGAACCGACAGTGTTCGGTAGTCCCACTCAATCGGAATCTCTAGAGTAGGCCCGTGGCGGTTCTTGGCGATAATCAGCCATGTTCGAGCTGTGTTCTGGTCACGTTCATAGCGACTGTGATCCAGTAAGGCGATCAAGTCGCATGAAGCCTCTAGTATCATACCGCCGAACAATCCCGTCATTCGTGGGCTTTGCTCGTAGTTTGAACTGGTCGTTCTGTTAAACTGAGACAGGCAAATAATCGTAGCGTCATTCTGCACACCCCACGCCCTCAAAGACGTTACGACCCTCTGGGTGTTGGCATAAATTTCTGATTCGTTCGCATGAGTCGAAATAAGTTGTAAGTAATCGACTATGTAGTAACGGCAACCCGCCACCAGACAATCATTCATATAGCGTAAACAATCGTCGTAGCTAGTCAGCAATCCTTCAGGAACCCATAGAGGCTGTGAACCTTCCATCGACCTTCGTGCTTGCTTGAAAGCGGAATCATCGAAGTTGCCCTGCTCTAACGCCGCAATACGAGTATTCGTATGCAACGCATACATCCTCGTAGCGGTAGCTTCCGCAGACATTTCCAGATTAATCATGGCGACCCCGCCATCAATGCCGTAATTCAAGGCGGCAGACGCAAACCCCAACGCCAGAGCCGACTTCCCGCTTGCAGGGTTGCCACTAACACAAATAAAGCCTTTGATCCCAATGCCCCCTCCAGGACCACGACTAATCGAATTAAGAGTAGGCAGATTAGTAGGAATGGCCGTGATCGGTTCGTGAACCTTTTTATGGAAATGATCCAAGAACTCAGGTGCGAGTATGTTCTGCTTCATCCGATTTGCGGTGTAGCCCACGCGGGAAGCTCTAGCGTGTGGATCGTCTTGCCATAGGACGGCCAATCGTCGTTAGCAACACACTCTGCGTATAGTGCCCTAAGCCTAGCAACCTCATAGGCACCCAACTCGATTGAGCCGTTATCAAGCTCATATACCGCAACCGCGTAGGGTGGCGTTTTCTCACAAGCTATAATGATGAATTTGTCGCGGTACGCATCGTGAAGATTGTTCCACCCGTGTAAATAATGTGCCGCTTGGCGGTAGTAGCCGAAGTTAAAAACCGACCTGGCAAACGCTTCAGGGCTTGCGTCAATAGTCGTCTTAAAATCCACCAGAGAATCGTTGAACATCGAACTCTGTGAGGGCACGATATCCACCCGTGCCTTACACTCAATGCCGTTATCTTTGTCCTGCCAGAACAGAGACTCTTCGATCCCGCCACCGTCTTGAGCGGAGCCTATCACCTGAGAAGCAAATGGGTGTGCCATCACGCTGGCAACCATACGCTCGATCTGATCGTAGGTGTCAGACTTAATTATGTCTTTAGGCTCGTAACCCTTATCTAACAATTCTTGGTAATGAGCCTTACCTTCTTTCGTGCGTCGAGTTCCAGGTGCCCTCACGAAGTTTGCGTTCTCAGGCTCCAAGAGCATCGTGTGTACCTGCTCACCTAAGATCATCGCAGGAGTCGGAGGATCTTGGTTATCCATGTAATGCTTCAAGTGTGCGGGAGACTTCAACAGCTTGGTCATCATGCTGTTCGATAGTCCTGCACTGGCGTGATAGTCTTCGGCCTTCATGCGTCTACGCTCCATTGGTTTCGGCTCACAGTATGAGCCTTTGGCTTATGTCTTTTTTCTGATCCCTTCATCGCCCAACGCTCTCGTCGTTCTTCGTTCCTGAACAGAGACTCAGGCATCTGGTATTCGCGCTTCTTAAAAAACTCGTTGTCCTTAACAGCCTTGAGGATGCTCCTGAAACTCTCTCGGTAGTCTTCTGTACCCTCTAACTGTTCCTCATAAAGAAGACTCAGCACTTGCCTTCTTTTGGCTGTCAGTGAGGGTTGCTTCCCTTTGCCACCTAGTTCGTCCAGGTAAACCGACCAGAGTTCCTTAACTTCTGCTTTAACTGTATTTAACTGTTTACTTTGTTTCCTCTGGTCTTTCGCAGGTCTTCCAAGCTCCTTATGTGAATAGGTCGAAACGTCTTGATATACTTGGTAATTAACGACTTCCACAAGACTTCCAAGCTGTGACCTTCCGACAACCTTTATTCTACCATCCTCTTCGAGAGCCTTCAGCATACGCATAACTTTCGACGGACCCCAACGCACCAACTTGTTACCTGCTGAGTATTGGCAATCGTCTGATATGCGTGAGTAACTGCATAGGTATTGCCCGTAGCCTACCGACACGATGTTGCCTTTAAAATCGCGCAATTCATAGACCTTATCCTTACGATAGTTGGCGTTCATCAGCAGGTATAAGAAAAGCTTCAAATGGTCGGGATCTCGATGCCAGACAGAGTTCTCCTGGATCGCTCGCGCCAACAGAATGAACCCCCTCACTGTTCAACCACATACCCATTCTCGACGAGCCAACCCCAACAGTCTTCGTCAGAACTGCGCCAGACGAAGTAGTCGATTCCTGCTCGTTGACATTCAGCTTGGAACTCAAGCTGTGATGGACGTAGGGCCGAACCTTTGCGTTCTGTCTTAACCTCAACGAAAAAAAATTGCGGATCGCTAACAGGCCCGAACACCAAAAGGTCTGGGATACCACTGGTCACTAAGGGAACCCTCGGCTGTGAAGTCTTGTAAACTGAAAAACCCAGAGTCCTTAGCAGTTCGATGATCCCGCGCTCAACCTCTTTCTCGGTAGGCAGATACTTCTTTGCCATCAGTGAGGGAATTGCTGATGAACAGCCTTCAAAGATTTGACGACGGAATTGTGAGCTTCGGACAGATGCTCTCCGCACTGGATCAGCGATACACCAAGCTCCTCATGGACAAGCTGTCTTGGGATGCGCTTGATCTTATTCTCTGCCGATCTAATATCGTCCTGGATAGACGATAGTTCTGATTTCAGTGCAGGAAAAACCGAACCCACTAAACGCGACAGCTTAGAATGGGAGTCCATCGCCGTCGCCCCCCTGACTATCGCTACCCTCGGCAACAGGTGGCTTAACCCAAGTATCGACTTGCAGGTAGAGCTTGTTTCCTTTGGATCTCTTAATGTCCAGGTTTGTCCATTCGTCGCGTCCCTCAAGCCATGCCAGCAAAGCAGACTTCTTGATCGAAAGCCTACCCTTAACGAAATCTGGAGCCTTTTCGTGGGGTTCTTTCACAAAGATACCTTCTGGGAAAATTACTTCACTCATATTCGTTCTCGGTTAAAGTTGGGATTGAATAAATTCGGATGCCTTAACGATACGGGCGGTAGGCTTGTCCATATCGTCCAAGAGAGCTTTCGCAGACGCTAGAAGGTCCGCGTCGATCTCTGAGGCGTTGTCGCCTTCTACCTGCTTGATGACGGCCTCAAGCTCGGCCCGTGCTTCGTTGTAAAGGTCTTCTCCGTTCGTGGGCAGATCAAACACTTCTGCCTTTCCTGTAATCCATAGCTGAAGACCTAAGCCATGAAGACCTGACGCTTTTACGAACGCACGTTGATATGCGTCTTGGGTATTTCGCGAATCGCACTTCACTGCTTTGAAGCGATGATCCATAACCGCAAGCTTGGCCGTCTGCGATACGCCACGAATTGTGACGGTAACGGAAACCAGGCCCGTACCGTCAGGCAGGATTTCTAATGGGTGGTCTTCACGCTCGTAGTGTCCTGCATACTTCTCCATCAGGATATGATGAACAATCGACCACGGGATGTAGAGCGGATTGAACCCGCCACTACCGCCTTTACGTTGAGCGTACTCCGACACGTTTATGGAAGAGAGTGTGCGCCAGATCTCATCACCCCAGTTCTTAGCGGGCATCGGAGTCCTCTCTTTCTTTCTTATCTACTTCGTACTCAATGGTCGATTTTCTGGCCCACTGTTCCCAGTCTCGTTGTAGCACCCCGAACAATTCGTTCATCACGCGAAGCTGATAATCGTCGTTGCGGGATAGCTTCTTGATGTCGTCGTCAGTCATGGCGTTTTGTCTCCTGCCGTACTCGGCGTTGAAGGGCTTCAAAAACTTTTTTGCACTGCTCTAATTGATCTTCCAAGTCATGGACGCGTTCGGATAGAACGCGCCCTAGGTGGCTAAGGTCGCGGATCAGCTTCTCCTGGTCGTCACTCATCGTCGAGATCGACCGCAGAATCAAGGTAATCGGATATCTGCTCGAAGTATTTCGAGCGCATCCGCATCGAATTTTCGTATGACCTGCCGTCGTTCGGATCGCGTTGACCCAAGCGATAGGTCCAGATGCCGTACTGAATGATTGCCTTCATCAGCAGGTCGCGTTGTTCCTTACTCATCGGCAGTATCCTCCAGGAACCTCCAAGAACCTAAAAGATATTCGCAGACGATGTCTGGGATCTTACCGCCAGATAAGTAACGGTATACGGACGATGGGTGCCTCACGATTCTGGTCTTCGACCATTTCTCAATAGACAATCCGCTATCGGCAATTCGTTGCCTTAGTTCGGTTCTTGCCCATTCTTGGGTATCAATTTCTGACACAATGTCTCCTGTTGGGGTAGGAATTTAACACGATATTATCCGATATCAACTACCTATATGATAGCGAACTACCTGCCTGTACGCCTCGCCTGGCGCGTTTTGTGGCGGGCTTCTCTCCGCTTTTTCCACTCGGCATCGAACTTCTTTCGGGATCGCGCCCGCTTGTTCCGATTAGCTCGCGCTTTTTTCCGCGCTCGGTTTCGGCCCGATTCCATCAGGAACTCAGCGATTGCTACCGCGACCAAGAATGTCATGGCAACAGCGTAAGCGAACGCAAGCAAAGTGACGTTATCTGTATTCGTCACATTAAACTCCCATCACGGGAATAATGGATAGGTTTTTCATGTTCGTGTGGATCGCGCCACCATCGTTGCCTTCATCATCAGACGTTGGGGTAATCCATATTTTGTTATCTAGCTGAATCGATATTGGACGTTGCTGCCAGTAAGCTTCATCAGCTTCCGACAAACTCAGGTATTCGACTGCGGTAATCGTTCGGCCTACCAATGCTTCCGCAATTTTAGCTTCCCAAGCTTTTTCGTTCTTCTCAGCTTCAGTCATGGCGTCATCTCCTGGATTTCAGGTTTCGTAGTGTTTTGGTGCAATTTCCTAGGAATCTCAAAAAAACGAAGCTCTAGGATCGCGTCTAGGACACTTCGGAAGTGTTCCGATAGGTCTAGGTAGGGTGAAAATCAACCCGAACGCGAATGGGACGGCGAGAATCGAACTCGCGACTACAGCCATTCGTCCCGTCAATTCTAGTATTCCCTAGCGAAAAGGTGATAGTCGTATGAAGTGTTGAGAATGTTTTCTTTCTCCATTCCCATAGCTTCGCCTGCTATAATCCTAGCAGTCTCTAAAAGCTGTTCCTCAAACAGTGTGTCGGGCTCATCGAACATCTTGATTAAAGCTTTTTCAACCGTCTCGAATTTCGTGATAAACTCTAAAAGCTCATCTCCTACATGGTCATCTCGGATTAGCACATTGAAATGTGCTAGGGTTTGGTCGAAGCGATCGCCGTTCGGATAAAACGAATCGAAGTAACTGTCGCGACTCTCTTGCCAGTATTCTTCGCGAATGTTTTCGATAATGAATAGACCTGATGGATCGATTTCGCGGATCCGCTCAAGAATGTATTCCGCGTTTCCTTCTTCAAAATCTTTCAAGAGAATGTCAATCCAGTGCTCGTCTGGATGATCAGTCAGAAACAGAGAAGACTTTCTATGTCTCTGCTCTAGCTGAAGCTCCCAAGTATTGAACGGTAGCGATTGTGCCAACGTGGAAAGTTGGTCTTTGTCCATTGTTACTAGCATGGCGTATTGTCTCCTGTTGCCTGTTGCCTGTTGAAAGTTCACGTCTGCGGATTCCTGGGCCGCAATGGGGTGGCGGGAATTGCACCCACCGATGCTCTATCGTCCCGAAGTGCTAAAGGATTCGTGTACTAGGTAGGTAGTAGGTCCACCCCACGGCTCTATCACATGGATATAGTGCATGGACATCTCTTCTTCCGTTAGGTATTCGTACTGCTCGGCTAGGCTATGCTTTTCCTGTAGTCTCGTGACGGGGTTGATAGTGCCTACGGGGTATAGTCCGTACTGTTCGCCTAATTCTTCCGCGCTCATCTCCGTCCATTCGCAACAGATGGCGACGATATCGAACTGAATCGGCTCTTGGCTATCGTATGCGAGTTGATCGTAGAACCCGAAAAGAACGCGGAGTGCCTCACGGGAGAACTGATTCTTGCGCGTCTCACTGCTCTCGAAAGCATCTAGAAAAAGCTGTTCGTTCATTCGTTCAAATACGTACATGACTTTGGTTCCTTATCGTTGGAAGTATGCTCTACCATTGTTGGCAAGCATTACAGCAGAAGCAAAATCGATTTTCCGTCCCGCTGAATCTTGGAAGTATTGGTGCCCGCGCTTCGGGTTGAATCGGAGTTCTTCCCAATTGCTAGGAATCGCGGAAGGTGCGAGAGTGAAGCTCTCGGCTCTAATCCATGCGAAGACTGCGCGTTTCCCGCCTAGTAGCGTCTGCTCAAACTTCTTTCCGCTAGGCTGTTTAAAGCTTACACCGTACGCAGTGAGCTGTCCCGTGTGGGCTACTCGCTTGGCTCCTTTCGGGTAATAAGACCAAAGAGAGTTCTCATCTTTGGCGTTAAGGTTTCGGTGTGCTTGTCTCAGTTCCATTGTGGCGTAGTCTCCTATAAGGGAATTGATGATATACAATACAACGATATCCGATATAGGACAAGGGAAAACTTGAGGAAAGTTTTAGGGACAAGGGAAGGGAAGGAGAGGGAAGGAGAAGCGGAGAAGCTCGGAGAAGTTCGGAGAGATGCGGGGGTTCCCTCATCGCGTGAACTCCCAACGCGCATAAGAACCGAAGACACAAGGGGGTTCGTACTTTCCCGCGCCATGAGGGGGAGGGTTCGAGTTCGTGTGTTGCAAGAACCGAAACCGAAGACCAGGAATCCGATTTTCACTCCAGTACATTTTAAGCGTCTCGAATTGCTCGAAGCTGTTAGGCATCGAATCGATTCACGAAAGAGCTTAGGGGAGCGTACAGCAAGCGAGAGACTGCCTAGCGAAACCCCATACAATGCCCAAGACAGACCAAGCCGATTTGACCCCCCCCTCTTGTAGAAGTAGGGGGAGGAGTAATTGTCGGTTGACACACACCAATGTCCTCAATATTTCGCTTGACGTATGCGGCCCGTGTGGTATCGTTTGCTTAACAAGGAGACACTATGAGCAACATGGAACTGGTTAAAAGATTGCGATCCCGTCTAAAGTTTCTTTCGGGATTAGACTGGAAGCTGATGCGTGAATCTGCTGATGCTTTGGAGCGTTCTGGTGATATGACACCTGAGTCGGTAATGGCGTACTTTACTGAGCGTGGCATCAAGCTACTGCCCTGGCAAACCAACAAGTTGTTGGGTACATCTGTTGTCGAGGAAGAGATTGAAGGGGTGCCCGTTTAGTTTCCAGTGGAAGGGGGGTATGGAAGACCCCCCTACACCCCCTAAGTCCTTATAGGGCAACGAGTTTTTTCTGTATTATTTTCTAGTTTGGAAGAGGGGCTTGGAAAACTAGAGGAAACAAAGTAAACAGTTAAAACAAAAAGAAAGATTATAGGCTAGACAGTTTGGACTATCCTGAAAGCACTCCTCTGTGGATTGAGTGCGACCTGTGCGAGCGGATGTGGTGCACGTTCCATGACTGTCATGTTGATGACTGTCTGTGTCCTGGGGTCACGCAGTTTGTTACGTTTGGGATAGATCCGTACAAGACTGCGAGATCTGACTCAAAGGTTCTGCTGGCGATAGCAAGTCAATCGGGGACGAGATAGGTTTCGACACCTCATAGGCGTTAAGCTTGGGGTGGACGCGAGTTCGAGTCTCGCCGTCTCCATAGTTGTTGTGATATACTTAGTTGGATATCTGTACCCATATCGAGGACAAGAGGATGCCGAACATCGGTGGAAAGAAGTTTCCATACACACCCGCTGGCATGGATGCGGCCCGCGAAGCTCTTGGTGCTCAGGTTAGCGACCAAGAAAGACGAGCAATAGAACGTGCGGAGTTAGGTGCAGCCGTTACTAGACCAGAAAGAAGAAGGCTTCGTCGTATGCTAGGAATGACTCAACGGCCAACCAGGGCAGGAACTAGTCGTTACGGTGACGTAGAAGTTTAATGCTAAGGCTGGCAGCAGGAGTTCTTATCCTACTGATAGCCCTTGCCTGTTCAGCCAGCATGAGCAACTGTTGGTATGGCAACGAAAGTGTCGTCTGTTATAAAAACGGGAAGTATGTAGATGCCGTATCGCCTGAAGGGTAAGTCTGTGCAAGTGCAGCGTAGTAATGGAATTTGGCGCACACTAACAACGCACAAGACACTGGCGATGGCGCGAAAGCATCTACGGACGCTTAGAGTTAAAACAGGCAAATAATTAACAGGTTTTACCTAATACTTATCATGGCTCTTCTATTCCCTAATCCCGAAAGCGATTCACCAGGCTCAGACGAGCGATATCTAAACGATCCTAGATATGAGACAGTCAGAGAATTTATTATTGCCCGAGAAGGATATGCCCCTGTAGCGCATTGGGACATAAATGCTCATAGGGGTGGGTATGGCAGCGACACAATTACTGACGAAGACGGCACGATCCGTAGGGTTACAGAAGAGATGGAGTATCCAAGAGACGCTGCCGAAAGAGACTTTGACAGACGACTGACAACAGAGTTTATACCAAAGGTTAAAAGAGCTATTGGCGAAGAAGCCTTTGACTCACTCGACCCAAACACGCTGGCTGTCTTAACATCTCTTGCGTACAACTACGGCCATGTAAAGCGTAGCGTTATTGATGCAGTACACTCTGGTGATCGCGAAGCCCTTGCAATGGCCGTACAAGAATTAAATCCCGAGCGTACAGACCTTGTGGGGCGCAGAGCAACAGAAGCAGACTTTATTCGCGCATGGTCTCCTGACGAGGAAGTGTCGGCTATAACCGCGTTTACTGAGGCTCCCGAAAACGATGGATTTGAAGGTGTCCCCTATGCGCTTCCTGAAAATATTAAAGGTCGTCAGGATCTTGATGTGTTAAGCGGACTGCTCGCTATGAATCCCAAAGGTATGTACGGCGGTCCTCAATTAATACCTATGGATAATCAGTTGCAAGCTGGACCCTCGCTTATACCGATACCAAGCTTTGGCCCACCAAGCCTTGATCGCAGTGTGATAGGTCGGACACGAAGGATGAAGGGGCTGTTAGCTGACCAGTAATGTCTAGCCCTGTCTCTAAGTCAAGCTCACTGCCCGCTATATCTGTAGGGTTTGCAATCAGCATATTAGTTGCAACCTGGGTTGCGGGTGCCAGATTCGAGGGCATGGAACGGGCCGACGCACAAGCTGTGGTATTGATTCAAGACGTAGCAGACCGCCAAAGAAAGTATATCGGAACTGCTGGTCTACTTACCGAACAAATCTCTGAGTTACAAAAAGCAGTTGTAGAACTCGAACGCGAAGTTGCGTTACTTAAGGCACGAATGGACATGAACTAAAGGAGACAAAACGCCAACATGATTGTGTGTCCAAGGTGTGCTATAAGTAATCCTGTAACTGAAGAGTTTTGTATTTATTGTAAGTGGGAGTTTATGTCAGGTTGGACGCTATGCGAGGTATGCAACCAAACGCTTAAGAACGGTGAGAACTGCGACCAGTGCTCGCCCGATGATGCGTGGATAAGCAACAACCTGGATGACTGGTATCAAGACAGGGAAGAATAACAATGGACTTTGCTGCTTCGATTACAAGATTTCGTAAAGATCCGACGTTGTTTGTAACGAACATCCTGAACGCCGATCCTGATGAATGGCAGTCCGAGGTTATGGCCGCAGTCGCCAGAGGAGATCGTGGTATCTCGATTCGCTCAGGACACGGCGTTGGAAAAACGAGTTGCTTGTCATGGCTCGCTCTGTGGTGGATCAGTTGTCATTACCACGCAAAGGTAGTTATCACAGCACCTACGTCCGCTCAGTTGCATGATGCGCTTTTGCCCGAAGCCAAAGCGTGGCTAAAACAGTCACCTGACGGTTTTGCGGATATGTTTACCGTGCGAGCAGACAGGATAGAACTTGCGGCTGATCCCGAGCGAAATTTTATATCAGCTAGAACCTCAAGGGCCGAACAGCCCGACGCACTCCAAGGCGTACACGCTGAACACGTTTTGCTGATTTGTGATGAGGCTAGTGGTGTGCCTGAATCGGTATACGAAGCTGCTGGTGGTAGCATGAGTGCGCTACACGCATCGATGGTACTGGCTGGAAACCCCGTAAGAAGTTCTGGCTACTTTTACGATACGTTTCACAAACTGTCAGATCGCTGGACAAACTTTCATGTGTCTTGCGAAAAAACTGCCAGAGTTTCTAATGAATACATCGAAGAGTGCAGACTTCGATACGGTGAGGAATCCAACACTTATCGTGTCCGTGTATTAGGGGACTTTCCGAAAGGAGATGATGACACTGTTATCAGCATGGAACTGACTGATGGTGCAATCAATCGAGACGTTATACCGACTCAGTACAGTTCAATTATATGGGGCGTAGACGTAGCACGATTTGGTACTGACGCATCTGCCCTATGCCGTCGCAAGGGAAACGCCGTCACAGAACCCGTCAGGCTTTGGCGTGGACTTGATACAATGCAACTGACAGGTGCAATCAAAGCTGAGTATGATACGGCAACAGAAAAGCCAGAAGAAATTTTTGTCGATGCGATTGGGTTAGGTGCTGGTGTCGCGGATCGGCTAAGGGAGCTTGGGTTGCCCGCCTACGCAATCAATGTCAGTGAAAGCCCTGCGATGGGAGATACCTACCTGAACCTGCGGGCCGAGCTTTGGTACAAAGCAAAAGCGTGGCTTGAGGGACGCGACGTTCGCTTGCCACGCGACGACAGATTAAAATCTGAGTTGACTACTTTGCGGTACAACTATACGTCTAGTGGTAAAGTTAAAATCGAATCAAAAGCAGACTTAAAGAAACGAGGTGTCGCCAGCCCTGATGCTGCTGACGCTTTTGTATTAACATTTGCTTCTGATGCTGGGACGGCGATGGGTGGCCGATCACGCAGAAGGCATGGTAAACTAAAAAGAGATTTAGCAGGAATTGTCTAGGGGGTTCGGCTTTTATTGGCGTGATGGCCTGACTTAAATAAACAATATGTCTCCTGTAACCAGGTGTTGCCCCTAGGCATCTTCTGTTGAACATTTTATTGCATCGAAGTACGTTCGGAGGGTTCACCCTCAAAAGAGTGGCATGATTTGGCATACATAGACGAAGCTGAAACCGAAGTTGGTTTGGGCATGACCGAAGACGAGTTGCAGGTCGCAGTTCGTCAATATATCGAAGATGCTATTCAGTTTATCGACGATGACATTAGCCCGATCAGGGCCGAGTCTACTCGTTATTACAATGGTGAGCCTTTTGGTAACGAGGTAGACGGTCGTAGTCAGGTCGTAAGCCGCGATGTCCGCGACAGCGTACAGGCGATGCTCCCGTCGCTAATGCGTGTGTTTTTTGGCGCAGAAAACATAGTTGACTTTGTGCCGCGTGGACCTGAAGACGTAGCTATGTCCGAACAGGCAACAGATTACGTCAACTACATACTTCGTGAAGACAATGACGCTGTAGGAATATTTTATAGCGTTTTTAAAGATGCGCTTATTAACAAAGGCGGCATCGTTAAGTGGTCGTGGGATGATTCGGTTGAGGTACATACATACAGCTTTCAGGGGTTAGACGAACCTACCCTTGGGCTTCTCTTGGAAGAGGATGGAGTTGAGGCTGTTTCTGTTGAGGGAGTACCAAACCCTAACGTACCACCTGAGCAGGTTCAGATGATGATTGCTCAAGGAATGGAACCGCCCATGATCTACGATGCTGAGATCAAGCGTCAGCGTAGGCGGGACAAGGTGCGTGTTGAAACAATGCCACCAGAAAACTTTTTTGTAGATGCTGCTGCGACCAGCCTTGATGACGCACAGGTCGTTGGATCCAGAACGATGGCAACCGTCAGCGATCTGGTAGCAATGGGTTATGACAAGGATATGCTGGATAATTACTTGTCAGACGAAGTAGCCTTTACAGATAACGATGAGTATTGGGCTCGATATCCAGACAGAAGCGCACCAGGTCCGTTATCAACCTACAATCAACGCAGGGTCTTGTACGTTGAGGCTTATTGCTACGTTGACTACGATGGTGATGGTTTAGCTGAACTACGCCGTGTGTGTACAGTTGGAAGCAACTACCATGTTGTAAACAACGAGCCTATTAGCAGCATACCGTTTGCAGTCTTTTCATGCGATCCAGAGCCTCATGTGTTTTTTGGTTCTGATGTTGCAGATATGACCAAAGACATACAGCGAGTTAAGTCGGCAGTCCTTCGCGGTATGCTCGACTCTTTGTCTTTTGCGCTATATCCCCGAACAGGAATTGTTGAAGGTCAGGTAGACATTGACGATGTGCTAAATCCTGAAGTCGGGTCGATTATCAGGATGCGGGCACCAGGCATGGTTCAGCAGTTGAATGTGCCGTTCCTTGGCCGCGAAGCATTTCCAATGATGGAATATCTTGACGGAATGAAAGCGTCAAGAACTGGCGTATCGGGTGCGTCCCAAGGATTAGATCCTGACGTACTTCAGTCTACGACCCGTGCCGCCGTAAGCGCGACAATGAGGGGTGCAGAACAGCGACTAGAAATGATTGCTCGTTTGTTTGCAGAAACAGGTTTCAAGCCTTTGTTCAAAGGGTTGCTTCGTTTAATTATTGAAAACCAAGACCAAGAACGAATGGTAAGGTTGCGTAACCAGTGGACACCTATAGACCCAAGAGTTTGGGATGCTACAATGGATGTGTCTACAAATGTTGGACTTGGTTCTGGAATGACTGACGAACGGCTTGCGACACTTGCTCAAGTTGCCGCTAAACAACAAGAAATTATGCAGCAAATGGGACCGAACAATCCTCTTGTTGGCTTAGGCCAGATTAGAAACACATTGGCAAAGATGCTGGAGATTAACGGCTTTAAGGACTCAAACCAGTTCTTTAATCCGCTACCTATTGATTATCAGCCGCCTCCACCACCGCCACCGCAACCTACGCCTCAAGAGCAGCTAATGCAGGTGCAGATGGCTGACATCCAGGCGCGGACTGCTATCGACCAGCAAAAATTGCAGCTTGACGCGACGAAAGCAGAAATGCTTAACGAGCGTGAAACAACGAGAATCGCTGGCGACTTAGCATTGCGAGAAAAGAAATTTGAAGATGATGTTGACCTTGAGATTGTTCGTGGCGCAATAAAGGAAGAAACAGGTGGATAATCTGTCGCCAGAACAGAAAGGTCGAAGGGCAAAAGAAATCCTTGAAGATGAAGTGTTTCTTGACGTTCTTGAAAAAGTTAGACAAAACATTATTGCACAATGGACACTTACAGACGTAAATGATGTAGGTGTTCGAGAAAGTTTATATATGCAAGGCAGGGGCCTTGATGAGATTGTGCGAGGACTCCGCACCTTAGTAGGTGATTGGGCTGTGGAGCAGTCTCGCAAAGTTTCAAAATCCAATAGAGGAAGAAAATCGTGAGCGAAGCTACAGTCACCAACCCAGTAGGGACGGAAGTCTCTCAAGGGAGTGAGCGCAGACGCACGAGCAGTGAGATTCAAGCAGGATTAGCTGAAATGCTTCGGGCTGACTATGTGCAGCCTGAAGAGCAAGCGCAGGACGAGTTTCAGCAAGTCGTCGAAGAATACGATGACACTGAACTCGAAGACGGCTACGAAGAAGAGGCCGTCGAGTCTGAGTTTTATGAGGACTCAGATGAAGTGGATGAGATGGACGAGGAGACTGAAGGTGAACAATCCGAAAGCGAGAGTGCATCCTACCGTGTCATAGTAGACGGCAAAGAGATGCAAGTCCCGCTTGACGAACTCATATCAGGCTACCAGCGGGGATCGTCATTCACACAGAAGAGTCAAGCATTAGCAGATGAACGAAGAGAGTTTGAGGCTAATGCTATGGCTGTTCAGCAGGAGCGTGAGTCGTATGCGACCGTGCTCCAGCAACTTCGACAGCAAATGGATGCTGCAACGCAACCGAACGTTGATTGGGACCGCTTGGAAAGGGAGAACCCCGTTCAATGGCTAAAGCTCAAAGAACTTGAGCGAGATCGGCAAGCACACATCCAGGCAGTACATGAAGAACAAGTTCGTATGCAACAACTTTTAGAGGAGGACAACGCTAAAAGATTGCAATCACAACTTGAATCTGAACGTGCTTTGGTGTTGGAGAAAATCCCTGAGTGGTCCGATAGTGAGGTTCAAAACCATGAACAAAGGCAGTTGATAAACTTTGGTTTATCTCTTGGTTTTAATGAAGATGAACTAAGTAATATCTACGATCACAGAGCATTGATAGCTTTGCGTGATGCGTGGAGATACAACGAGCTTGTAAATGGCAAGAAAATCAAATCGGTCAAATCGAAAATCAAAAACGCAAAACCTGGCGGCAAACAAGTGAGCCGACAGATGCGTAGTCGTAAGGCAAAAGCCCAAAGAGCAAAGCTGAAACAAACTGGAAAGGTTGAGGATGCTGCGTCTTTGTTGGGTGCAATACTTACGCAATAACTTTAGGAAACTTTTACTATGGCAGTGTTTACAAACACCTTTACCACATATGATGCTAAGGGTTTACGGGAGGACTTGTCGGATCTGATTTCCGATATCAGTCCTACGCAGACTCCGTTCCAGAGCAACATTGGAACGCGAGATGCAGAAGCAACATATTTTGAATGGCAGACAGATTCACTTGCTGCCGCTTCAGCAACACCTGTTGTTGAAGGTGATGATTTGACAACCATTTCCGCAGTTACCGCAACTGCTAGGATGGGTAACTATTGTCAGATTAACATGGTCGATTTCATTATTTCAGGAACGGAGCAGACCGTCCTGAAGGCTGGTCGGTCATCTGAAGTTGGTTATCAGGCAGCTAAGGCAGCTAAGGAACTAAAGCGTAATGTTGAGGTTGCTTGCTTGCTCAATGGAGCAGGTGCTAACGCTGGTGCCACGGGAACCGCTCGCGTAACTGCTGGGTTCCCTGGTTGGATCAAGACCAACGTTGTTGTCAACGACACCGTGAAGCCTTCCTACACGGGTTCAACCCCGACAGGTGCGGCTCAGGTGTGGAAAACCTTTGGGACGCCTACCGCTTTCCTTGAATCCATGCTCAAGACTGCTATGCAATCTTGCTTTGAGCAGGGTGGAGAGCCTTCGATGCTGATGGTATCCCCGTACAACAAGACGGTCGTGTCATCCTTCAGCGGCATAGCTTCTAGCCGTTACAATGTGGACGGTGCCGAGCCTTCGGTGATTATTGGAGCAGCTGACATTTATGTTAGCGATTTCGGTAACCTGTCGGTTGTTCCTAACCGCTTCTTCACTACGGTGGAGGATGAGGGTGGTGGGACAGCTCATAACGATTGGGCGTTGTTGATTGACCCTGATGAGGTCAAACTGGCTACGCTCCGTCCGTACAGCATTGAGGCTCTCGCCAAGACGGGAGATGCTGACAAGCGTATGGCGTTAATCGAGTGGGGGCTTCAGGTCAGCAACGAAGCTGCTCACGGGATTGTTGCTGGCATCAAAGCAGTAGCATAAACCAATTAAAAACCTGGAGGGGTGGGGGCTTCGGCCCTCGCCCCGATAGGCGGGAACCAATGAAAAAAATACTTGATTACGACCCGATAACTAAAACGACTCAGTGGTTTCATTATGACGAGTCTACAAACCAGTATGGTTTAGAGACTAAGCAGGATGTTACCCATATTGTTCAAGCGAACAAGCGTCAGTTTAATCAAGTAGATGAACGTGCAAACTGGAAAGGCGATCAGCACCATGTCGCTTCAATACCAATGAGTGTTTATCACCAATTAGCAAAAATTTCTAACAATTTTAAGGATCAAAAAGTAATCAAGAAGTGGTTGAACGATCCTGACAACAAGGTGTTTAGAACACGACCTGGGAAAGTCTGATGGCAATTTCGACATATGCAGAGTTGCAGACCGCAGCGGCGAATTGGCTAGACAGAACAGACCTTTCGTCACGAATCCCTGAGTTTATTGACCTAGCGGAATCAACATTTAACAGAACGATCCGCAACCACAGAATGATTACGAAAAATGATTCGTATTCATTAGGTGCTCGTTACGTCAACTTGCCTACTGACACGCTTGAGATCATTAGAATTGTATTAGATACAAGTCCTGTCATTACGCTAGAATACTTAACGCCAGAAGAAATAGCAGAACGGCGTATGGGCCTGTCTAGTACAGGCAAGCCAATATACTTCACGGTTGTCGGTGGTAGCACAAATCAGATAGAGCTTCTGCGTTCACCAGACGAAACGTACACATCGTCGATTGTCTATTACACCAAAATCCCTGCACTTAGCGATTCTGCTACAACGAATTGGCTGCTAACTAACCATCCAGATATATACTTGTTTGGCACATTGGTAGAGGCAGAGCCATATTTAAAAAACGATGAGCGTATGCCTATGTGGAGTGCTAGGTTGAGTAAGGCGTTAGAAGAATTGAAACTTCAAAGTGAAAGAGAGATGCACACAGGGTCGTCTTTACGGATGCGATCAAGGGTACTTGGATAACACATGGCGACTAGAACTACAAACCTGAATCTCTATAAGCCTACCGTTGGCGGCGATACCGACAACTGGGGTGGGTTTCTTAACAACAATGCTGCGTACATTGACGCATTGTTTACTAAGAGCGGTGCCGCTGTAACGCTTCATGTAAAGAATCAACAGATAGATGGAACGTCGAGTTATTTGTTTGATTCTGTAAAATTTGATGACAATAGAAAAGCTTTGTTTGGCACGGGGCTAGACCTAGAAATATATCACAATGGTTCTAACTCTTTTGTTGGAGATGTTGGAACGGGTGATTTGTATGTTTTTGGTCAAAACAACATTTACCTTGCAAACGATGCTAGTGGCTCAGAAAGTTATTTAACAGCAACCAAGGATGGTGCTGTTAGCCTGTTTTACGATAATGCGGCAAAACTGGCTACTGCTTCTGGCGGTGTAAATATTACTGGTTCGCTAAACATTCTTGCTGAAGGCGATTTAAGGCTCCAGGATGCGTCAGGAGGCGAGTATGTCGGTTTCGATGCCCCAGCCACAGTCAGTGGCTCTTACACGCTTACGTTGCCAGCAGCGGTCGGCTCGTCAGGCCAGATCCTGCGGACTTCCGATGGTTCTGGAACCTTAGAATGGGTTACGGACCAGGAAGGCGACATAACTGAGGTAGTTGCAGGGGCTGGGCTAACTGGTGGCGGTGCGGGACCTGGGGCTGTCACCCTGAATGCAGTTGGCACATCAAATCGTATTACGGTCAACGCTGACGACATTGACATTGCTTCGACTTACGTCGGCCAAAGTTCGATAACGACTTTAGGTACGATTACGACTGGAGTCTGGAACGGCACCGCAATTGCTAACGCCAACCTAGCCAACTCGACTGTTAGTTACGGGGGCGTGTCGGTTGCTTTGGGTGCTTCAGATGCAACTCCAGCCTTCAACCTCAGTGACGCAACGGCTTATACTGGAGATTCTAGTTTAGTCGCTAGTGGTGCACTAAACTCTGGCTCGATTACGTCGGGTTTTGGAAACATCGACGTAGGTAGCTCAAATATTGACGGCGGCACTATTACCGCTGATACAGCTTTGGTTGGTACGCTTTCGACTGCTGCTCAAGGTAACATTACATCTGTTGGCACACTGACATCGCTTACCACATCTGGTGACATAACGATGGGAGCGACAGACAAGCTGTATTTGGATGGGGGTAGCAACACCTACATCCATGAGTCTAGTGCAGACACTATGCGGTTTTTCTGCGGTGGCACGAGTCGCTTTCAGATTCAAGCTGATGGTGTAATGATTCCGTCAGGTGGCTTGCTGTACCTTGATAACGGTGGAAACACTTACATAACTGAAGGCTCTGCCGATGTCATGCGGTTTTACGCTGGCGGTGCTAAGCAGTTTGAATGTTCGGGAACCAACCTGACCGTTGTCGGTGCCTTGTCTAAAGGTTCTGGATCGTTCAGGATTGACCATCCGCTAGACTCAATGAAGGACACGCACGATTTGGTTCACTCATTTATTGAGGGACCAAGAGCCGACCTTATGTATCGCGGTTCTGTGCAACTTTCAGAGGGCACGGCTACGGTAGACCTGGATAATGCCGCAACCATGACCGATGGCACATGGGAGCTACTTTGCCGTGATCCGCAAGTGTGGGTCCAGAACGAAGATGGATGGACTCAGGTGCGTGGCTCTGTCTCAGGCTCGACACTAACGATTACTGCACAAGACGAAGATTGCACTGATACGGTGTCATGGCTGGTTGTTGCAGAGCGTCAAGACGAGCACATGATGGGTACAAATTGGACTGATGAGGACGGGCGTGTAATTGTTGAGCCAGAAAAAGACTCAGAACCCGAAGGATCGGAGTCCGAGGATGACGGGGCTTGAGGAGATGCTTTCGTACTTTCCCGCTTTGTTAGCAGCAGGAGCAGCTTACGGCGGGGTACGAGCGGGACTTAACGGGGCTAGGCAGTCAATCGCACAGATAGAAAGAATCGTTACCAGTTTGGATAACAAAGTTGACGATCACGGTGAGAGAATTACTGTATTAGAGGTAGAAACTCGTAATTTAAAAGAGGACAAAAAGGCATGAACGCCAAAAAAGAGATGCTTGTTACGCCAAAAAACAAAGTAGAACTAACCGAAGAACAGGCTCAGGTTTGGAGGCAAGTGTTTGCAGACCGAAAGCAGATCCAAGAACACGCTCAAGCACTAGATCAAAGAATCCACACAATGATGGCTGCTGCGGGATGGGCAGGAAACAACATTGTTGAGGGCGATCTAGGTGAGAACGCATTTTTTGTACTAGAGCCAGTGGAAGCGGAACTAACAGAGTGAGTACATGGCTAGGCCCCAATACGTTAACCTACAATTTCAGCCTGGACTTTTTAAAAACGGCACAGTCTATCAGGCACAAGGTCGATGGTATGACGCAGACCTTATGCGGTGGAGTAATGGTGCGATTGGTCCGATGGGTGGATGGCGTGGTTGGGGAGAAAGCACCACAGCAGTAACGGGTGTACCTCGTACATCAGTTACATGGATGGACAACTCTAACAACCGCTGGATCGGTGTCGGATCTGCCAGCAAACTGTACGTCTACAACTCAGCAGCAAGTAGGTACGATATTACTCCTGCTGGTTTTACTGCTGGAAACACAGATGCAGACCCTAACACTGGGTATGGCGATTGGTTGTATGGCAAGTCAAGCTACGGGACCGCTCGTCCTGATTTGGGTATTCCGTCGCCAGCTACAATTTGGTCGCTTGCGATGTGGGGCGAAGACCTAACGGGATGTACACCCGACGACGGCAAACTGTACTTGTGGGACACCAGTGTCGGTACGGGAACCGTTGCTGCTCAGGTGTCTAATTCACCAGAACACATTACGGCTACGATTGTAACGCCCCAACGCATACAAATGTGTTTCGGTGGTGTTGTTAACGGTGGATCGGCGGCTAATGCAGATCGACGCAAAATCTTTTGGTCAGATTCTGAAAACAACACTACTTGGACAGCTTCAGCTACAAACCAAGCTGGAGATCACATCATTGAATCAACAGGTGATCTTCTTGGTGCCGTTTTGGTGCGTGGGCAAATACTTATTTTTACAACGGCTGACGCTCACACAGCTACCTATGTAGGTCTGCCGTATGTCTACCAATTTGATAACGTAGGCGACGATTGCGGCCCTGTCTCGATTAACGCTGTAGCTGTAGCCAACAACACTGCGTATTGGATGGGTCGTAACGCTAATGGCTTCTTTATGTACGACGGGTATACAAGAAGTATTCCGTGTGATGTAGAAGAATTTGTTAGCAACAACATGAACGAAGCTCAGTCCAGCAAAACTGTTGCGTGGCATAACAGTTTGTACTCTGAGGTCGTGTGGTTTTACCCAGGTAGTGGAACTGAAGTAGACTCGTATGTGGCATATAACTACTTAGAAAACCACTGGTCTGTTGGTACGTTGGCACGGACCTCAACGACCAGCCGTGGAATTTTTGCGTTCCCAATCTTATTTGATTCGGACGGCAATCCTTATGAGCACGAAGTTGGCGGGACGTATCAAGACAAAGATGGCACGACTAAAACCCCTTATGTTGAGTCTGGGCCAATACAGCTTGGTGAAGGAAACCAGGTGCTGTCAGCAACATCGTTAATACCTGATGTAACTGCTTTAGGTGATATAACAACGACTTTTTATACTCGTTTTTATCCTACCGACAGCGACACAGCACATGGCCCGTACACGATGGCTGCTCCAACATCTGTTCGGTTTACAGGAAGAACTGTGCGTATGAGGTGCACATCAAACTCTGCAAACGCATGGAATGTTGGTGTCCCAAGGCTTGAGCTTCAGCCTAATGGTAGGCGATGAGTACGTCAGGTGCATCTGGCTCGATACGTTTGCGTTTATCACGGCCAAACGCTGAATATGATATTGTTTCAGAAACAAACCGTAATGTTTCGTTAGAACAAGCAGATCGAGCTAATTTTAAGAAGTTTGAGGACATTGACCTAGCAAATAACGAACGTCTAATATTGGTAAGTCCTAACGGCACTCGTTATAGTGTTACAGTAGACAACTCAGGTAATTTGGGCACTACGGCCATATAACATGAGTGATTTGGACAAAGAAAACGTGCGTTTTCAAAAGGAATGGGATGAACGAGTTCATTACATCGAAGCGGCACTGCAAAAAGGACAGGAGCCTTTTTCTGTCGAAGACGTATATGACCTTGTTTGTGCAGGATTGGCACATTTCGAGCCAGTGGAAGACGGGGCAGCAGTCTTCTGGTTTAACAACTACCCTCAACGAAAGTTGCTGCGGATTTGGTTGTATGGGGGGAATATGCCTAGCATCGAGCAAGTCCTGGACGCTGCCCAAAAACACGCAGAAAGACTTGAGTGCGATGGAATTGAATTGGATGGCCGTAAGGGGTGGGAACGCATCCTTAAATCCCACGGTTTTAACTACGCACGTTCAGTGCTGATTAAGGAATTGAACTAATGGGCAGTTTATTTGGCGGCGGTGGTGGTGGCCCTAGCTTTACTCAGGGCAACTACACTCGACTAGATCCCGCGAGTCAACAAAGACGCGATCATCTTTTTAACCAAGCACAGCAGTACGTTGCTACCAACCCATTTAGTCAGAGGTATGGCGGTAATGTTACAGGCATGACTCCAATGGGTCAGGCTGCTCAACAGTTTATGACAGGAAGGTTTCTTGGTCCTAATGCTTATCAGGCACAAAACTTAGGATTCCAGAATTATCAGCCTTCTTTTACTTATACTCCGATGGGCGGGGGACAACAGGCACCGTTCCAGCCTCAACCGTTTGTTCCTGAACAAGCTCCACAAAGCTCCCCTGAGCAAGTGCAGCAATTTCAGCAGCAAAACGCACAGCAGCAAAGAAACTTTGGGGCTGAAGGTTCACCCGACGATATGATTATGGTTGGTGGAGGATTGGATCGCTCGTTTAGAGACGATACCCCTGTGCGACCTAAAAGCGGTGACGGGTCACAGATGTATGGTGGTGGGCCTCGCTTTGAGGGCGGTGGTGATATTGGCATGGGTCAAGGTTTTGCGGATTCTGGCGAAAGAGACAGGCCAAGCCGACAGAAACAAATGCCATCCCAAAACATTGGGTTTGGCAGACCTGATATAGGTCGAGGAGCAGGAGGAACTGATGCTGATTTTATGCCTGGTGGTAGGTATGAAGGAACAGGTGGCCCAGGGCTAGAAGCTC
>VTLG01003577.1_pt1 | contig 25525 bp, 40 predicted proteins | sample 4694571 | NCBI WGS metagenome assembly VTLG01 (sample SAMN12604809, study PRJNA352737) | marine metagenome | biome: ENVO:00000447; feature: ENVO:00000209|ENVO:00000569|ENVO:01000036; material: ENVO:00002151; isolation source: viral sequences binned using virsorter ...
GATAAACTGAACCATCAACTGTAATTTCTTTAGCAAAATAAGTTCTATTACTTAATGCTCCTGTGCCTGTCATTTTAAAATAGAAAGGTTTGACAGCAGAACCTTCATCAGTAATTATTACTTCACCATAAGTTGTATCACCTTCATAGGTTGCAAAGTGTGCTAAACCTTGTGATGTTCTAGCTGCAGCACTACGACCTGTAAAGGCTGTATAGTCATCTCCACCACCTGCTACACTAGCTCTATTAATTTGTAGCCAAGTAATGCCGTCTAATGTAAAATATACGTTAGTACTTGAACAAGCTATTACACCGTCTGCATATACATGTAATCCTAATATATCATTATCTGTACTGGGATTAGCTGCACTTGAGCCACCAAAGGCTGAAAAGCCATTAATTCTTCTATAACCACCAGCCACATCAACTTCAAAATTTCTTAATCTTGTAGCTGCTCCGGGTCTACGGAGTAACTCAAAAGAGCTAGAAGACTTATCTAATCCTCCTTCACATGCTAATGCGTATGGTTGTGATGGCATTATTTATGGTCCGTTGACATATATGTAGGTACTGGATTTAATAAAGCAGAACGCATTTTCTTTAATCCTTCTTTATAATCCTGTAAAGCAAAAGCTGCGTTTTGTGGAGAATCTTTAAACTGATGAAAATGATACCTTGCTCTAGCCATTAATACCGGTGTAAATACATCCGGAAATACTATCGCATCGCCATGTGCAGATAATGCTGTAGGTAAATCCCAAGCAAAGAACCAAACTCGATAAACTTTATCAGGTATTGGACTTACTCCAAACTTCCTAGCATCGGGACTACGAATAATAAATCTAGGTTCTCCGTAGTTTTGAGAATCTGCATCATCAATATTTTCTTGTTCTCTTAAATGATCTTTCCATTCTTCTGTTGTAATAAATTTTAAGTTTCTACTTGTATAAGGAGAACTTGCTCCACTTACACCTATAGTAGTAAGATAAAAATTATCCCAATCTATAGAACCATAATCATTTATTATACTTGAACTCGAGGATTTTAATTCATACCAACGAGTTCCTGCTACAGTCTCAACATATACATTACCATAAAAAGGGTCTGTAGCACCACTTTCTCCTGTTGCTAAAAATCCCCATTGGGGTTCTGCCATAACTATATCATTGTATGCTCTGTTGATACAAGATTGAGCATGTCCTTGAATCCCAACTGCAGCACTAAAATTAGCTGAAGTTAAAACAACTTCATTTAATTCTCTGAGCAATTCATTTGTTAGTGTTAAATATGTTGTTGCCATTAGTCTCCTAAATTAAAGTTCGGGAGAGTCTATTAAACCCTCCCCACTTTAGGATAATCAATAAAGACTACCCTTTTGTGCTTAATAATTAATCGGGTAATACACCTAAATGTAAAAACTCGATTAAATAAGTCACAGTTGTAGCTGCTGTCGCAAGGTCGTTTGCTAAAGGTTTTAACCTTATATACAGTGTACGAGCTGACGCACTATACAAAGTAGCTGCAATAACAATTGCTTCCGAAGTAGCTGGTCCACCATAAACACCTGCAGTTACTCCAGTACCTACAAAGGCATTGGCTGCGTGTCCATGTGAATTTTGAATAACATACAAAGGTACATTAGCTGTCCACGTTACTGCTGAACCACCATCATCTAAGATAGCTTTCTCATCAATAAGCTGACCACCACCTGCTGCAGTTCCTAAATCGAAATCGACATCATCGCCTGAAGCTCCTGCTGTAACAATGTTACCTGCTGGAATTGCCACAAGACTACGAATAATAGTATCTGCTGGTTGTGTAAATGAAACATCATAAGTTGCATCAGCAGTTACTGCAATAGTTCCTGTAGTAGCTGAAGTCCATGAATTAACTGAATTATCAGAAAGTCCACGAACATCACTTACTTTTGCTGAATTTCGACCCGTATCTCTTATATCTATAACTGGGTTTGCCATTTTTTATTTCTCCTCTATTTAATTAAAAATAGTTATATTGTTTATTTTAAAATTAAAGTTCGGGAGAGTCAGTAAAGACCCTCCCTACTTTAGGATAATCAATAAAGATTACCCTTAATGTTTGACTACTTAGTCAATACCGTAGAATGCACCTACAAGGGCTTCGTCTCTAAGTACTTTCGCACCAAAGACATGAAGACCACGCACAATGTCACCAAACGATGTTGGGTCTCTCAACACTTCTGTTGAAAGGATTGTGTTAGCAGTTGCAGTAGATGATATGTGTCCAGCCAAACATTTACCAGCAGCATTAGATGTGTCAGCAATGTTGTTTGATTTGTACATATCAAATCCACGTAATTTTCCACTTGATACTAGTCCGTTTCTGATTGAGCCTTGTCCAGCATTGTAGTCTACAGACAACAATTTAGAGCTAGAACTTCCTAGAACTTCGTAGAAGTCAGGACCTGCAACAAACCAACGACCTTCTTCAGGTACGTTTTGGTCGTCTAATAGTCTTGCCATTCTACCCATAAGGTCTAGAGGGTCATGTTCATCAGTACCGAAACCAATGTCTAGATTACCTGTTCCATCAAAAGTTCCAGATGCTAAATCAGTAGCACTGTCAGACCCTAACACATGGTTAGGTGATGAAGCAGATAAACCAGCAAACATAGTTACAAGTACAGCAGCATCGTAAGCATCTTTCAATGCGTATGCAGCAGAACTTGAAGCAACTTCTTTAAAGTTAACGTGTGACATATTTGTTTCAATATCATCTACGATGAATTTAAACGCATTAGCACTGTCAACAACTAAAGATGTTTCAGCATCTGTAAGTCTAGTTTCTGTGGTATCGCTATTTCTTGTATACGCTGATACTGAAATAACGGGTTCTTTGATAATGTTAACTGAGTCTCCATATGCACTAATCTCACCTGAATAATCGGTGTTAGTAATAGCTTCTACAACAGATGACTTTCTAAAGAAGTTTAAAACCTTTTTAGAGTAAACTGCAGGTAAAAAGAAACTATTAGTTTGAGTACTTACAGAGTTTGCAAAGTTAGCATTAGTATCCGTTCCGGGTTCAAAATATTGAGCCATGGGATATTCTCCTTTAAGTTATAGTTTATTTTACTAAACTATATATAGTTTATTTTATGATTCTGCCTTCTTGCCAAGCCTCGCTAATAGCATTCTCATGCTTATCATATTCAGCCATGCTCATTGCAGCAATCTCCTTTTCTGACCAAACTCTCTCTTGCTGTGGGTCTACACTAGTTGTTTTAGTGGAAACCATATCAGCAGCAGAGCCTCTAGTCTGTTTAGTAGAAGATGGCTTAGTGTTAGAAGTTTCCATTCCAATATCTTTTTTAAATAAATCTAAAGCACGTGAAGCTAGGTCGGCATCGTCAGTGTTCTTGTATATCCAATCTTGAATAGACTTAGGCTGTTCTTTTGCCCAATCATGAAAATCATCGCTGTTTCTGATATCTTCAAAATCAGGATGTTTATCTAGCAACCTTTGTTCTGTACTCTCTCGTAGTAACTCTGTCTCACGTTCTTGGAGTTTACTAAGGCGTTCTTCTAGAACTTTTGCTTTAGACTCCGATTGCATATGAGCAACAGTTTCTACCACTTCGTACACATCAGGATAATTTACTCTGAATTGTTCAAGTTCTTCTTGAGACTTTGGAGCTTTGTAAGCTGGTCTATTACTAGTAGCTTCGTCTAAAAGTTCTTGTTCTCTCGACTTAAACTCATTCAGTTTAGAATCATAATGCTTTTTTAAATCATCGTAGCGTTTCTTGTAGTTTGGTTTCTTGTAAGGTTCGTCCTTCTTCGATTCCAACTCTACTTCATTAACACTTCCTTCAGCTTCCACTTCAGTAATGTCATCGCTTTTAAACAGCTTGTTCTTTGGTTCTTCAAAGTATACACTGTTAGATGATACAAAAGGTTTATCTTCTCCTTCGTGCCAAGGCTTATTTTTATTATAAGGGTTTGGCGTTTCTTCTTTGACTTTATTTTTAGCCATCTTTTTTCTCCTACTAAGGGCTTCGTTCACAAGGTAGCTCTATGCATAGAGGGCTTGCTTTGTAAAGGTCGCCTTTCGGTTTATTTTGATAGAGTGCCTAGTTGCCTAGGGTAGCTCTATCCCTCTTTATTAGCCACTAATAGGTCTATAGAATCTACGAGGATTTGCTCTTTGCATGTCTAATAGTTGTTCTTCCTCTGTAAGAGGCTGTCTTCTATTATACTCATCGTCTCCATTCATATAGCCACCATTAGCGACTGATTGTCTTTGGTCTGCTGAAGCTTCTGCAGCTTCCATCATCTGCTGAAGATTATCAGCTCCGATTTCTTCTACAGCTTCTGCAGTAAAGACAAATTCTCCGTCAGATAACCTTGCAGGTATACTGTCAGAGGTTCCTGAACCCGGTCCTTCAACAGGACCAGACCCAGCAAATTCTTGTGCAACGTCTATGACTTTATCAAAAATCGTAGCTAATTGCGTGTTTTGTTCTAATTCTTGTGTTAGGAAGCTTTGCTCTTCAGGCGTTAATGCTTCTTCTAAAACAAATTCTAAATAGTCATCTTCCATGACATCGTCTGATTCCATATCAGGCATTGATGCTTCGTATTCTTCGTGAGTTGCACCGGGCATTTCTGTGCCATCGGGCATTGTGTGTGTTTCAACAGCACTTGGTACTGTTTCTGTTTGCATAACAGTATCCATTTGTTCGTCTATAGGACCACCTTCTGCAAATCTTCGAGGTTTTTTAATTTCTTCTCTAAAATTTTTCATAGAAGGTTCTACACCCATTTCTTTTAATTGTCTAGTAAGCCGACTAATCATGTTACTTTCTTCTTCCATCATTTCTCTAATAGCATCTTCTTCATCTATACTTGTAGCTCTCTTTAAAGATTTATTAAGGTCTTCGTAATTTTTTATAGAGTCTTTATACGCATCTTCCGTAATTTTAATTTTTTCTCTTATAGACTCACTACCTTTCATTTTCATTTTTATGGCATCTTTAGCGTCTATTGCTACATCCGGTAATTCACTTAATGCTTGTTTAGATTTACCCATTATTTTAGAAGCAAGCTTACCTAGCTTATATTGTTGTCTATTATCAGATAACAGACCACCTGCTACTAGACCTTCTCGATATAATTTATCAGATTCTAAATCTAATAACATATCTATATCAGCTTTTGTTAATCTTGCTATTTCGGAAGCAGGCATATTAGCTAATATTTTATCAATATCACCGAAGGATAAACCCTCTAATCCTTCTATGCCCCACTTTTCAAGCTGCATATCTAGTAACATTTTTTTATCAATATCTGTTAATGTATCAAGTTCTTCATCAGACATCTTACTTAAGATAGTGTCAACATCTTCGCTATCTTTAGCCTTGGATTTTTTTTTGCCTTTACCTAGTAATTTAGAAACTACTTTACCTAGTTTATATTTTTGTCTATCGTCTTCTAATATACCTGCAGCTTCTAATTTACCTCTTGTTATTTCTCGGTGTATCTCTTCGTCTTCTTCGTATTCTTCATCTTCTAATATACCTGCAGCTTCTAATTTACCTCTTGTTATTGCTTGGTGTATCTCTTCGTATTCTTCGTGTTCTTTGTCTTCTAATTTTTTTAATAATTTACTTCCCTGTGTACCTAAAAGAATTTTTTTCATTTTAGGTGTTAGTTTACTTTTTTTACTTTTATGTGGCATACTATTTCTCCTTTGCTCTGCCTATATTAAGTGCAAACCAATCTAAAACTTTATAAAGTTTGCCAATTATTTTATCATCTGAAGGCGTAGGTGTTACAGCAGCTATTAAAGATGCTCCAGCAATCAACCAAGGTATGATTTGTATTATTTGTATTACTGTTGAAATGAAATCTAACATTTATATCTCCTCTTTTTTTCTTTCTAAGGCTTCTTTAACCTGCTCCGGCAACTGCTCTAGGCGTACCAGCGAATTCACTTTCCCCTGCAACCGGAACATTTCCTGTTCCGATGTTGCCACCACCAGTGCCTGTAACTCCAAGGTCTTGAGGTTGTTGAGGTGCTCCTTGAACGCCTCCCATAGGTCCTTGTTGTTGGTTAATATTTTCAGCTTCCGGGCTAACATTTTGTCCAGCATTTTGCATTCCTATAATTTGTGCCATAATAGCTGCTTCTTCAGGGTTATTGAGTATTTCATCAGGGTCTAACTCTAAACTATAGGCAAGTTCACTAATTAATTTAGAAATCTTAACAAATGGAGCAATAGCAGGATTTTGTGCAGTTTGTAAGAAAGTAGTTAATCTTTGAGAACGTACTTCTTTCTGCATCAAGCTATTTGTACCTGTAGCTCTAACTTCTAAATCACCTTTGACATCTATAGAGCCTCCAAAGAATTGCATATTCCATTGAAAGAAAGCTTCACCAAGAGGTCTTAATAAAAAGTCATCAAGATTTTTGACAACTGTTTTAATATTTAAACTAGCTGCTCCAAGTAACATTGACATACCTGAAGCAGTCCTTGTCATACTTTGAACACCTGTTTGTCCATGTGAATAAGATGGTAATCCTGTTTGTTCATCTGCAAGTTGTCTAAACTTGTCGAACATCATCATATTCTCTGTAGCTGTGTTTGGGAATTTAACCCCATGAATAGCTTGTCCGGGCATTCCAGCTTGTCGTCTGAATATCTTACCCGGATATATTTCCATTGACTGTCCACCAACTAGGGCAGACTCATCAACATCAAATATTAACGAACCACTCAAGGCTAAATTATCAATAGCCATTCTCGCATGACCATTCATAATTTGCTGTGAATCATCCATGTTCTCTGCTATTCCAATACCAAAGAAGTTATATGGATTCTTTTCGTATGGGAAAGCGTTGTATGGGATTCTATAAGGTGTAAATGGATTAACCACTGCTCTTAATAAACTATTACCACATACCCAAGCATTAATTTGAACTTCGTCTAAATCATCTACTGTTTCAGGTAATTCTATACCAACCTCACGTGCATACTCTGCATCCATGATTCCCCAATATTCAAAAACTTCAAAATGACTAATATATTCTTCTGCCTTATTTAAAGTATCTTTTAATTGAGTTTCAAAACTTTTCTCTTCGTAGTTTGCTCCCATCATCAAACATTCACGAATGGCATCTTTATCAAAGTAAGGCATGTTTCTTAATTGCCTTAATTGACTTTTATTCATTTTGTGTCTATGAATTACATATTCACATTCGTCAATGCTTGTAGCTGAAGGGTCAGGATAAAAATCCCAGCAACTTACAAACTCAATTCTAGGTACTCTAACTTCAAATGGATTATAAGTTCTTTCTCCATCTTCACCTTCTCCCCATTTATTTAATCGTTTATTAAAGTTAAATGGTCCTTTTATAATTCCTGTACCTAATAATGCTCCTTCTAATAAAGCATTTCTTATTTCAGAAGAACCACTTGATTCTTCAATTTGGTCATGGATAAGTTTTTCCATTCTTCTTGCAGCTTTTTGAGCTGGAGAAATTGATGGAATTTGTGGATGTGGACTATATCCTTCTGCTAATCTATCTTCTACTTGGTCTTCAATAGTATCAGTAAATATACCTTTTTGAAATGTAGCACCCGGTTGAAGAACTTTACCATCACCTTCGTAACCTACATCGAATGGATTAGATTCTTCTACTCGATTACCAATATCATCAGGTACTGGAGTTTCTACTCCTAATTGTCCTTGGTCTATGTGACCAACATTAAGTTCACCTTCAGATATTTTAGTTTCAGCAATTCCTATTGGAAATTTACCTGTACCAAAGATAACATCTACAAGCTGACCAAAGGCTGCAAGTACTTTTGTTTTTGTAATCTTTACAAATACTCTAGACTTTTCAGACTCTCTAAACTTAACTCTTTTACTATATAAACCTCTATAGTTATCGTAGGCTCTTAACCAACGAGACTCATCTGTCTTTCTAGAATCTTGAGCTTGCTGAAATCTATTTTTTATAATCCCAACAAGATTAGTTTGTTGACTAAACTCTAGGTCAAGACTTTTACCTGCTTCACCTTCTACTTCTTCGTAGATATTGTCAGCATTTAAAAATGTATTTTCGTTTTTTGCCATAAAGATTTTATATTAACAGGGCTTTGCTTTTGGCATTGCTCCAGCTAAACCACCTTTCTTAAGACCAACTCTACCACCTTTTGCAGCTCTAATAACTCCTCTTCTATTATCAGAAAAAATCATTGGGTCATCCATTGGAGCAGGTGGTTGTGGTCGAGACGTTTGTCCACCAGTATCTCCAGCTTTATTTTTTTTCCAATATTCTTTACTTGCTTGTCTTTTTTTAGCTCTATCTTGTCTTCTTCTTACTTCCGGTCTCATATTTTTCTCCTCTAAATTTTAATATCCAAATGTAGTATCAGAAGGTTGATAGATTTCTCTTTTTAAACCTCTAATTCTATCTAATGGGCTTTCCATTCTTGGTCTACTCATTATCATATAACGCAATGCATCGTATGCGTGGTCCGAAGCATGTGTGTCTACATCTTCAGGATTGGTTTTAGAAAGAGGTATGCTTTGTAATTCTCTTATTAAGTTAGGACATGTATTAAATATCTGTAACTTAGGTCTACCATTTTCTCTAACCTTTAGGAACTCATGTACTTGAATCTTTCCTTGAATTCTGTTCTTATCAGAGCGTCTTAATTTATGACCAGCTCTAATTAAAGATTCTCCAACAGTAGGTCCGGCTACACCGGTTTTAGCCCATGCTGAAGTATCTAGTACACCTGAGACCGAAAACGGGTCTACAAGTTCCATATCTGATATTATAATAGCTAATTCCTCACCTGTCAAGCCTTTTCTGTATAATTCTCGATAAATTATTAATGTGCCATCATTAATATCCATAATTCCCCATAGACAACAGCTTTCTGAAGCATACCCATAGTCAATTCCTTTTAGTCTTTCCCATGCAATAGGAAGTTCAAAAGGTGTAATAACATGAACATCAGGGTCAAACTCTACAAAAGCTGCACCTTCAGCAACATCCCAATTACCTTCAAGTAGCTGTCTGCGTTGAATAGGTGGTAATGACATAAGCATTTGCTCATACATACCGTCTTTTGCAAGATAAGGATTATCTGCTAGTTTAGCCGGAATAAACTTTCTACTTAATCCATCGTGTCCTAAAAAACTTGTGTTATGTTCTGCTGGTTCTATATATCTTTTCTTTACCCAATGCGAACCAACACCACCGGGGTTAGCAGTACAGCGAAGGTAAGTTTGTATTTTTGGGTCAGTTGTTCGTAGACGAGAAGCTAGATAGTTCCAACTAAACTCTGTGGGTAAGTGAGTAATCTCATCAAAGCCTATCCAACTATATGCTTGTCCTTGATAACGATAAACATCTGCGTCTCTTTCAAGGAATCCAAATTCTATTTTAGCTCCACTTGGAAAGTTCCAAAGTTTTTCAACTTCTCTGAACCTAGCACCGGGGAAAGCTTGTGGATAAAGCTCTCTGCTTTTATCTATCATCTCACGTAACTCTGGCATAGAACGTCTTAAGATTAAAGCACGATGGGCTTTCTTATGACAATATCGTAGTGGGTCTATAATCATAGCAAATGATTTACCACCACCTGCAGCACCACCATAGAGTACGTCTTTTTCCCCGGCAGCTAAGAAATCTGTTTGAGGACCTTCGTTTGGATGGAATATAACTTTTGAATCTTTAATAATTTCCTGTACTGAAGGAGCTACCTGTTCTAATTCTTTTTCAGTTACAATTTTTGATGTAGTCTTTTCTGTAGCTTTTTTAATAACAGTTTCTTCTGTTTTTAATTTAGATTCTTTATAAGCTACTTGTTTTTTAATTTTTTCTAAATCTTTTTTCTGCCTAGCTAATACTTGTTTTCTTTTCTGTTCTTTAGAATACATATATTTAGGAGAAAAAGTATTTTTCTGTACAATTTTTGATAATCCTACATGGCTAATTTTTCTATTAGCTTCTTCAGATAAAGCTGTTGCTGCTTCACGTAAAGATAATTCTTCAGCTTTAACTGATGAAATATATTTATTTAATAATTTAAGTTGTTCCGGAATAGGGGCTAAATAGCCTTTAGTAGAAATACTAAGTCTATATCCAAAAGGAATAGTGCTTCCTTTCTTTTTTATATAGCCATCTTGCATTTAATCTTTAGGGGCTTCTCTTTCTCTTAATAGTTTTATTAAATCATCCCATCTATAAAGCTGTCGAGTTACATCGTCCCAATACCAACCCTTATTCATTAGATAATCCACATAATTATAAAGGCTGATATAAAGCCTATACCACACCACACGCCCCAAACTTGCATGTCTGTTAGTTCATTGGTTTCAATTAGATTATTTACTTTTTTTTCTAGTAGTTCTTTTAACATTTATTTTTCCTCTTTGTTTGTTTCTTTTTTCTTACCAAATATTCTATCCCAATTATCTCTGTAGTCTTGAGTATAAAAGCCGGGTCTAGGATTAGCACCCTTGCTTCCGTGTGAATTCTTGTAGATAGGTGATTTAAACGTAATTGGTTTCTCTTCACTACCTATGACTTTACCTTTACTCATAATCTTTTAATGTATTGTTCTATTTTTTGGAAAAGGAATAACGTTATCTTTATATTTAGTTTTAGTTTTATTTACTTGTTCTATAGGTTGGTCTTGAACATAAAGACTCTCAAGTTCACCCACTACTTCTAAACCATTTTCAAATGCAGCTTGTTCTGCTATACGTAAATCTTGAGCAATAATATTAGGACCGTTATAAAGATTATTATCGGGTGCTATAAATTCAGTTAAAAATATTTTCATCGTATCATTAAACCTATATACCAACCACAAAGAAACAATATACCTGCAACAAGTGGATGGGTTTTACAAAAGATAACCAAATCATTTAGAAATAATTTCATGTTCTTTATCCTTACTCAAATTTTTACTATCTTCTATATCATCAGATTCATCATATTGAGTTGGATGCCAAACAGGCTCTTCTTCTTCTTCTTCTTTTTCTGCCTCTATAATTGTTGTTTGTTTTTCAGGTAATATAAAAATACCACCATTAACATTATGGTTGACTTCCATTCTTTCTTGTTTGCCTAAACCAACCCTATCAAGGATTGTTTGAGCTGCTTGAAGTTTGACGTTTGCTTGTGGCAAAGGCTTATCAGACCTCATAACTTCAACGAGCTTAAAAGCTGCTGAAGGGGCTTCCCTTGCTAGGACATTCGAGGCTAAATCCACTATTTCTTGTCTAAGACTTTTTATTACTTGGTAGTGATTTCCTGCATACCCGGCAAGTTCGGCTGACTGTTTAAGATTCCCTCTAGTCTCTATGAGATAATTAAGGAAATTCTCTTGTTTTTCTGTTAGTTTTCTTGTAGCTGGTAAAGTCATAGCCCTTATTATACATACTATATAAGACTTTGTCAAGTATATAAACTTTTTTTAGATAATGCTTGACAAAACTAAAATATACAGCTATAATAACATTAGGTGTGCCGGGGTTAAATGTATAATCTACAGACCTATTAAACCTCACCAAACCTTCCTAAACTTACCGAACCCGACCTAACCTACTTAACACTCAAATTAGCTTAAAATGTATAAGAATGTGCATATATATGGGTGGGGGTGGGGGGTGCTCCTGCCTATGCCCCATAGACTTGATAAGCTCTGCAGAGCTTAAGGGGGGTATGGGGTTAAATTCATAGAATTTACATAAATTTCCAAGCTTTGCCTAGCTCTAAAGAGCTAACCTAGCAAGTTTACAGCTATTTCGAAGAAATTTAGAGCTATTACAATAAATTTTAAACTCTGCAGAGTTTACCAAGCATTGTTATATTGTCAGGGCTTCTGCTAACTTTTCCTTCGGAAACTAGGTGGTATGGTCGGTCATGGTTTTCCGTGCAACACAGAGCCACACAGAGCCACATGAAGCTATGCTTTCCTGCGTAGCTCCACGCACAGCTCGGCACAGCTAGGCATGTTTTCAGCGTAGGGAAATCGCATAGGCATTATGCGTATGTTTCAGCGTGTAGAAATTGCAGGTAAAAAAAACCCCTCGAATGAGGGGTCTTTTCAGCTAGGTAGCTAGGAAGGAATTAGCCAAGATTTACAAGTTTCTTGTAAGCTCTCATGGCTTTCAGGTTCTTGGCAGGAATGCTCTTTAGAGCAAGAAGCCTTGCTACTTCTCCTTGGAGAAGAGGGTTCTTCTTGTCATTTAGCGAAGCTAAAAAATGACCATGAAGTGTTCCCCATTTGATGTCCGAAGGACATTTAGCAGTCTTACTGAAGTAAGAAGCTAATTTTCTCACCATGCCATAGCTAGCTATGTCAGTTGGATTTTCGACAACGAAGTTGTCAGTTCTTTGTGTTGAATTTACCATTGCAAATTCTCCCAGCCCTTTAGGGCTAAAATGCTTGGCGACATTGCCAAACTGACCCCACTATGACAGCTCCTCAAAAATTGTCAAGTTCTTTCTTCAATGTGCGTCAACGCACGAAGAAAGTAAAATTGCCCAAAATTACCCCAAAAAATCCCACCAAAACCGACCAAATCCTTTTGCGTAAAATATATGTGTGCATAGATATACATGTGTGCTTATGTGTGTGCATACATATACCTTGGCTTAAATTTTGAGACACAGAATAGAGTGCGACTTTATAAAATATGTGTAAATATTTATATAAAACTTACACAAAAATCGCTACATAAATTAATATCTTTATATGTGCTTTCCTTCTTGACAAGTTCAGACCGACCTGTCATGGTTGTTGAGCAATCGGCAATGTCGTCGGTTGTGCTAATTCGGACTATTTAGTTCGGGAGAATTATTATGCCAAATAAACATTTGCTAGATGAGTTGGAATATTACTCTGACGAAACCTTGAAAGAGGTTGACTTGAATGAAACAGATGAGCTTTACGACAGCTCTGATGACGCTGGAAACGAGCTAGACTTTGATGTCAACGACTTTGTTGCCCTCTTGGAAAATATTGACAATGGAATTGTTGAAACACAATTTGACTTCCTACAACTTGGAGAATAATTATGGAAATTTTAATTGATAAGATTAGCGAAACTAGGCAGGAAAGGCTTTTAAATCCTCAAATGTCTGACCATTACCGAACTTTCTTTCAAGGAAAGTATGGTATGAAAATATATGATATCAAGGTTGGTAGAAAGTGGGTGTTTATTCGCTCAAAATCTCACCGAGCTAGATTACCTCTTGCTAAATTTAAAACACAAGCCTTTGTTCAATGGCATTGTGATGCAAGAAACCACGCTAGTTCAGTGGTTTATGATGAAACAGGTTCATATAAAAGACCTAGAGCTTGGTGGAAAAACTATGGATTTGAAACTAATCCTGCAAATATAAACTATAATCGAGGACACTTAATATGGAAATAAAAGAAAATATATGCGTTTGTAATACTTGTGAACTTCCTTCTGATTTTGGAAAAGAAATTTCTAGGGAAGTAAATGACACCGAAGGGTATATAACTTATGAGCATGGAACTATGTATGGTTCGGTTGAAGATGAAAATACTTATTGGTGTAGCGATTGCACATAAACACATAAATAATAAATACTTACACGCCCCTTCCTTGTTGACATGGTTGGGGTTAGTCGGTACAATGCTCGGCAACTGTGGTAGGACTGCCACGACTTTTATAAACTTTTATATAGGAAAATTATGATGTTAAATTTACTTGAAACGATATTGTTCAAACTTGAAAATAATAACCTTATGTTTAGAGCCAACGCTTATGAGCTTTGGAACTATGGTTGTGAAGATTATATAGTTCCTTGGGGTTATGACCAAGAGAAACTTATTGAAACTTTGCAAGAAGTTGAACTTGATGATAGAGCAGGGAACATTCAAATACTTCACGAAGATGATGTGCTAAAGCATGAAGATTTAATTAAACAAATAAAAGAGTCTTTACATGAAGAATTTGTAGATGAAGTCTTCATAGCCAATGCAACTGATGATGAAATCATTAAACAATTTCCTCAACAATATTACTGTGGCAATCACCAAATTATGTGGTGTTTATGGAACGAAGGCATAGAATGTTTAAGTGATTACACAACAGGACTTGATGAATATTTTGATATGGATAAACTTTATACTAGTTGGGACAAAGATTTTAGTTTATTTATTAAAGGTTTATCCTAGCATATAAATACTTACCTGTGCTATTCCTCTTGACAAGGAGTAGCACTTGGTAGTACAATGCTCGGCAATTAACGACTGCTCACACAGTCATTTTAAAGGTACTTACTTATGAAAAAGAAATGTGAAAATCCGAATGGTCTTGCGAATATGGAAGCTATTAAATATAAAAAAGCTAACAAGCCAATTATTTTTAATACTATGTGGAATGTTAAACAATATTTGACTAAATATCATTATCGTTTTTTATCCTCATATTCTCATAAAGAAGATGTTTACAAGCTATACAGAAAAGGTTCTAAAATTATTTCTGTTAAACCTTATAGACAAAACTATGACCATGTTAAATATCAAATTGAAATTTTTGATTAATTCTAGGAAAAATTATGTCTAATTTACAAAGAGTAGTTATATCATCTACTAAAAAAAATAATAAAATTATTAAGCAAGAAGTTGTATATAAAAGTAAAGGTTTTTCTAGGACTAGACATGAAAAAGTTTTAGAAGATGATGAAGGTAATATTAAAATTTTTACTAAAGCTAAAAAATAAATACTTACCTGTACCTTCCTAGTTGACAAAGCTAGGTCGGTCATGGTAATGTAGTGGTTAATTGGCTAACATGACATAAGCTGTTCAGTTTTAAAACAACAGATAAAATAATTTGTCCTGTTAGCAAGGGAACATAGAGAAACACCAGCGTAATAGCGAAAACTTGTAAAACTATATTCAAAATAACCTGCATGTACTCTCCCGACTTAAACATTCGCTTAAGATTTGTTTTTGAAAATCCTCTTTGTTAGTTTCGAGTAGAAGTAAACTAACACCTATTAACGCTAAACATTATGGAGATAATATTATGGCAAAACTTACTTATAGTAGAAATGGTAGTGAGACTACTCAAAGCATTGAGAATGCTTCGCCTATGGTTAGAACAATATGGGACAAATCTCATTTATTTGGGGCAAATATTGTTCGAATAAGAGCAGAAAAATTACGCTATGGTAATAGCACAGGTAAAACTTTTAATGCTTTTCATGAAGGTTATGTATCAGTCTATAAGCAAAAAGATGAAGTGCATGAGAGTAATGCCTTATACTTTGCTAGAAAGATACCTCTTACCAAAGTAAACAAGGGTATGCAAATACTTGAGATAGCATCTAATGTAGATGTCCAAGATACTTTAGATACTATTGATACTATTCAATACTATTCTGAAAGCACTTTCTTTGAAAGACTTTGGAACAGAATTAGATATGGTACTCCCATGTCTATAAATTCCTAGATTAAATTCGGGGTAAGTGTGGGTATCACTTGAAAACTACCTAATATTAAATCAGAAGCGTTTAGTAGTTTACTTCAGAGAACAAACTACTCTAGGTGATATATATCCTAGAACAAAAAGTATATAACAGAATGGTTTGCTAGTTCCATTTAAAAACTAGCACAGTCGTTCTTGAACGTTGCGTCCAATTATATGACTTTAAATAATATAACTGAAACTGCATGAGTTTCGGTAGTTTGGCTCTTGAAAATAAAAACTACCACCGATTTTTTAACGCTAATATTTAAGGAGATAATTATGGCACAGATGAGAGTGAAAGACCAAGATTTAGTCTTGGCACAAGTAAAAGAGGGGATTGAGAGTAAAGGATTAGAAGAATTTGAAAATCGTAAAGATGTTCAAGCACTTGCAAAAACTCTTGATAGTACAATAGTTGAAATTAAAGACCTTGTTCAACAAAGAGAAGACTTAACTAAATCTATTAAAATGAGAAAAAATGTTATAGAAGATTTAGTAAAAGAGTTTCACGAAACTAATGACCTTGAAAGTATATCCACTTATGGTAGTAGAGCTGGACAAGGTTTTGATGTAACGACACATTATAGTGATAGAGTTCCTAGCTATAAAGTTCATTGGTATATGCCTAGAGAACAAGCAAGAACACTAGAAACTAAATTGAGACTTACAACTATGGGTGGAGACTTTGATGTCTACAAACTTATTGAGGAGTTGACAGCAGAATTTAGTAGTTAAAATCTACCAATGATGAAGTCGATTATTGACGAATAATCTATATCGGTAGTGCTACGACCTGCTAGTAAGAGTAGGTATGGTTTGTCAGTTCCATATTAAAGACTGACATTTAACTTTTAAATATAGTGGGCTTTGAACAAGTGCGTCCAATTTCACCACTTAAAAAACGAAACTGAAATTGCGAACAGACTTTGCTAGTATTTCAAGCTGTTCTAAAACAAATCAAACTAGAAAATAATAGCGAGGCATTAAAATAGTTTGCATTACTTATCTAGCTAATAAGAAAGCTATATTAGAAGTTGGTAGGTCTGCTTTAAAAAACTACCACTTAATTTTATAATAGGAGATAGATATGAGTATTGAAGGATTTGAAACAATTAAAAAAGGAACAAAACTAATTACAAAACAATTAGGATTTCCAACAAGAGCAACAGCTATGGAAAGCATTAAGCAAGGTAGAGGTTTTAAAACAACTTTACTTGTTCATGCTAAAGGTTCAGACATAGGTTTGTTTGATGAAATGGGTAGCATTTATGTTGACGATATAGTTGAGGTAGTAGAATAATGTTAAATAATGATATAAAATTACACGATACTTTAAAAGACTTCACAGAAACTGTGGTTGAAGAGGTTGTTGAAGAAGTCCATGAAAATTTAGATGATAAGCTGTGTGATTTAGAAGCTAAAATAGAAGAATTCGAATACGAAATTGAAACAGGTGACCGATATTTAGGGGAACGCCTTGACGCTTTACAAGACAAGTGTTATGATTTAGAAAACATGATTGAAGACTTACAAGATAAACTAGATGAGGTACTAACTGATGAGCCACGAAATTAACAGCACCATCATGGATAACATGAGGGATAATGTGCATGAACTATGGGTACTTGATAGCCGACCTGATTTAGAAGATGATTGCCTACAATATTGTTATGAAAATATTCATACACCTGTATATTCTGCAATGATTGAGTTTTTATCTAAACATTGTGGTCAAGCAGTATCTAGTCAAGATTTAAAATTTATAGCAGACGAAAAATTAAAGGAGATACTATGACAATAAGAACAATACCAGCAGAAGATAGACTACAAATTCTCAACGAGGAAGGCGTAGTTGTATGTGAAGGAAAAATCTACACACCTGATTTTACCGAACAGCTATTAGAATTGATTATTAATCTTGGCTATGAGGTAAAGGAATTAGAAAAAGAGGTGTCTAAAAATGCCACACTATAATTTACTATCAGCAGGTAGTACCAAGATTGACAAGAGCAATAAGATACAGGACAAATATTTTAGTAGGATTATGTATCTTGCTCCTGATGATTTAGCAGATGGTAAGAATACCTTATGCCCTTTTGCAAAAATTGCAAAGTGTAATGAAGCGTGTTTGAACACAGCAGGTATGGGTATATTTTCTAATGTGCAACAAGCAAGAATTAGAAAATCTCTACTCTTTTTAAGAGAACGACAGGAGTTCATGAGACAGCTTGTAGAGGACGCAAATAAATTCTTGAGGGAGTGTGATAGGTTAGGTAAAAAACCTGCTCTTCGGCTCAATGGTACAAGCGATATTCAATGGGAAAATATAGAGGTTGATGGGTACAAAAACATATTTGAAATGTACCCACAAATACAATGGTATGACTATACAAAAATACCAACAAGGAAGGTAGGACACATACCAAATTATCATTTGACTTGGAGTTATTCCGAAGCTAATGATAAGTATGCTACGCTGTTTGACAAAGTATCAAACAATATTGCAGTAGTCTTTCGTGATGTTCTACCTAAAGTCTTTAAAGGATTGAAAGTAATTGACGGAGACACACATGACATGAGATTTCTTGATAAGTCTCCTGTGGTGGTTGGACTTGTCGCAAAGGGCAAAGGCAAGAAAGATACTTCAGGCTTTGTAATTAATAACAAAAAGAAAGATTTAATATTAGCGAGGTCTTGACAAGAGGGAACACATATGATATGCTAGGACAAAAAATTTGATGAGCAATCTGCTCGGGAGAAAAGGATAATGACACAACACAAGGATAAAGTTGAAAAACAAAAAGAACTTTTAGAAAAAGAGAAGGCAGATAATAAAGTTCTTTCTATTGACACACGCTTTGCTAATGGTAAGTGGACTGAACAGATTATAAGTTATGCTTCAGGTAAAGTGGTGACAGAATTTAATGACAAACGCAAGAAGGATATAATATATTATGGCAACTAGAAAATGGACAACAAGACACGAAAGAGTATCTCCGACAGGTGTTGGGGGTAAGAAGACAAGTCAAGGTAGAGGTAATGTTGGCACATCTACCATGAACAAAAATAAAAAAGCTAACAGAAAAAAATATCGAGGGCAAGGTAAATAAAATGGGGGATGTAATAAACTTAAACATACAACAACCAAAGTATATTATTGTTTCAAGTATTGGAGACAGCAACACACACTTCGTACAAAAAACATCCTTTGGTTTGTTTGATACGAGAGAAGAAGCTGAAAAGTATATAGTAGATACTTACGCTGGAACAAATTATATTTGTGATGTGATACCATTGAACGATAAAAATATCTTTGAAAAAAGAACACAATAAAACTAACTAAAAAATAAGGAGAAAAAAATGAAATTTAAAATTATTATAAGTGCTGTGCTAGTAAGTCTGATTATGGCTTTCTTTACCACAACCAATATAACTTCAAGCAATATAGATAAAAATAAATCGGGAGTGACTAAACTTAATAAGTCTTTCTTGTCTTTAAGCGAAGATTTCCAACAGTTAAAAGAAGAAATAAGTCTTCAAGAAAACTATAGAAATTCTTTAATATCTTTATCAGATAGAGTTTCTAAAATAGAACTAACTAATTCAGAAATATATACAATACTTATAGAGCTCGACGAACAATTAAACGCTGAACCTGTTGTTGAGGTTGAAGAAACAAATGACTTGGGAGTTAACGCAGGCTTTGGAGTTTTAACAGGCACTCACATAGTAGGAAAACCTGAAGAAAGCTTACCTGAACCCGAACCTATTATTGTTGAATGCCCTAGTGCAAGAGCAGAAAAACCTTTTGGTGATTATTTAAAACGAGTTTCTATTCGTAGAGATTTAGATTTTATAGTAATTTATGACATAGAAAATGGACAAACATATAACATAAGATATGAGGGAAGTGCCCCAGCAAAAGTTAAAAATGTTGTTAATAAATATGTATTAGATTTACAATTTTCTAACAACATAACAGTTAGTGGGTGTACACTACCATTTAAAATTAACATATAAGGAGAACGATGAATTATATACAAGAACAAGGACAATATATTGCAACTTTAACTAAAGATGAGTACAGAATTTTTGTTGAATACATAGATGATAATTACAAAGAAATGTATGAACATAAAATAAGTTATGAAGTTCGCACAGCTGGAAATAAATTTCAGGTTTCAATACCTGACAATAATGTGTTAAGTTTTGATGATATCTTTATTAAATAATAAAATATTTCGCTTGACATCAAAGAGTAATTAGTGTATAATGCACTTATTAAAACGCCAACCTTAAAAGGAGGAATATTATGGCAGTATTAGAAGGAAAAGCCTATTGGGCTTCGGTGACAACACCAAACACTACATTTGAGCCTGTTTACACAGTCGATTTAGTGGTTGCAGATGATGTTGCTGATGATTTTCAAGCTCGAGGCTTTAAAATAAAAGACTTATCTGTAAAGGATGAGAGTGGTGGTTCTACCTCTGTTGGTAGAGCTTTAACTATTAAGCGTAAAGTTAATGGACCAAATGGTATGGTAAGAAATGCCCCAAAACTTTTCGATAAAAGTAAAGAACCTTTAGATACCATTGTTGGTAATGGCTCGACTGTTAAAGTGCAGTATAATGAGTGGGAAACCGACAACAAATATGGTAGCTTTAAAGGGTTAGACTTCCAAGCTATGCAGGTTCTTGACCTAGTAGCTCTTAAGTCTCAAGATGGTTCTGAACTAGACCCATATGGAGACGGGGAAGAATTTTAATGTTAATTACTATTAGAAATGAGGGTGGAGAAACCCATTATGATATTAATAATATTAAAAAGGATACCATTAGGCAAGAAGCTACAGTAATGGTTCAAAAAGTTGGACAAATTCAAGTCCAAATTGAAGCGTTAAGTTTTGCAAACAGTGCTCACCGAGCTAACTTGGAAGAGTTACTTAAAGGAAGCGACGAAGCAATCGTAACGCTTCCAACCGATGATGTTGAAAAAGATTCAGTCGAATCTTAATTGACATCTTTATCTCCAGTAAAGCCTCTCTATTATAGGGGGGCTTTTCTTTTTATAGGAATTAATTATGAACCAAAGTAAATTTATAACATATCATGTACCTTGTCCTGAATGCAAGAGCACAGACGCATGTTCAATAAACGAAGACGGCTCGGCTAAATGTTTTAGCTGTGATTCCTTCTTTCCAAAATATTCAAACGGAGCAATACCTATGGAAAAATATAACAAACCCACATCCACACCCCAAAATATTAATGCTCATGGTGGTATCTTTGCCAAACTTACCGACAGAAATATTAGCAAAGAAACAGCAGTTAAGTATGGTGTTAAGGTTGTGTATGATTCTAATGGTCAATTAGCTCAACACCTTTATCCTTTTTATATTAATCATGAGCAATGTGCTACCAAGATTAGATACATAAGGGACAAGCGTTTCTCTTTTGACGGAACAATACAAGGTTCAGGATTGTTTGGACAAAATTTATTTAAAGAGGGTGGTAAATATCTGACAATTGTCGAGGGAGAATGCGACGCTATGGCTACTTATGAATTATTAGGTAGTAAGTGGGCAGTTGTTTCTATTAAGCGTGGTGCTGCTTCGGCAGTTAACGATATTAAAGAAAGCATTGAGTATGTAGAAAGTTTTGATAATGTTGTTATTTGTTTTGACAAAGATAAGGCAGGAGAAGACGCTTCAAAGAGGGTAGCAACTATTTTAAAACCGGGTAAAGCAAAGATTGTGACGCTTCCTAATAGATATAAAGACCCTAATGATATGCTTAACAAAGGCAAACACGCAGAGTTTACGAGAGCTTGGTGGGATGCACAAGTATACACGCCAAGTGGAATTATTAGAGTTGCAGACAAGCGACAAGACTTTCTTAACAGGGAAGAAAAACAAAATGTTCCTTATCCTTGGGAAGGATTGAATAAAAAACTACTAGGTCTTCGAGCAGGGGAGCTAGTAACACTTACAGGTGGTACAGGGCTAGGAAAATCTAGTGTTACCCGTGAGTTAGAACATTGGATTATTAAACAAACAGATGATAATGTAGGGGTTATTGCTTTAGAGGAAGATTGGAAACGAACAGTCGATGGTATTCTTTCTATTGAAGCTAACGATAAACTTTTTATAGACAGTATTAGAAAAGGGTACACAGAAAATCAATTGACAGATATGTTTAACCGAGTGTTTACTAATGATAGAGTGTTTATACATGCTCATTTTGGAGCAAATGATATTGAAGAAATTTTCGCAAAGCTACGCTATCTTATTGTAGGGTGTGATTGTAAGTGGGTAATTGTAGACCATTTACATATGCTAGTAAGCTCTATGATAGACGGTGACGAAAGAAGAGCTATTGATAATATTATGCACAGACTGCGTAGTATGGTAGAAGAAACAGGTGCAGGAATAATACTTGTTTCACACCTTCGAAGAGTAGAAGGAAATAAAGGACATGAGAATGGGATTATTGTAAGCTTATCACATCTACGGGGTTCAAACAGCATTGCTCAATTATCTGATTGTGTTATAGCTCTTGAAAGAAATCAACAATCAGACGATGATTTAGAAGCACGAACAACTAAATTGCGTGTATTAAAGTCTCGTTATACAGGGGATGTTGGCAACGCTACATCTTTAGTGTACAACAAAGACACCGGTAGATTATATGAGTATGAAGATTCTGAATTATTACATGACAGTGATGTCTGTCCATTTTAGGAGTAAGTATGGAGTTAGTATTTGACATAGAAACTAATGGTTTTTTATTTGAAGCTGATACAGTTTGGTGTATTGTAGCTATAGATGAAAACGATAAAGTTTATTCTTTCCGACCCAATGAAATAAAAGAGGGTATAAAATTATTACAATCAGCCGATAAACTTATTGGTCATAATATTATTGGATATGATATTCCTATAATTAAAAAACTATATGACATAGATTTATATGACACTAGTAAAGTTATTGACACGCTTGTTTTATCTCGGTTAGCAAACCCTGTTCGAGAGGGTGGACACAGCATTGAAAAGTGGTCGTATCGTTTAGGTGGTATTAAAAAACAAGAGCATGACGATTGGTCTCAATTCTCTGAAGATATGTTAACTCGTTGTACAAAAGATGTGCAAATAAATAAAACATTATTTAATTATTTAAAAAAAGAATGTATTGGTTTTTCAAAAGATTCAATTTTGTTAGAACATCAAACAACAAATATATTACAAACGCAATACCAAAATGGATTTTTATTTGATGAAAAAGAAGCAATGTTATTACTAGGTAAATTAAATAAAAGAAAACGAGAAGTCGAAACAGAAGTTCACGAAACATTTAAACCTAAATGGGTAGATGTTAAAGAAGTAAACCCTAAATTAAAAAAAGATGGGACTCTTTCTAAATCAGGATTAACAGAAATAGAATATGAAGAAAGAGTAGAAACCAATGATGTGTCTCCTTTTATGAGAAAAGAATTAAAAGAATTTAATCTTGGTTCTCGTCAACAAATAGGTGCATACTTAAAAGACTTTGGTTGGAAGCCTAAAAGATTTACTCCTACAGGGCAACCCATTGTAGATGAATCAACTTTAAATAAAGTTAAACACATTAAAGAAGCAGGTTTAATTGCAGAATTTTTACTGCTACAAAAAAGAGCTGCTCAAGTTTCATCATGGATTGACGCACTTAAGGATGATGGCAGGGTACATGGTTCAGTTATATGTACTGGTGCAATCACTGGTCGTATGTCTCATCGAAGTCCCAACTTGGCTCAAGTTCCTTCTGTCTATAATCCTTATGGTAAAGAGTGCAGGGCTTGTTGGACTACAGAAAAAGGAAACAAACTTGTAGGTGTAGATGCAAGTGGATTAGAATTAAGAATGTTAGCACACTACATGGCTAACGAGGAGTATATAAATGAAATTATCAACGGAGACATTCACACAGCTAACCAAAAGTTTGCTGGACTTAAATCAAGAGACGAGGCAAAGACTTTCATCTATGCCCTCATATACGGAGCAGGAGATGCAAAAATTGGAAGTATTATTAAAGGAAGCAGAGCAGATGGTAAACTCTTGCGAGAACGCTTTCTTACTAGTCTACCAGCACTTGCGACTCTTAAGACTAGAGTTGACTTCGCAGCAGAAAAAAAATTCCTTAAAGGATTAGATGGTCGTAAGATATTTTTACGATACAAACACGCTGCATTAAATACTTTACTTCAAGGGGCAGGTGCTATCCTTATGAAAAAAGCATTGGTAATGCTAGATGATATGCTTAAATTAAATACAATTAATTATAAATTTGTAGCTAATATTCATGACGAGTGGCAATTAGAAGTTAAAGAAACACAAGCAGAATTTACAGGAGAACTTGCTGTTAAAAGTATTATACAAGCAGGAGAACATTTTAATCTTCGCTGTCCTATGGACGGTGAATACAAGATAGGAGAAAATTGGAGTGAAACCCACTAAAGAAAATAGAAAAAAGTTTGACATTGACCTAGAATATGGTACAATACGTGAAGAAAAAGTAGCAGAAATGCTAACAGATAAAAAGATTGAAGTAAAATCTGAACGTGGTATGTGGATGAAGACTGGAAATATATGTATCGAATATGAATCATATGGTAAACCTTCAGGCATAGCTGCAACAGAAGCTGACTATTGGTTTCATAATCTTTGTATAGAAGATAACATATTCTGTACATTTATATTTGATGTTCCAAAATTAAAACAACTTATAGATAAACTAGACTTTAAAAAATCTGTAAGTGGTGGTGACCACAACGCCAGTAGATTATGGTTGGTTAATATACAAAAATTATTTACATCAGATGTGTATAAAACATTTAAGGAGTTAGAAAATGAAAAAGAAATTAACTAATTTAGTAGACGACATATATAAAGTTGTAAATTCCCTCACTCATGGGAATGAATTAGCTATCTCTGAAGATATGTATGAAGAGTTTGGCAAAGATATGTCTAATGCTTTAAGACATTGGGCAACCCCACAAAATTTTGATGATAAGCCAAAATTGCGTATGTCAAATATTGGAAGACCTGAACGAAGACTTTGGTTTGATACCAATACAGAGGCAGACAGTGTTGAAACTTTAGAACCCAGTACGCAAATTAAATTTTTGTATGGACATTTACTTGAGGTTTTGCTTTTATTTTTTGTAAAATTATCAGGACATAAATTAGATTCCCAACAAAAAGAAGTTACTGTAAGTGGTATTAAAGGACATATGGATTGTAAAATTGATGGCGAAGTTGTAGATATAAAGACAGCGTCAGGCTATGCCTTTAAGAAATTTAAAGAAGGAACACTAGGCGAAGATGATTCGTTTGGTTATCTATCTCAACTTGCCGGATATGAAGAGGCAGAAAAAACAAACTATGGTGGCTTCCTTGTCATGAACAAAGAGACAGGAGAGCTTACAATATTTATTCCTGATGATATGGATAAGCCAAATATAAAACATAAAATAAAAAATGTTAAAAAGATTATTAAATCAAAGACTCCACCTGATTTTTGTTATTCCCCTGTTGAAGAAGGTAAAGCAGGCAATATGAAAATTGCTCGTAATTGTTCTTGGTGTCCACATAAGATTGAATGTCATAAAGATTCAAATAATGGTGAGGGTTTACGTGTTTTTAAATATGCGAAAGGACCAGTTTACTTTACTAAAATTGTAAAAGAGCCTAATGTTGAGGAAATAATACTATGAATGGAAGACAAGCAAAAAAAATAAGAAAGAAGTCTATTGAATTTTTAGTTCAATGGTTAAAGACTATGCTCGTAGAAGAAGAAGTTAAGAAAGTTTCTTTTAAAAATTATAAGAAATATTTACCCAAAGAAACCCATATTTTTGCAGGTAAAACATTGCTGGTTTCTTCTTACACACCAAGATGGTTCGGTAAATTAATTAAAAAGAAATTAAAGACTACTTCCATTGACAAAATTACCTACACAGATATAATATAATGG
>VTLG01007843.1_pt1 | contig 25524 bp, 45 predicted proteins | sample 4694571 | NCBI WGS metagenome assembly VTLG01 (sample SAMN12604809, study PRJNA352737) | marine metagenome | biome: ENVO:00000447; feature: ENVO:00000209|ENVO:00000569|ENVO:01000036; material: ENVO:00002151; isolation source: viral sequences binned using virsorter ...
AAGGTGTTGGTAAGACAACATTAGCATACGAAATAGCCATGAGAATTGGTGCACATATCGTAGGCTATCCATGTAGCAGTGGTACTAGAGAGGGTGACCTCAAAGGTAGAGTTGCTAATAGAAATGGACTGTATCAATTAGGTTATGTGATAGTAGCAATCGAGATAGCAAATCAAACAGGCAAGTGTATCTTATACCTAGACGAACTCAATGCTTTAGAGCCTGAGCTTCAGAAGATGTTGAACTCAGTACTAGATGACAGAAGATGTATACCTGCGAACGGTAAGATGTTTAAACTGAACAAGGGTAGCAAACTAATAGTCATGGCAACTATGAATCCTTCTACGTATGCAGGTACAGTACCATTGAATGAAGATCTAAGGTCTAGATTTAGTGGACAGATTTGGGACTACCCAAAGGTACAACACCTAGAGAAGATAATAGATTGGGCTGACATACCAGAAGACAAGGTAAAGAAACCACTACTACAACTAGCACAAGATACGTTTAACCTAAAGGTTAAGGGTGAAGTAGACTACGTGTTAACAACAAGAGATCTAACAGACTTTTGTGACCACTATCGTATCTTCAAGAGTGTAGGTAAGACACCAAAGGAATGCCTAAGCAAAGCACTATCGTATACTGTTTACATTAAGTATGGCGATAAGACTGAGAAAGAACTCATGATTAAGAGTGCAGGTGATACATTCCCTAATCAATTACCACGTTGGACATCACCAACGACCAGCAACAGTGGACTAACGAAGAGAACAAGATGAACATAGAAAACTTCTTCTTAACACCTGAAGAATACTTTCAGAAGAGAGCAAGTATCATAGAAGAACTAAAGAAAGTAGACATTGATATACAATACAAGAACGAACACAACTATGTATGTCAGAAGTATAAGGAAGACGGTAAGAAAGAAGATAACAAATACACTATTAACATTCAGACACCTGAAGATCCACACGTAGATAAAAAGAGTGCAGTCTACCACGAACTATCTCATGTGTTATGGGATAGTTTCGTGAGTGGCTCACTACAAATCATGCGTGACTGGGCTGAAGTTAAACTAGATGATTTGTTAGAGGCTAAGAAGATACCTAAAGCACAGAACATAAATCCTAATGCAACAGCACAAGAGATAATAAATCATACTGTTGAGGCTCAGAATGCAGTCAAGAACTACATTAGTAATGTATACAAGAGAACATTCAATGCACTAGAAGACCAGCGTATAGAATCATTAACTCGTAACGTGTGGTTAGCAACAGGTGATATGTTTAATACCATACGACATAATTGTGGTGAGGATATGACAGCACAAGATATCAAGACACCAGTTGACCACGTACTATCAGCAAGATTCTTTAGACCTGAGTTAACAACACAAGAATACATTGACGCAGTGAATGACGTAGAGGGCACAGATAAGTATGGTGCAATACGTGTAATGCAAGTACTAAAGGAAACAATAGACAAGCACATTGAAGAGAACTTAAAGGGTGTTCTAGATAACATGAAGAAAGTTATCAATGGCACTAAGGGTTTAGGTGCAACACCACAAGAGATAGAGGGTGAGAAGAGAAGACAACAATCTCTTAACACTGGACAACAGAACACAAAAGCATACAAGAGTAGAGTAGAAAGATATGCAGAAGCAATCAAATCATCTGAGATGAGTGAAGAACAAAAGAAAGAGATCAACTCTAAGATTAAGAAGTATGAGGGTTTCATAAAATCTAACGAGAAGATCATACCCAAAGCAGTATCAACTGAGGTACAGAAGAGAGCACAGAAAGCAATCAAGAAAGAAGAGAGCATTAAGAAAGGTGCACGAGCACTAGCCAATGAGGGTAGTGAAGCAGAAACTCAAAGCAACAAGAAGAAGAGTGGTGAATCAGCACATGAAAAACTACAAGAATTCAATCCGTCAACTGCACATGAACGTCGAGCAGCACAGTCAGGCACAGTAGAAGAGAGTAAGAGTGCAGGTAATAAAGAAGTGATTGCAATAGTAGAGAAACTAACAGGCAATGCAACACCTAGAAAACCAGCACACATAGTAGAGGGTGAAGTTGGTAGAGATATAGGTACAACAACACCAGACATACAAGCCTCGACACAACTGTCTAAGATATTCAATAAGATCAAACAGTCTAAGAGGCAGAAGATAACTGAGCAAGGAAGCGAGATAGATATTGAATCATTGATATCATCAGAAGAGAAAGGCTATGGTGACTTCATGATAGACGAGGTAAAACATAGAGGACTAACTGTCTTAGTTTCAATAGACGGATCAGGATCTATGCGACACAACTATCATATTACACAAGCAAGAAACCTAGTGGCTACCATGTTCAAATCAGTAGAACGTGTACCACAAGTTAAGGTGTTAGCAAACGTGTGGTCATCAAATGATCATGGCAACGTTTCTATAACACACGTAAGAAAACTGAGTGACTGTAATAAGATAGCATTGTCAAACCAATATCTGTATACACCTACGCACGAAGCAATCAAGTACAGTGCAAGAGAACTATGCAATGTTCGTGGTAAGAAACTACTTATCATTCTAACTGACGGTCACCCTCAGTATCATAACAAAGAGGGCTACCCATTCAGCAATGATGTACTAGTAGATAGATGTGTAAAGGAACACAGAATGGCACAGAAATTCGTTAGGAATATCATGTGCATAAACATTAGTGACGAATACCGTAGTAGAGAAAACCTACAACGTATCTTCAAGAAAGGTTACGTAGAGTTTGAGGGTATGGATAAGGTTAATGACTTCGTGCTTAAGAACTTCAGACGTACAGTCACACAGGTGTTGAGAAGATGACAGGTCTATACTTCATACTTCTATCGCTAGTACAATTACTACAGGTGAGAAGAAGATGACTACAGTAACACCAATTAGACACATACCTTATGCGTCGTGTGTAGCAGACATACTATTGAAAGGTGATTGGGAATTATTCACAGTGAAATACAATCACGAGGCAAACATAGATTGTATGTGTTGTGGACACAAGCACCTAAGATATAACTACTGGATAGTTAGAGCAGACCTAAGTGAAGAAGAGATACGTGTGTACCAATCTAAGACATTCAAGAAGATACACCAAAGCAAACAGTTCAAGAATAAGAATCCATTCTTACACAACAATGTCTATGTATCTGCTGGAATGGCAGACGAACATGATAAGTTCTTATGTGTAGGCAGTGAGTGTGTAGTACATATCATCAAAGACGAGGCAACTGTCAACATAATGAAAGGTGTCGAAGCACTAGCCAACAAGATAGACAGGCGTTGGAAAGACAGGCTGTTAAGAATACAGATGAAAGAGTACATGGAAAAGAATGAAGAAAGGTTTACTCGTAGGTTAGAGAAACACATAGACAAAATGATCGAAGAGGCAAAGAAGAACAACACATACCGTAACTACTATAGTTACAGTCATGAAAGAAACAAGAGATTCTTTAAGAGTATCATAAGACAGATAGACTATTGGAATCCAACCAACTGTCGTAAGATAATCAATGAGAAACTAAAGAGTATTGGTTACCCTAAGAAAGTGTTTGTTCAGACAGCCAAACTATCTGACAAAGACAGGAAAGAAATGATAGACGATAAGGAAAAACAAATGAGATCATTCATAGAGGGTGAGAGAGAATTTGTCTATGGTAAATACACAGACATGAAATGGTGTGACGTATGCTTAGAGCACGTACCAAAACAACACAGCCATGAGGTACTTAAGTAATGTATGACAACAAGCCTAAGATACCATTCGAGTTTCGTCATAAGATGAGTGAATGGAATCAAAAGATACTGAACGAACGTCATGAGTGGTGGCAAATCACAGGGTGTAGAAAAGACTTCACTTGTATGAACAACGAGTGTGCTGTTAGAGTACATAAGTATCAGTACTACTACAAATACCACAACGAAGCTTGGCGACACATACCATACTTCCTTAAGATGAGTTGGGCTCGTGTGTGTAGTGATTGTTATCACGACCACATAATTCCAGCGTCATCACCTAGATGGCAACGTCATCAAGATAAGAAACTAGAAGAAATGCAAATGGAAGTAGAGAACACATACCCACAATTCACCAAAGAGTTCACACAGGCAAGAGAAGAACTAGAGGGTGAAACACAATGAGTTCTAATCCTATACCAATAGACCCAGCCAAAGCAATCGAGGCTGGTTATTGGTTTGGTGTGATTGACGCAATAAGAGATGTCTATCGTATGACATTCAAAGATATCAAGCCAAGCAAGAACGTAGATACTATACTTGCTAACGCAGTGGACAGTACATTAAGAATGGCTGACATAAATAACGAACATATGTTATTTGTTATGCAACAACTAGGTGATGATATCTATGCAATGAAGCAACACCTATGGACACAAGTACTAATGGGACTACCCTCTCTTAAGAAAGAGATAGTAGACAAACACATGACCAAAGAGTTCGAGGGTATCATAAACAAAACGTATGCACGTATGAAGAAAGACCCAGTACCAATGAGTGAAGAAGAAGCTAAGAGGACTGGACAATGAAACCATTAACTGCACACTACTGTAAGGGATTGCTAAAGACAGGCGAGCCTATAGTAGTTACAGACACAACAACAGGCAAGGAAAAACATACTGCACTATGGCGTATAGAAGTATACGACAAACATGGTGAGGTATGGATATTAGAAATGGTATACGTGAAAGATAAGAAACTCACCAAAGGTGGCGTAAGAGTACAGCTAGTACTAAGGAAGAAGTACCCATGACAGACAAGAACTTATGCATGGCAGTAGATTGTCTAGCAATTGCTGACAAGATATGTAAATGCGTGGTTAATGTAGAGGGTAAAGATACCATACAAACCATTCGTTTCTGCAAGGATCATTTCCTTAGACAGAAAGCACTAGAGTACAACAAGCAAGAGAACATAGACAGAAGAGAAAAGGAAGCAACGATTGCTGAACTAGAACGTGACTTCAAAGAAGGTAACCTACCTGAGAGGTGGTGGGAAAAATGACCCAACACAACACGAGTACCAATAGTAGATTGGTATTCAAACACGCAACACTACAACACTACACTACAGAAGAGATGTTAGGCACACGTATGAAATTCTATCGTGATGGTAACGAAACAATGTTCGAGGATTCAGATTGGTTTACAACAAGCCTTTCTGATCCCAGCATGGTTTACTTGTTACACGTCTATGAGAATGAGATGATACCATACATACATAACAAACGTGGTGGTGATCAGGAAGTGAAATACCAAGAGCAGTATCGTGGTAGGATAGAGTGTGACTGTAAGTCATTCATCTACAATGATGATACACCAAGAATGTGTAAGCACACACTAGAACTATCGAAGAGAATATTTGGTGAGAGTTCACAACAACACCAACGACTACAAACAGGTACAGAACTAGCCGAGCCTGATGTATGGTGTAGTCATCTTGCTGAGATGGACACTAAGATATACAATCAGGAAAAGGCTAAGATAATAGAGGGTAAACTCAAGCTACGTAAGGACAGTAGGTATGCAAGAATACCAGTAGAAGAGCAGCAACGTTCACGAGAACACTACGCACGTATGATGGGTAGAAACAAATGACACACCTCATACTAATCAGTGACGATATCATTACTATAGATGGTAAGTCATACACAGGCAAAGAACTAAGAGCCATAGTATTGGCATTCGAGTTATCAGAATGAAAGTACTAGTAGCGTGTGAGTGTAGTGGTAGAGTGCGTGAAGCATTCAAACTACTAGGTCATGACGCATGGTCATGTGACGTAAAGGAATCAGAAGTACCTAGTGGTAACCACATACAAGATGATGTGATGAATCATCTGAACAAGGACTGGGATCTTATGATAGCACACCCACCATGTACATACCTATGTAGGAATAGAGTAATGAAGAATAGGATTGAAAGACAATCCACTAACATTCTTCAGGGCAAAGAGTTCTTCTTGAAACTACTCAATGCACCAATACCTAAGATATGTATAGAGAATGCAGTACCAGCATTGTCAGTAGGTCTACCTAAGTACAGCCAAATCATACAGCCTTATCAGTTTGGTCACGACCATTCTAAGAAGACGTGCTTATGGCTGAAGAACTTACCACAACTAATACCAACTAAGGTAGTAGACCTGTCATACATTACAACAAAGAATGGACACAGGTATACTAAGGGCTGGTATGAAACACCACGTAACTCTACTGATAGAAGCAGAACATTCCTCGGTATAGCCAAGGCAATGGCAGAACAGTGGGGTAGAAAGATATGAGCATAGAAGATACAGACAAGCATTGTCCTACGTGTGAATGTGATAAACCATACACACCTAAGCGTTGTCCATGCTGTAAGGAACAGGTATTCTGTATGGGTTGTGGTACAGAACTATGAATCGTGAACAAGATCTAGCAGATCAAATCCACACAGATCTAATGCAGATGATACCAAAGGAATACCATGAGGACATGGTTGTGTCGTGTTCAATCCATGAAACAAATTCAGGTATTGAATACACTAAGACAAAGGTAACCATAACTTCTAAGAAGCCAAGTGCAATCATTGGTAAGAGTGGCTGGATAATTAAAATCCTGTGTGAATACGTAGAGAAAAAGTACAGGACACAGATTAGTCTAGGCGTCAAAGAGAAGAAGTATGGAATGCAAGATGAAGTAGTGAGTGTGTTAAGTTATGCACAGGTGACTATCAAATGAATGTAGACGAGGCAAAGGAAATTACTGGTGGTCTTAGTACCACTAGTAAAATGCCATGCAAATCGTATAGCATTCCCTCATGTATGTGTAACATAGGATCACAACTAAAGAATGTGAAAGGTGCAGTGTGTGAACACTGCTACACATACAGATACCAAAGGTATGCTCATGTGTTAGAGAAACAATTCGAACGTTACTCTAAACTGTTCAACGTGCAATGGTCTAGGGCAATGGCAGTACTCATAAAGAATGAGAACAATCATTACTTTAGATGGCACGACAGTGGTGACATACAAGGACAATGGCATTTGAATCAGATACTAGATGTCGTTAGACGCACACCAGATGTTCAGCATTGGTTACCAACACTGGAAACAAGACAGTTAATTCGCTGGGTAAACAAGCATGGAAAATTCAATCAGTTTCCTAACCTAGTGATAAGACTGTCAACACCAATGGTAGACGGTAGACCTGATGAAGCATTGGCTAAGAGATTAGGCATTACAAATTCATCAGTAACTAAGGACAAGACACAATGGGATAAGTCTATCCCTGAGTTAGAGCACAGTGATTACTGTTTGGCTAAGAAGCAAGACGGTCACTGTATGGAATGTCGTAAGTGTTGGAATCCTGAACAACAACTCATCACGTATCTAAAACATTAGATACCAATCGGTTACTCTATAGAGAGTAGCCTACCCTCTTTTTTTTTGCACGTCGTATCACAACATTTATATTCAGATTGATTTATATTCTCGACCCAGTTTAAATTTGCATGGGATTAACTGAGAGAGAAAGATTAATAATGCACATGGCTCAGTTATCTACGAGTAATGCTTTTGGTAAACTACATAGACCACTACCTCAATGTGTTAATATTATAGTTAAGAATAGGTGTAGACAATTAGACAAACAAGAGTTAGACGAGATACTTAATGACGTCGAGGAAGAACTCTTATTATCTGGTACTCTATACGAGGAAAATAATATCGGATAATTTTTTACTCTATCGAGGCAGACGCACGAGCGAGGCTTGTACACGAATTTTTAAAAAAAAATACTCTTTTTTCTATAAGATATATGGCAAGTCGAGTTTTGGTTTTAACGTTTATATTGAGGCTGTAATATATGTCCATATGGTATGTCATATATGCTTAGATAAGGACGCTACACAGAAGATTGATAGATTAGATCTATGTGAACGTTGTTTTAAAGAGGTTGAAAAGAGGTTAGGTGAAATTGGTAATACTAAAACATAAAGACTTAAACTGTGTTAACATACACTGTAATAAACCATTAACTGATTATGAATTAACAAGACAAAATAAAAAATGGCGATATAGATTTTGCAATTTTTGCAGACGTATGATTACTGCAAATAGAACTAGCGTTGAGTGGAAATGCCTTGAATGTGGTATAATAATTGGTACTGCCACTGTAATAGGTAGTTATTATTGTAGTGAAGTATGTAGAGAGAAAACAAGGTCTGATTGGGCAAAAAGAAGACATAAGACAAGAAAACTTGCAGCAGAGATTGTCAAGCAAGGTGGAATTGACAAATATAAGTGTAAAATAACTATTTAGATAGAAACTTCAGCCCATTGCATATTAAAAATTACTTTTTCTTCCTGATCTTCATCCATAGAATCTGATTCACCGTTTATCTCAAAACAATGATGGAAGACTTCATGATTTATGGTTTTAATGACATCTGCGAGGGTTTCATGCATTGAGAGGTAAATTAAGGCTCTACCTGTTTCTGAGTAATATATGCCTCTATTATCCTCTTTTCCTATTTTGAAATCCACTGTTAAATTAACCATATCTAAAAATCGGTAGTTTTATAAATAATTAAACATTTCTCTATAATGCAAAGTCTTATATATGCGTATTAAGGCTAAAAAGCATGGCAGAAGAAGAAAAGGGTCATCCAGAGCCACAGTGGAAAGTCATAAATAAGATGTATGATGAAGTAGACGATTTAATGACAAAAACCATTACAGACAACAAAATGAATTTTCTTGAAATAGGCATCGTAATGATGATGTTGGAAGAAAAGTTCGCACAGACCAAAACCATGCTATATCTCCAAATGGGAGCAGAAGGCGAAACGCCAAATGTCACATTTGAGGGAAAAGGCGAAAATATGTATAAATAGCGAATATCAGATTTGTAAGTTTTTTTCGAATGAAATTACCTCTTTTATTTCGGAAATTGCTTTTATCTTGTCTTCTTTGAATAAATTGGGACAATCGTGCTCCCATACGTCTACTACGTAGCAATCGTTCCATTCTAACGTCTTCTTCTGCACTAAATCTCTCTCTTGAGTATGCATACCTCTATGATGTGCGTCTTGTATTCTGAATACTATAGTTTTACCATGATTTATAATTACTATATCTAAAGTTTCCTTTTCTTGCCTCTCGGTAACAGTATCAATCCAATCTCCTTTTAGGAGATCTTTGAATTTAACCTGTGTTTTATACTCTGCCTTTAGACCGAACAGATCTTTTAGAATGGCAAGAGCTGTTACTTCTCCTCTTCCTATGAACTGTCCTTTTTTGTTTATTTTCATATTTTCTCACTAATACCTCCCATTTTTTACCCTTACCCTTTACATTAATAACAAGGACTATTAAATTGTTTTTATCCTTGAGCCAATCATTTATAGGTTTTGCAGAAGCCCATGCGTTAGTCTTTACCTGAATTAATACTATATTACCCCCCTCATCGAAGCATATTCCATCGAAAAGATTCCATAAATCTAATGCTCTGTACCACTCACCTACTGTGTATACTAAATCTGTTCTTCTTATATGTGGCTTTAACCATATCTCATCATACCCACTTTTTAATAACCATAATACTGCCTTCCTATTAGAGAAACGCATTCGTTGTCTAGTGTTCATAGAGTAGGGTGGAAGGCATCAATGCTGGTCAACGCCCAAGAATAACCATGTTGTGCTTTGGGTATCACACAATCTAGCCTTCCATAGGTTAGTATGGTGCACCCCCTTTATATATCATTCGGCTTCTACGTCATCAATACCTTTTGCATTTAAGGCAAACTCTGCGTCTGTCTGTGGATGCTCAGGACTATCAACCATTCTAGCAATTCTTTTCTTACCAGATTTCTTAAAGTATATTCTATATGTAGATGCGTGACCTACTATGTTACCACCAATAGGTTTTATTGGATCACCAAACATGATTGCTGGATCTGATTGCACTTGGTTAGTGAACACAACGGTGCACTTAAAGTAAAACGATATGTTTTTGAGGTGTGTCATCAGCCTCGCTATTTGGTTTTGGCGTTCAGAAAGAGTACCTCTCCCCAAGTATTCTTCTCTGAACTGCCCTATTGATCCGTCTAATATTACTATTCTTGGTTTCTTTTCTTGTAATGTTTTTGATAATGCATTTATAGTACCCATTAACTGTTCGGTATTGGGTGTGTAAAAATATGTTATTCTATTCAAGTATTCTTTTGCTTCTTCCTTGTCTTCAACATATCCCTTAGCCATTAGTATTTCAACTATTCTTCTAGGTCTGAATGTATCTTCACAGTCTATCCAAACAACATTTTTTTCATCTTTAATTGCTTCCGTTGTAAGTGTGTTACAGAATTGTGTCTTACCTGATCCAAATGCACCGTATACTTCATAAGTACATTCAGGTATTACACCACCACCTATCAGATTGTCTACCTCTTTACAGTTTGTTTTCAATCGTGGTAATGCATCTTGATAATCCATTAATTCAATTGTATTCATATCAGTTTTTCTAATCATGTTATTTTCTTCAAGAATTTTCTGCGATTGAAATACCCATTGATCTGTCTTGCCTTTGGCAACACCTGTTATCTCTGATATCTCTTTTGATCCTCTAACACAAAAATCTATTAGTGAAGTTACACCAAACGCAGTAAGTTTCTTTTCTGTTGCTGCACCAACTCCTTCAAGTTGTGTAACATCTAAATCTAATTCTTCAGGAACTTCTTCTGCCACAGACATAACACCTTATACAATCACATCAATATAAACGCTTCTATGTCTTTTTGTAAAAGTGATCTTTAACTAATTTAATTTCACAGTTCTGTTCCCATCTTCCCCATATTCTTTTAGCGTCATCTTCAGTAACTCCATCTTCTTTGTCCATTAGTTTATAAAAGTGTATATCTTTAACCATACCCTCACTGTCTTCTAAAGTTTTCCACACTCTATATGCTGTCTGCTCTCTAGATTCATTCTTACTTACACCTATAAGTTTGGACTGATTAAACTGCTGTCCAACCTCTAACGATATTCCAAACTTTGCATACATATCTTTTAACATATCTTCTATCGCTGTAACGTCATCTATAGTTACTTCTGTTCTAAAGAATAGTTTTGCGTGTGCAGTTGACAATCTAACTAGAGCCTCTAGTTGTCTAGCTCCTATAACAATAGACGTACTTTCCCTTGATAATTCTCTCATCTGTTGATAGATTCGTAATATTTTTTCTCTAACAACATTTGTAATTTTTGGCTCTAGTTTACGAACAAGACTTAAGTACCCTGAAAGTTCCTCTGCGTTTAGGAATGATTTTGTTGCTGATGTTGGGTCTATATATGTAGACAGTATGTGCTCTGCTTTTTTCTTATCTTCTGACTCTATTATATCATCTTTTATTAACCATATTATATCGAATCTTGAGAGAAGTGGTGCTGGTAAATTAATATTTTCTAGCAGTGTTTCTTCTTGATCATACTTACCAAACTTTGGATTGGCTGCACCTAAGATAGATGTATTTGCTTCCAGTGTGAGGCTATGACCTGCCTTTGATATACTACACTGTCGCTGTTCCATAACTTCGTGTAAACCAGACAGATTGAAATGATTCATCTGACCCATTTCATCTATAGATAAAACACCATTACTACACTGTGGTGCTAACCCTGCCCTAGCATATGTCTTACCATTATCTTCCTTAACTATTCCTATTGTAATACCTTTTTCCGTAGTACCCTTACCAGAAATATAACCTGATATATCTACTACTTTTTTATTCCATATTAATAGTTCAGACTTTGCAACACTAGGATCACCTACAAATAGTATGTGTATGTTTGCCCTCTTGATACCATTGTTACCTTTTACTGCTTGTAATAGAATTGATTTCTTTTGAATATCATAACCGTATATATGTGGTGCGTAACTACGAGTGATTTTTTCCAAAAAATCAGGCTCTTTCGTAGCATCTTTTATCTTCTTTAAAGTTTCATCAGATAGTTTTACTTCCTCCGTTCTTTCCAAATTCTCAGCAGATACTATATCTATAACTAAATCATTAACGTTTTCCTTAAGGTCAAATATTGATCTATAGATACCTGTTATTCTTTTCTTCTGACCTATGAAAACCTCACGAATTAAGTCGCCTACTACCAGTGCCTCCATAACTATTGGTGAATTCTTCTTTGATTTTTCTACTAATTCACTAAGTAATACTGATTTTATATTCTCTGTTTCTGCTGTCTGTCGCTGAACTTCTAGTCTGCGATGATGACAACTAGAATTAGAGCACGTTTTAATTGGTATTTTTTTATCAACATCACAACTCTCTTCTTGCTCATGACCACACAGTGGACACGCCAACATACATTTTTTAACGTATGATTTTGTGGATTCTGCTGCTATAACTTCACAGTCAAATGTGACAATAGCACCCTCATGATCTGTAGCATTTAACATATGCATTGGTACATGATGATCACTCGTTAATGTTATTCTTAATCTTGAAAATGCTTGTGGTATATCCATACTCTTACCAAATCTCTCTTCTAATATTTTGTATACTGCATATCTAACATTATCAACAAAGTCCTGTTTCTCTGAATGCTCGGTATAAATGTCAGGGAATGGATCTTTTAATATGTTAACAATAAAATTACCATTTGGTCTTAATGCATCTATTATATTTGTCCACTTTGGTTTAGAGAACTCATCATAAATTTTATCTTGTAATGCTGAGGTTGTGTAAGCCATCATAGTAATCTACTCACTCTCATGTTTAAAAGAGTGCCTATCTGTTGATGTCTTTTCTGTATTTTTATTAAGTCTTCTCCCTTAGCTTCATTGATTAATTTTCTTATCTTATCCATCTTATCGAATAGTTTTATATCTTCCTCAGTCTTAATTACTTTACCATTATTTCTCTCAATATATTCTTGTGCTGTAAGAGCTAACATTTTACTGAAGCATATATCATCTGGTTTTATTCTTAATAATTCTTCAAATATTTTAGAAACTTCAGGCGTTTCTGATATCGCTCTAATCTTAGCCATGTTAATGACTAGTATAACCTTAATATAAACCTACTTTGTTATTATTTATTTATTTATTTATTTATATAAGCATTGTTAGCTAGTTAGTTTAAGTTCGTTAGTTATAATCTCAGGTTGTAGTTCTACAGTTACGCCAAGCCCTCTCATTTTATCTGCTATCTTTGAGGCTTTATGCTCATCGAATAAAGCCTTCAGAGCCAGTCCTTGTTTGTTTTTCCACAACAGATAAATGAACATAGAGGGAGTTAAACCAGTGGGTAATATAAATATGCCTGAATATATTTGGTTTTATAAATCAGGGAAAGTATAACAGTGGTGTTCTGCCACAAGAACATTGCTTATCATCCTTCAAACCATAATGCATTTTCATTCTTTGTGTTACTTCCCTTACTCGTCTTGGTGGTATCTCTGTTATAAGAGATATCTCTCTATTACTTAATCCTTTCATAGCCCTTTTACTTTTAAGCAGATCCAATACTCTATTGAACTGTGTGTTTGCTCCTTGAGCAGAATCTACTATGTTAGGAATATAACTTCTTGGCATTATATATGACCTGCTATTTTTTCTTGGTAAGGACTGATTGTTAATGTGCCTGTTCCAGCAGAAGAAGGAACTACCTTATTCTTTCTATCCATATATCCATCAAAGCCTTCTGATAATGTCTTACAGAATGTACCTGTATTCATTAGGTGTATCTCTCTTTCAAATGCCTGACCTTTAGCAAAGTCAAAGTCCATAACAGTTTCACATTGATATCTCTTTTGATGTGAGTGACCACATAGGAAAATATCCATATAGTTATTTACCTTCATAGCCTCAAACATTGCTTCTGGTTTTGAACCACCGACTCCATGTATTGCAAGTATCTTATACTTGTTATGGTCAGAAATCTTCTTACCCTTCCATAGAAACTCCAGTCCTATGATAGCCCTGCTGCCTACAAATTGTAGATTGTTATTATTACAGAATTGATTTTCAATGTATGCTCTTGTAATACCCCTGATATTATACTCATGGTTACCATGTAGGAAAGCCATTATTTTTCTATATTTATCTGCTACTTTGTTATGCTCATCAATTAAAGGCTGAGTTTCATTTTGCCATTCCTGTCTTTGGTTATCAATGTCATGTTCATATGCCATGTCTGGATTGAATCTCTTATCGTATGGAGTTATTGCATCCAACTGGTCACCCATAAATAATGTTATTCTATTTATCTGATTTGTTACTCTCTCAATTGCTTTTCTGTATAGGTCAAGTTGAAACCCTCTAGCACCAAAGTGAATGTCGCCTAACGGTTCTATGTCTACAACATCATCTATCTTCAATCCCATCTTAAACAAATCGTATTGTAACTTTAAACTAATCATTGCTTATCCAATAGAGTTTGGCTATTTATATGTTCGCTTTTCGCAGTCTTTTGTTTCTTTTTGTAAGCCTCGTATTTTGCTCGGTCTTCTGGTGAGTCAGACAAATGATGTATGCATGGATTTCCTAAACAATATTTTTCTTTACAATCTTCACAGTAAATCCAAATTTGTTCTAATGCTTTCTGAAGTTTTCTTGCATAGTTTGGATTGTCAGGATCTACTTTACCAGCAGGAACTTTTTTGGATTTAACTTTCCACTTACCGTTGTCTAAATGTTCCCACTCAATCAACGTTACAACCACACTTCTTTACTGGTATCACATTATCTTTGTAATCTATATCCCAACCACATTCAATTTCCATATTGCAGGTAGGACACATCTTAACCCTGAACTTTTCATACTTTGATTTATCTTCAGCCATGACAAATACACTCACAGTCTGATTTTCTAAAAATCTTTTCATTATAATGTTTACAAATGGCACACCAATCTCCATGCCTAAACTTTTCCTTATCGCCTAGCATCAAGATTGATTAACTTAGCCCAAATATAAACCTGTTTATTGTAGACCGTAAAATATAGATGTTCTATTTATTGTGCATTTATGTGTGCATATATCGTCATCACCAGCAGTGTAGTACCCTGTTTTTATAGGTGGTGTTACCATACCACCAAATCCATCCTCCCCATATATCTTCTCTACCATTTTAATGTCTACATATTTTGGCTTTGCTATATCATCATGTGCTGGATTGATAGCATAGTACATGACAGATGCATTAATCCAAGGTTGGTTTGCTGTATAAATAGGATAGTCTGTCACCTTATAATGTCCAAGTCCTAAAGCATGACCAAACTCATGGGTTGTAATATTTTGTATTGCTATTAAACTGAATGGCTCTATCTTCCAAGTGGTGTGAGTATATTCTTGTTCCAGTTCACCTAGATTAACTTTGTAATGAGGTGTGATTTCTAGGTCATGTAAAAATATGTTAATATGTGTATACTTGTGGTATGACTTTGAGAAATCTAAGTATGTGAATCCAAGACTTCTACTCATGTCGTTTACATAATGAAATGAAATTAAGATATTACACGCAGGAAACTGTGATGCTTCCTTGTACTTATGATCTTCTAAAGGTATTGTTATTGCAAGAAATCTCCAGTTACCGTCAGGTGAATGCTCGAATAATCCTTCCTGCCAAAGACTCACTGCTGTGTATGCTGCATTTACTACTCCTTCCACATCATCAGTCTGCTCAGGATCTGGTTCAAATACACACACTACTGGATTATCTGCGTGTCTTATTCCTAACGCAGTATACTCATCAGCGTGTGCAGTATATAAACAACTGAGCCATACTATTGATACTATCAATACTATTGATACTATTGATACCTTTGATACCATAGATATTTTTCTGATTTATTAACTTATAAATATCAAGGTTTATATAAGGTATTAGCAAGAGTGTTGCTATGACTATCAAGGCTAAGTATGACGGTGCGTGTAAACTATGTGGTGCTGTGTGGAATGTAGGAGATGATCTATATTATCAGAGAATGCCTAAAGCCATATGTACAGACCATGAATGTTTTACAGAACAGGGTGGTAAAGATACATACCAGACATCTTTTAAAAAGAAAGAAAGAGATACCATAGTAGCAAAAATACCAGACGTTGATGTCAGTGACGATATTAAAATACAGGCAGACGTGCTCAGACAATATATAGTTGTGGCTAACGCAGTCGCAAAAGATTTATACCCTGAGCAAGATATTAATACTCATGTGTTTGGACAGATTAGATCAAAACTTGTTGATCAACTGCTCAAAGTAACGGAGATAAGCAAACAATGAAAGCAGAATTAAAAGAAAAGAAAGAATTTGATAAAGTCAAAGAGTTAGAGAAACGTCTAAAAGATTTGACAACGCATCATAATATGGTGCTTGACCAGATATCTGCTTTAGGTTTAGACCTACAGATGTTCTGTAGAAAAAGTAAATACTAATCATTTATATTAGGTCTTATATAATTGACCTCATGGAAAAAATAACAGTAGCATTATTCGGAGTTATTGCAGTAGCAATACTGCTTACTTGGATCAGTGTAGCATGGGCAGAGGATCTGACAATAGATAATATATCTATAACTGAAGAGAGTAATGGTATTAAATATACAACTAGTGGCAGTGCTCCTATCTATGTTTGCTTAGATGTAACCGTAATAAAACCAAACGGAAGCGAAACAGATATCACATATGATACAGCCTGTACTAATACAGAGCCACACTATCAGTTTGAAGGATATATTGTAAATCCATTCAATGCAGATGATTGGACTATGCAGATATGTAATCCATCTAATGGTACAAGTATCTGTGTTGATAGAGATTTCAATGTTTCATTCTCATCTCTAACAAACTCAACTTCAACTACAGTTGTGGTAGGTACTGTAGACGCAACAGATCCTGTGGTTGATGATGAAACTTTTGCAGAAGAGATAGCAAAGGAAGAGGAAGCAAAGAGAACCTCAGCAACTAACGAAACACTGGGATTTAGGTTACAGATACTTCAAGTCCTAGAAAACATACTGTCTATTCTCTTCGGTGAATAGATAAACCCTCCTTTTTTATACGTTTATATTAGGCTTTATTATATAGACACCATGAACGTTTCAGAAGTCCTCGATGTTGAGGGTTCTTTCGAAAGCACACCATTGAAGGTTGGTGACAAAATTGTCATCCAAAAATTCAATGTAAAGCACGTTGAAAAATACGATGCTGATGTTGCTGAGATTACCACAACTGAGGGATTACGACACAGCTTCGGAAAGGCTATCGTTGGACAGGCAAAATCTGAGCATTGGATTTTTGCTGTTGACAAATGTATAGCAAAAGATGCAGCCGACGGTTTGGACGCATACGTTATAGAGAAAGAGGCAGAAGGCTCAGGTAGAGCCATGCTTAGTCTAAGTATGTATCCACAAAAAGCAGAGAAGATAACTGCTTAACCACTTTTTTTTTATTTACATAGATTTATATATAGGATTATATAAGAGATTTACATGGCAAGACGTAAGCTTAACAACAACTACACTACTATCTGTATAACGTGGGCAGACAAAGAAGAATTTAGAAAGTTTGCTGAATACGTAAAAGATACAAAGACAGGTCAGAGGACAGAAAGTGATTCAATTCTATTCCATAGAATGTTAGAATACTTTAAGATACATTCAGATCCATTACCTGAAGGTGCAAAGCCAAAAAGTACTTATCCCTCTAGGTCTTAACCTTTTTTTTATTTTTAGTATATTCTTTTCTACAAGTATCGGAGCAGTAAATTTTCTGTCTTCCCTTATAACGCCAAGGAAGTGTAGCATTACATTGTATACATTTATGCTGTTCTTCCCTTCTCATATATAAACTCGTTGATTAAATAGTATATAAAGGTTTAGCAGTCTAGACCCATTCTATAACAGTATTCATAGAAACCGTCTTGATTTGTATTAGTATTAGTTCCTGCATTTATTTGTGGGAGTTTTACATCTCCTGTTGATGGAAATTCTACTCCACCCTGTGCTGACACTCCTATAGATAATACTAACCCTAATACAATAAACGTAATTACTATTCCAAGTATACTGTCATTCATAATAACTTACCTACTATTATTCCTAATCCTGCTGCACCTGCAATAACCATTATTGCAAAGTTTCTATCACTAAACTGTTTCTTCTTCTTCGTCATCTTCCTTCACTGTGTAGTTAATTCCCCATGTATTTACATTCCATTCTGGTACTCCTTTCTTTTTCTTTTTTCCACCACCGTAAATTTTTCTAAACTGATCTGATTTATTTTCTGGATGTGAAGTTTCACCTGTTACTACTTTTGGTTCTTTTACTTTGTCACCATGCTTTCCCTCTTCTATCTCATTAGCACCATGAGGTTTTGCTTCTTCTCTTGGCAGTTGACCTGCACACTCTACACATATATGTGGTCTTTCTTCATAACCAGTACTCTCTGAAATATCTAATGGTGTTTCTGTACTTATACCACCGTAAGCTCCTTCTTCTACATCTGATGCTTTTTTAGGTTTAAGTTTTTTACCACAACTTACACAGTTTTGACCTAGTTTTGCTCTCTGTGGTTTAAAATCAGGAATTGTTTGTCCCTCGTCATCTGTCTGATCTTTTGCTTCAGACCCATAACCTTTAACAAATGTATCATCTTTAACAGTTGGATTATTTGCTGCTAATGATTTGTCTTGATCTCTATATGTTCTGGTTTCATCATCTCTTGAAACTCCTGCCTCTTGAGTACTGCCAGTCTGCTTTGTTAATACTTCTTGTAATTCTCTTGGTAGTTCATACCAGTTTTTAGTAACGAATCTAGTGGAGGGTGCGTGTGCTTTTACAAGTACTTCACCTCTCTCACTATGATTCATATTATCCCATGTCTTATTTACTACTATATCCTTAACGAAAAACGTATCATTTATATGAATATCTTGAAAATCACCATCTTCCTTGGCAACCATGACATATTCATTGCTCATTTTAACAACTATTCCTCTACCTTCTACACCATTCTGATAATAATGTATGTCGTCACCGACTTTGGTATGCAATATTTTGTTCATCGCTAACTTCTCTTTGTCCTTTACACCTATATAAGTTTCCTCTTTACCATCTGAATCTTTATCATGTACTACATTATTAGGAACTACGTTTTCAGTCGCAGAATTACCTGCTCCAAATCCATCTTTATATTTGAATGGTATGCCCTTGGTCTTCAAAGTCTTATATACCATAAACCTCACTAAACCATTCTCTATTATTTGCTCGTGATATAGGACTTCCTACACCAGACCCAAGACCACTAGTGCCTAGACCAGTTCTTTTGGCTGGTTTTCTTGTAGCCATTGAAGGCTTGTTTGTTGATATTTTTTTATCTGAAATATCTGCACCTAGTTCAGGCATCTTCCTTCCATGTCCTGCTCCCACAGGATCGCTTGAACTCTCAAAGTCATCTTGTGATCTATTTGCTACCTGTAATTTTATTCCTCTTTGTGCTGCTCTCTGCTGTCCACTTCTGGTTTGACTTGGTGTTCTATCTCCTACTTTAGGAGCACCTGCACCACCTGTTCTGCTTGATGCTGTAACAACTGGTTTGGTCTGTCCTATTTTTAGACCACCCATTGCTCCACCAACTCCTGTTCTTTTACCCTGTCTATAATTCTGTCCACTGTATGTTGGTTTATCCTTCTTTCCTGTACTACTAGTAGTACTTCTGTTTGATACTAGGTTACCCTCTTTATCTCTCTTTGGTTTTTTTGTCTGGTCACCAGCACTTAATCTGTTTACTTTTCTATCGGCAGTAGAAACACCAGCTTTGAATGGTGCATCACTTGGTGGTGTTGAATCACTTCCTATTGATTCTCCACTACGTTTAAGTTTCTCATTAAGTCCTAATAATGAATTAGTAAATGATTGGTTTCTATATTTTCTTCTTCTTAAATCTGTTTGCCTTTTAATCTTAGGTTTTTCAAAGTTTAATCTTCTTCTCTCTAATGCTTCTGCTGTCATTGGTTTTCTTTCTTTTGGTTTTGGTACTTCATCATATCTATGTTCTTTTTCATAATCTAATTTTTCATTTCTACGTCTTGTTCTTTGCGAGGCTTGACCACTTCCCTTTCCACCCCTGTTTGTTCCCCTATCATGCATTCTTTCTTGTGCTTCAGATACACCTCCAAAATCACCCTTAATTCTATCCATAAATTTTATGAGTTCAGACTTGAACATATCCAGATGTTTTGTGTCTGGATTATCAATCAGAAATTTTGCTTGTGTTCCTTTCTTTGGAACTGGGTCTGGTTTTGGTAGTGTTTTTTTATCTTTTGGGTTTTCAGGCATACCTGTTGGAGTATCATATGCTTGAAGTACTGGTAACACCTGTCCACGCATACCCCTAAATACGTCTGGTGCTTTCAAATCTTCAGCCCTTGGCTTTCTCTGATAATTCAGTTCTCTCTCTGCAACCTGACCCTCTTCAGGTTTCTTTATTTCATCCTCAATTTCTTCTACTTCTTCCTCGATATCCATTGGTTTTGATTCAGATGCCATACTTTAATTCATCCCTTATATATTTAAAGATTAACCAAACAGTGCTTCTTTCAAAGCCTTACCCATTTCCAGTACGTGCCATTCATTTCCTTTAAATGCTGCCCTACAGGCTAATACCAGACTGTCTGCGTAGTCGTCATGTTCGTCAGATTTAATCTTCATTATACCTGTTTCGGTATATTCCCTTCGTAAATACGAGAGTTGATAGACAAGTTTGTTAATTTCCCTTAATTTTATCCTATGATTCTCAAATAATAACCTCAGATTTCTATACATATCTGCCTTTTCCTGTAGTGTAAATGTCACACCCCTACATGGTAAGCCCTGATTTCTACAAAGATCCATAAGACCTCCACCAAGACCTGTTTCATCTATGAATATTGTTTCTACATTATACTTTCTACTGAAATCACCTACCCTTCCAGCCACATCTACCACGTTGGATTGGCTCTCTGCTACTACTTCTTCCACAAAACATACGTCATGTTCATCTACTGCTGTGATTGTATATACTGTTTCATCTCTTCCTGTTCTTGCTACGTCCACACCCATGTAATATGATATTCTGCCTTTAGGTCTAGCGTCTGATATTGATTCCATTATCAAACTATTTGGTATTAAGGAGTCACCAATATCTAGGAATTCACCCTCTACTTCTTGGACATATTCCTCCTTGGTAAGTTTCTTAATCTCTTCTACAAATATAGGATCTTCCTGAACTAGTGGGTTATCTGTAGATTTTACGTGAAACTCTGTCCACATTCCCTCTGGTTGAGCTGGTCTTGAATTCATACAAGCCTCATAGAAATATCCAGCCTTACTGAATGGTGTGGATGTGAGCCATACTCTAGCCTTTGTAGCCATACCTGAAGGTAGGAAAGCCCTAAGAATATCAGTCTTGATAAAGGAGCATTCGTCTGCTATTATACAGTGTGGTGAATAACCTCTCAAACTCACACCAGTTTCACCTGTAGCCCTTGTGATTATCTTAGCCTGTCCTGTGTTATCTAAAAATCTTACCCATAATTCTGTCTGTGTATTTCTTGTTACAAACCCAGCAAGAAAGTCATTCTTCAATATCATATCCCTTATCCTATTAAACATGATTGTAGCCTGATTTTGTGTAGGTGCTGCTATGACTATGGTACATTCATCCTTTATTGTGTCGAGCATTAATGGTGCAAAGAATGCAAAATGTATAGTTTTGACTGCTGTAGACATGGTTTTGCCCACCTGCCTTCCACTCCTATAAACAATAAATCTATCCTGACAGTCTACATATTTTTTATTATATGGGAATAATTTATGGTCTAGAAATATCTCACTAAACTTGCTTGGACTTCTAGCACATTCTGTTATAGTCTGAACGAAGTTCTTTCGTTCTTCTAAGACCTGTTTGTTAGGATGACCCATGACACTTACACTTACAATCCATCATTTCTGCTATAACTTCGTCGGTACAATGACCACATTGAAAACAACAATACCCTCTAGTCATGACAATCACACTCACAATCTACTTCTCTCATCATAGATACTTCAGGGTAATGACCACATTTGGTACAATAACTATCACCATATTGATGATTAGTATCATTCAATCTTTCCTCATCTGATAGGTTTGCATTAACCACTGCCGATCACCATGTGCTTTGACTTGATATGAAGTATTACTTCATCAGAATCTTTGAATCCACCTTTACCACAATACATACAATGCTTTATATTATAAACTTCGTTCATTTAAAATCCCTGTTTGAGTAATCCCATCTGCCTTCTCCAGTTTTCTTTTTGCTTTTTTTCCATTGTGAATACCAGTAACCTATGCTTATTCCACCTAGCAAATAACATCCATTCAAAAACCAATGAAACAATTCTACTTCCATCAGTCTGACCTCTGAGCCTTTATCTGTTTGAATATACTTTCAATATCTCCCTTATTGTCATACCTTGTTTTTTCTGATATTACTATCTTACTGTTCAAATCATTGATAGCTTTGACTACATTTAGCAGGGTGTTTATCTCAGATTTTGTGTTCCTATCAGGTATGTTACCGTCAAACTTTGATTCTGCTAGAGCCATTAACACGTTTTCAAATGATAACTTAGCCAACATATCCAACATGGCTTTAACATCTTCTGGTTGTCTAGTATCTAATTCATTTATAAATTTAACAAAATCCTCACGTATGGCACATACAGCACCCTTTTCATATTTTGGACATTTACCATTACCACCATCATCAATAGACTTATATACACACTGGTCACACAACGCTGGTATATTAGCTGACTTTAAATGCTTGGCTGAGTTGAAAGGTGATACTGTTTTCCTCTTATCTAATACAACTTCTCCACCCTTTCCTACAGGCTTTATCTTAAATATCTCTCCGTCCACGTTTGTTTTGACTATTGTTAATTAATAAAGTTTTCCTCGTAACAGTTAAGAGATTTACACATAGGCATGAATAACAGTGCAATAGGTGCTTTTAATAAATGATAATAATCATTGTCTAAAACACCGTTTTTTGTTACTCCTATCTTCTCAAGATTTTCCTTATATACTTCTAATGCATGGTTGAGCATTGGTTTCATTGACTTACCCTTCTCTCCAAAGTACATTGAATATGTAGTATTCGCATTCCACACCTCTGTCTTTTTTGACATGGCAGCAGATATCCAAGCACTTGTATCTATACTATCAAAAACTCCAGACTTATTCATAACAAATTTACCCTTGGCTAGACCATGATATTTTAGATTTCTAGGCAGTTTTCTTATCTGATCTTCAGTTTCATCATAACCATGTATTTCACCAAGACCTATTAAAGTCCCTGATTCTGGTCTAATCCTACCTAGGTGTGATAGATAGTTCTTTTGTAATACAGGAACAGTCCAGTCTATACCTTCTTTTCTCTCTCTTTCTAAGTATTTTATCGTGGTATCCATATCATATCTTATATCATATTGTGTGGCTAAGTCATAATATTCTTTTTTTGTTCGTAAATACGTATAGTAATCATCAGCCTTAGTCTTAGTTCCAGCCACCACAAAAATGGAATCAAACTTATTCCTGAATTTAGTTATGTTTGCATATGAATGCCTGAATGACAGCATGACATTCTTTACACCACATTGAATTAATGCTTCTCTGGTGGCTTTATTATTCGCATTGAAGTATATCTTCAACGCAGATCTTCATCATCTGATGTTAACATCCATGTCAAAGCCCTTATGACTCCACGCCTTTCATCATCATTCATAGTAACAAACTTATGAGGTATGTGAAATTCTGCTGGATCTATTTCTTCGTGCACTAACTTCTCTTTTTGATATAGTACCATGTCCCTTACTCTAGCCTCATCTAGCATGGTCAAATTCATCCTCACTAAAACATCTGGAGGCGTATGGACACATACCATCACAAAGATAACATTTTGTTCTTTCAGGCAATTTGGTTTCTTCTAAGGATTCCTTTATTATCTTTGCCTTTATTATCATATCCTTTAAAGTTTCATCTATAGGCTTTAATTTAAATGCGTGTACCGTTGGTTTATCTAGTTTTTCTCTATTCACACAGTTTGATATATAAATCACAGCACCATGTTTTGCGTCAATATCGTAACATTTTTGTAACAAAACTCGATATCTGTTAATTTGGTCTACGTGAGATTCACTTGCCTTACCATATCTACCTGCAAAATAGTCTATTGACCCTGTTGTTTTCTTATCTGTAATGATCCACGTACCGTCTACTTTTACCAAGTCATCAATAGACCCATATATTATATCTAGGTGCTTTGGATCATTTTCTGGTATTGCCTTAGCCTGATCATATGTTAGTGGTTCGTCCCTAGCATAATCATAAGCCAAGAACATTTCATGATATTTGTCTTCTGTAGCAACCATAGAGGCATTATGAACTGCCTGACCATAGTAAAGACTACGTATATCTTCGGTATCCATTCCTGTGTCTGGAAGTAGTTTTCTATAAATGACATTTCTCATACATGGTTTTATAACATCAGAAACATGAATTCTACCAAGTCTTTCTGTATGCATTGCATCAGTTTGTGCCCTTCTGAATTCAAAATAAACTTTATTCTTAATCGTGTCTAATGTCAACATGGACAGTAAGACTTATTAACTTAATATAAACCTATGTAATAACCCTTTTTCCACGACTGGTACAATCACATAGATCGCATCCATCTGTATTATAATGATTTTTTTGGTGATGACCACATAACTCACAAACTCCCCCTGTCGTCTGTACTATATTTGCCATTAGTAACTCTCCTCAATGGTGAAATTAAAAGTTTGTGTCTGTTCTATCATAGTTCCTGAAGAGTTTTTAAGTTCTACTTCTCCCTCCCAATTACCTGCGTTTGCTACCAATGTATCATTTGCTGTTAATGCATAAATGATTACACCATTAGCCCTATCATCATATGTTATAGCACCATTTATTATAAGAGTTCCATCTCGCTTCCAAACCTTCCAATTTCCACTGGCATATGTTACAGTATCTGTAAGTGACTTTGCAGTTCCACTAGAATCGGTAATAGTGAGTGATAATGTAGCCCTGCTACCAGCCTTTACCCTATATTCAGTTGCTCTTCCTATCATATTACTCATTATCGGTCAGCACCTTTCACTGTGTTGCCACGTTTATAAGTTTTAGCAGATTGTCCTCTCTTGAATAGTCTTGCTATCTTTCTAATCCTTACGAATCCCTCTCTCTTTAGTCTTCCAGTGAAGTGTGCTATACCCATAGATTCTGTTACGACCCTTACAAATCCTAATACATGGTGTTCGGCTTCTGCCAAACTTAACGTTTCTGCTATAACCCTTATGATAGTAACCATTCTTTGGTTGACTTCTGATATAGCCACACTCTCTGATAGCATTCTTAATCTTGCCCTGAGATT
>VTLG01011330.1_pt1 | contig 25522 bp, 40 predicted proteins | sample 4694571 | NCBI WGS metagenome assembly VTLG01 (sample SAMN12604809, study PRJNA352737) | marine metagenome | biome: ENVO:00000447; feature: ENVO:00000209|ENVO:00000569|ENVO:01000036; material: ENVO:00002151; isolation source: viral sequences binned using virsorter ...
CCTCAAGAACAAAAGTATTTCCTCTTTCCTGAATCTTTATGTTCTGCTCTTGAATAATTTCTCCAATAGCATCAGTTAAGTTTAAATTAACATCTAGAGTTGAAGTTTGTTGCCTACCACCTACTAAAGTTGTAGAAAAATCTGTAACAGGTAAGGATGGTACTTCTGTTGTTGCAGGAGTAGTTGTAATAGGAGCAGTTTCTAATTGTCTAAACTGTGTTAATAAAGCTCCTTGATCTATTAACTTTTTATTAGCTTCAGCAGCTTTATTTGTTAAATCTATTGATTCTAACAAAGCATCATTTCTTGTATCTATAGCTTTCTTTTGATTATCTAAAGCAATACTTAAATTATTTTCAGCAACTTCTAGAATCCCTCTAGCTGCAATTAATCTATCACTATCATTAACTAGTTCAAATTCTGCTTCTGCTAGTTCTGCTCTTGCTAAAGTTAATTCATTAGTTACATCTTTTCCTGATTCCTCAGCTGATGTTAATAATGCTATTTGAGTTTGTAATTCTGATTTTCTTATAGCAGCTTGTGCATCTGCTAAATTTTCAGCAATTTGTAACTCCTCAACATTTTTTAATGCTTTGGCTCTCTCTTTCTCTGCTTTTTCTACATTATCATTTGCTGAACTTGTTAATTTTAACAATCTATTTCTATCAGTTTCTAGTTGAATATTTGTTAAGAGTAAAGCATTCTGTTCTCCAAATATAGGATTTAAGAATTTGTCTATTGTATCTGAAACTTTTTTATATTGTACTTGTTGTTTTAGTGCTACTTGTCTTGATTTTTCTTGTTGTTTAGTTAGAAAAGCTGTTTGTACAGCTGATAAGTTAGCTTTATCTATGTATCTATCTTGAACTATTTGATTATCTCTGTAAACATCTGCCCACTCCTCTAATGTTTTTCTATTACCAACTAATAAGAAACTAAGTAAAGATGTTTCCTCTTTAAATTGTTTAAATCCTAATGTAATATCAGAAACTTGCTTAAAGAATCCACCAAAGCCCTGTATTAATGAAGGAGCTATTTCAAAAGCAAACTCTCTAAATATTGGTAGTAGTTCTGTAGCAATAGGAATTAACTCTTGTCCTATTTCCTCATTAAGTTGTCTTAGCTCTGCATTTAAAGCTCTTGATTGGTTAGCAAAAGAAGCTGTTGTTCTTTCTAAATCTCCAATTTGTACTGCTGCTTTTTCTTGTATTAAAGCAAGAGTTGCTAATGCTTTTTCTTGTCTATTTAAAGAGTCTGCACTATCTTTTCCTGTTTGTTCAAAAGCTTTAGTTTGCACATCAGCTTCTGTTATAGCTATACCATAAGTTTTAAGAGCTTCTCTTTCTCCAACTAATGCTGATCTAAATGCTTGAAGTACAGGCTCTGCACCTGCTGAAATGTTAGAAAAGGAAGCTACATCTGCTGCAATCTTAGTTAATTCAATAGATAAATCTGCTGAAGCCTCTTGTGTGAATCCAATACCCTGTGCAACTGCACCTAATGTTGCTTGAAGTTGCTGTGCTTCTCCTACAGTTAATCCTGCTTTATTAGCAAAATCCTCTAAAAATAATGTTGCTCTAGCTGCTGCTGTTCCAAAAGTGGTATCAAAAGCTGCTCCTGCTTCCTCTGCTGAAACTGCTGCATCTAATGCTGATTTTGAAAATCCAAGAAGTGCTTTACCTGCAAGTACTGAAGCACCAACAATAGCACCTTTAGTAAGTCCAGACATACCAGAAGCAAATTGAGCATTCTGTTTAGTTCCTTTAGTAACAGAATTATTAAAATCTTTAGTAGAATTAGAAACTTTATCTAAACCTCTTGAAGTTTTATCTGCTCCTGTTAGCTTTAGGAACATCTCTAAAGTTGCTCTTGCCATTATCTCCTCAGTTTTCCTCTAGCATTAGCTTCTGTGATAGCTTTCTGCTCTTTTTTATTCTTATCTATGTAGTATAACTTCCAAGACTCAAATTCTTGCATACTCATATTTTTTCTAAGAGCATCAACTGTCATGCCTAGATCTAAAGCTAGTCTAAATTCAAAAGCCAACTCTGTATTATTCTGGAAACTCAGAGGCTATAGAAGCCTGATCCTCCTTAGTCCAAGCCATACACCTATAAATTCCTACAAGAACTTTATCAACTATTGATGGTGTAGCTTTACTATAAAACTCCTCAACTTGTTCTAAATCATCAAGCTGTGGATCTTTTAAGCCTTTGAGCAAAAGATATTTCTCAAACAAGACTTCATCTCTAACTCCCTCAACCTCAGATAGTTCATTAATTTCAACTGTATCAGCTTTAGTTAAACCTGTAACTAATACAGAGGCATCCCATTGCTCTATCTCTATTTCCTTTTCAGGTAAAGATGGTGCATTAGATATATCATCCATGCTAAGTCTTTTCATGATAACCTCTTTTCTGTTGTGAATTACTTAATTTATATTCTAAGCAGTTCCCTCAGTTACATCTCCACTAACTTGAAAAGCTGCTGAGAAGCTTACTGCTCCTCCAACATCTGGATTTCTATCATAAGATGTCATTATTACTTTTCCTGAAGCTTTTGGGTTTCCTGATGTTGTTCCTATTGGATAAAACTCAAAATCCACCTCAACTCCTAGTATAGCTTTGAGATAACCATCAACAGTTGCATCAAAAGATCCAGAGATTGTTATTGTTGCATCCTTAAGTCCTGCTACATAAGCTTTAGAACTATTTGAGAATGCACTAACCTCTGCTACATCTGCAGTTCTTGAAACTGAAACATCTGTAAGAACATTAGAAATATCTCTTAATGTACCTCCAGAATCATCAAGTTTAAAAGCTGCACTTTTTCCATGTGTAAATGTTGGCATTTATCCTCTCCTCTATTTTCCTTAATTTATCCTTGTGCAAACCCTATAGCTACTGTAAAACTAGGAGAGCTTCCACCTATTGTGAGAACTGCCCTAGCATACCTAGCAGGATTACTTGCACTTGTTTTAAGCTCAGAAGTAACTCCTGTAGCTTGAGTAAAAGTTATATAATCACTAAAGCTTGTGTTGTCTGTGCTTGTTTGTATTTTGGCATCTAATGTTGGGCTAGATCCACTTGCTGCTGTAACATGTAGAACTGCTCCTCCTCCATTAGTACCTGCTGCTCCAAAATCTACTGAAGTTTGTGTAGATGTACTTGTAAATGCTGCAGGTGCAACCAAACTTTTTCCATTAAAAGCATCTCCATCAAATTGGAATGCTATTGCTACTGAAACTACTGAGCCTACATCTGCACTTCTATCATAAGATGTTTCTATTGTACTTCCTAGAGATACAGGATTTCCTCTAGTGTATCCTGTTGGAGCAATAGAAAATGCAACTCCTGTTCCACCAAGTTGAGCTAAATACTCTGCATCTGAATCAGGGCTTGATGTTTCAAAATATCCAGATAAAGTAACTGTGCCATCTTTTAATCCTGCTACATAAGTTTTACTTGAGGAAGAAAATGTTGAAGTTTCAGCAACATCTGCTGTTAAAGATAAAGAAGCATCAGTAAGAGTTGTGCTTAAATTAGTGTTATCCAATAAAACAACTGCATCTTTACCATGATTAAAAGTAGGCATTATTCTTGTTCCTCCCAAGCCTCATTTTCAGGAGTTGTAGGATCATCTGCTTTAAAACTCCCATCTTCATTTCTAGCTCTTTTCTTTTTCATTTTACTATCAAACTTCACTGCTGCATTATTCTTGATAAGTGATTTAGCTATCTTATCTGGCAGATCTATGATTTCTCCAGCTTCAACTCTTTTATTTTTTTTATCTAAAGGAAAATCACTTCCTAATAATATTTCTACTTTCATTATGCTATTACCTCTACATTAAATGTAACACCAAGAAAACTTGTTCCTTGTGTAACTTCATATTCTCCATAATCTGTTGCACTTATTACTCTAACAGACATAGCAGCTCCTCCCAAAGTTGTATCTCCCTCAATAGCAGCTTTTACTGAATTTGATCCAGAAGATGCCAAGTAAGAATCTACCTCATCTTGAGAAGTTTGAGCATCAATTCTTGATATATAAAGAACTATTGGTATTTCATAAGTATCTGCACCTCTAGCCATTGTTGAATCATAATTTAAACTATTAAGAGGTGCTACTAAAGCTATAGGAGGCACTATATAATCTGGAACAAATTCTGATGCAGTAAGCCCAGATATAGTTTCTAATCTTGTTTTAAGACCATCTCTTATACTTGTCAAAGCTGCCATTATCTAACACTCCTAGCTATATCTCTTGCAATCAATTCTAACATCTCTTGCCCTCTGTCCTTAATCTCTTTCTGCTTCTCATATACTACACCACCAATGAATGGCTTCATCTTTAAACCTCTTTTAGATATTGCTCTAGCTACAAGAAAAGGATTCATTTTAGGTTGTCCTCTCTTAGCCCACTTAGCAAGACTAGATCCCTCTTGATATGGAGGAAAAAATGGTTTAGTTCTCTTTATAGGAGAAAATCCTCTATATATTGGCTTACCATGAATAAATGGTGCATAATTTATATCTGTAGCTAATTTAAAGCCCTCAGACATTCTAAGCCTATTTGTGTTGCCTAACTTAGCTATAAATACTGATTTCCTAGTCTTACCTGTGTTTTTATTGCCTCTACCTGCTTGAGACCTAGGAGATGGCTTATTTGCTAAAGCATTTAAAGAATCTTGTTTAAGTTCTTTTGCTAGTTCATTAAAATAATCTGTACTTCTTTTATTCCAGATTGTCTGAGCATTTATAGACCTAGATAAGTCTAAAGCTCCATTTAGTGTTAGTTTCATAGATCATATTGTCTATTTGTGTTAATAGCAGTAAGTCCAACATAAGGTCTGCCTGATGCAAGTGTAATTGTTGTTTTCTTAAATGGCTTTACTAAATTTTTAACATCTGGATCTAGTTCTGATAAAAATACCACAGCAGGTTGTCCTGTTTCTGGATTGCCAGAAAAACCCATTGGGCTATTTTTTCTCTGAAAATATCTTGAGGCTTGTATAAGTGTTGCTTGTTCTATGGCATCAGGTACTGCAGAAAAACCAAATTTTGCAGTTATTGATAAACCCTGCCTATGTTCTGTTGGTAAAACTTTTCCTGATTTTTCTATAGCCATAATTATTTTTGTAAATGGCATAACAGGCTCTACTTTATCTGCATTGTAAGGAGCTAAATAATAATCTGTATTTAGTGTAAGTGTTTCATTAACAGATCCATCAGCATTTAGAGTTTTAACTATAAGTCCTGTAGAAGTAGCAATATCATCAACCTCTGCATAATCCATATATTCACAATCATATAATCTAGTTACAACTGCTCCATCAATATCAAACTGTCTACCAGCATAGGAATCTATTGCAGCAGTAGCTGCATCAAGTGCATATCCTAAGTTTGTATCTTGTCCAGATCCAGATAAACCAAGCCAACCCTTAAGTTCACTTACACTTCTATAAGCATGACTCATTACTTAACTCCTATGCTTATTTATTCTCTGATGGCTTTACAGCTTTTGTTTTAGGTGCAGGTGCTTTTTTAGGTGCAATCTTAACATCAGGTACAGGATCTCCCATACTTGCTACAAGCACACCACTTTGGAATGGGCAATTTTTACCTTTACCAAATTTACCTGTTTTACTGTCTTGCCATACAAAATCTGATTCTTTTTCTATAAATTTCATATTTTTCTTCTCCTCATGGAATGCAGAGCCAATTACTTCATTACTCATAACAAAAGATTGGCTCTGACTTTTTTCCATATTAATTAACTATTATTCAATATCATTAATTCTTGTGAAAGCTTGTGGCTTATACACAGCTAAAGCATATCTTAAAGATGCTTTAACAGTAAGAATATCTTTACCAAAGTCCCCATCTGCAGCAGAGTCAGAAATTTGTAATTCCATTCCTCTTCTGAATACATGGTTAGCAGCTAAAGATCCACCAAACTTACCTACAACTACATCAATAGTTGTAGAAACAGCTCCACCAATTTGTGATGATTTAACAATAGGCAATCCCCAGATAGTAGGGCTACCACTTTGAGCAGAAGCACCAAGCATAAAGTTATTGTTGCCATCAACTTGTCCTGCAAGTGCTTCATAAGCAGCAGGAGACATCAAGATAGCATCTGGAGCTAATTTTCCATTAACTTCAATATCTTTAATACCCTGTAGGATTGTTCTCAATTTACCACCTGCAGTAGCTGGATATGCTCCTGCTGTGTAAGTGATTGTATTGATTCCTGTTTGTTGTGTAAGTCCTTTAATATCTGGAGCTACACCACCACCAACTAGGAATTGTTTTTCTAATCTTTGCATTACATGATTTGCAAGTCTGCCATCAAAGTATGCTCTAGCTCCTGCTTGATCTTCAAGCAACTCTGCTGTTATAGGCAAAGTTGTGATGAATTTTCTTACAGGTGCTGTTACAGCTGTGTAGCTGAAAGCATCCTCTGGTGCAGCAGCAGCTTCTGCTTTTTCTGCAGCATTGTTTGTTGCTGATTCTTGCAAAAAGTAATAGGTTGTTTGATCTGTATTAATAGAATCTACTAAGTCTAATGCAGGATTAGGATCTGGCTCAATAGCAGGTATAACCTGTTGATAAACAGTATCTCTAGTCCAAACAGAAGTAGTCATAGTAGTTTTTGCCTCAAAAGGCACATTCTTAATACCATGATCAACAAAGGAATTGTAAGCCTTTGATTCTAAGAATTGTTGTCCAAGTGATTTTGGAGCTTCAACTTCTGGCTCTCCATATACAGGCATTCCAGAAACTTTTTTAGAAGCTTCCATATCATCATTGTTAGCACTCTTAACAGATTCAAGATCCTGTAGTTCAGTAATCTTTTCTCCTAAAGAAGCTAGTTCATCATTTCTACTTTTAATTTCTTCTTTTTGATCTGATGAAAGTTCAGACATATCCTTAACAGAATCAAAAATCCTAGCAAGTTCCTCAGATTTAAGAGCTTTCTCAGCTCTCATTTCTTTTAATGTTGCCATTATTTTTCTCCTATTTAGTTATTTTTCATAATGTTCTTTTGAACATCAAGAAATAGCTCATTATCTTTAACAGGATCATAACCAAACTCAGCTAAGACATCATCCAACTTAGAATAAATTGCATTTAGTCCTGCTATGTATGTAGTTATCATCTCTGTAGATTTCTGGCTAAGTGTCTTTTTTTCAGAGTTTTTTAAGGATGCAAGATCCTCTATTCTCTCTGTGAATGCCTTTAACTCCTCAAGAGAAGCTACAGCATGTTCTCCAAGCCTCATACCCTGTTGGGATGATTTACTGATACCTGTATCAGATTCACTTGAAATCTCTAAATCTTTTTCTTTGGCACATTTGCCATCTTTTCCATAAGTGCATTTTTTCTTAGCATATTTATCATCTTTGCACTCATCATCTTGAACTTCCTCAAATTCTGTATCATAATCATCAATTTCTTCCTCTTCTTCATTAGGATCATTAAAAGGCTCTAATCCAGATTTAAGAGCTTGAACAAAGCTATTTTGTTGAGCTCCTACTAATACAGGAGATACCTCCCATACTTTTACATCTTGTAATACTCTTACAGGAACTTCCTCTCCTTTTGAATCTATATGAGTTCCCTTTTCTGATTTCATTACTTGAAATCCATAAGAAAATTGTTGCATATCTTGCATGGCTTTTACAGTTTCATAAGCTTCTTTACCTGCTTCTGTTGGTAAGAAATAACCTTTAAATACAGCTTTTTGATTATCTGTTTCTATAATTCCTCTGCCAATAACTTTGCTCCAATCATGATTCCATACAAGTGGCACTTTATTGCCTGTGTAACCTGATCTAAGAGCATTAGCTTTTGTAACATCATTATCTGAATCTATAGTGTCAAATAATGAAAAAACTGCCTCTATGTATCTATTATCTCCATCCTCTTTTAGCTCAATAGGAGCATTCTTATAGGATAAATTTTCTGGTTTATCTATTTCATTCATCTATTACCTCAATATAAGCTTCTGTGCATCTACAATTAGCTATCAAACTAATTGGTGCATTTGGATCTCTAGGAGCATCCAACTTTATCCCATTATACAGATAAAAGCTATTCAGAGGAACTCTTTGATTGTCTAGCTCAAAATGTGCCTCTCTAACAATGCCATCTCTCCTAGATACCCATTCTTTTTCTAAAGTCTTGCCTGTTGCTTTAGCAGCTCTTTGCTGACTCCAAGAACTAACCTTACCAACTTCTGTTCTAGCTATATTCTTAGCTCTACCTAAGTTCTGACCTCCTAATACTGTATTAATTCTTTTAGCTAACTCATTAAAGAATTTATCTCCATCTGGAGTACCTGCAACAGGATTAACTATTCCAAGCTTCTCAAACTCTTTTATTGTCTTTGTTATCTGTGTAGTAATTCTTTTTTTAGTAGTTGCATTTAAGTCATTCATAACTTTCTTAGCATTGTCTTGCACAAAGTTAGCTGCTTGTGAATCTTGAAAAAGAGATCTAACTTCAGCAGGAACTTCTCTTTGTCCTCTATAAAAGCCATTATCAACAACTTTCTTAATTGTTCTACCCTCTGGAAGTAAGCCTGATAGAGTTCCAAATACAGTTCTTATTGCTTGTTCCTCCTCAATCTGTACTCCTAAATCAACAGGATCTGCTGCTTTGAAGTTTTCCTGTGCAGGAAAAAGATTATCCCAAGTTCTTACAGACATATCATCCCCAAGAGAATAAAACAATGGAAGTAGCTCTTTATCAAACTTAGATTCATTAAGGAATATATCTACATTAGTTTCAAGTGCAGCTATATCATGACTACCTTTTGCAACATTAGATAATCCTCTTTTTTGTCTATTGAGTTCCTTTGCATAAATATTAGACATATACTCACTCCAAGCATTCTCTAATCCATTTATAGCTTTCCAGAGTTCTTTCTTTTCTATCTCTGTTCTGTAATGTTTAACAGTAGGAAGTCCTAAAATCTTTACTGTTGGCTCTTGCCATCCATATAGTGAATAATTAAAACTTTTATTTTCTTTAACCTTATCTGCTTCTTTAGTAGCCCAATTAGCAGCTCTCATCTTGTTACTCTTAGATATATCTCCACCCCATAACAACCAAGCTACTTGCCCTGCTGTTGGTCTATCACTATCTCCATTAAGGTAATCATTAGCTTTATCTGAATCTAAGTCTCCCTCATGTCTAGCAAACCAAGCTGACATTCTTACAACTTTATTATCACTAATGTTTCCATTAGCCATCTCTCTAGCTTCTCTCTTTGTTTTATCTGTTAAGCCATCTCCTGCAAATTCTAAGAGATCTAATCCTCTTTGTGCATTCTTTTGTATATAACTAGGAACTTTATCTACTTTTGTTTCTACTTCCTCAGCTTTTTCCTCAACAGTTTCATCAGCAGCATATTCTGTATCTCCATTGTGATACATTGTTACATCTGTTCCATCTACAGGAACTTCTGCAATAGTCATATTTCTTACAAAATAATCTCCATTGTCTAGTGCAGGTAACTGATTAGCTTGTCTAGCTTCATTAACTGTTACAAACCCTGCATTAAATCCTGTTACTACTCTCTGCATAGTTGCATCCTCATCCTGACTTAAAGCTCTTACATCAGAAAGATCATACTTAAAGCAGTAATCAGAGTTGTCCTCAAAGTCTTGTAATAATAATTGTTTAGTAAATTCATTAGCAAAGTGATTCCACATTGGAATTAGTTTTTGTTCTGTAAAGAACTCTCTAAGCTCTTTTGCATTAGAGTATGTTGCTCTCTCTAGTCCTGCACCTAGTCCTGCTAATATTGCAGGAACACCTAGCACAGCAGAGATTCTCTCCTCATTAATGTATCTAAGTTTTCCTATCTCTAAATCTTTAGGGCTAAAAGAAAGAGTTTTAATATCTACTTCTCCACCAGATATAACTAATGGTCTGCCTCTATTCTCTCCTCCAAATCTCCTACCAAATACCTCAGCTATATTCTCTGCCTCATCACTTGTCATAGATAGATCATTCTTTGGAGATATAACAACACTAGGAACACCTGTATTCTTAACTAATGCTGCTCCCATCTGTGAAGCTGCTGCATCTCCTAATACTTCAACCATTACTGATCTAAGAGGAGAAAGTCCTCTCCTGTGGTTTCTAGGATCTATTCTCTCTCTAAGGTGTATCATATCCTCAGGCAATATGGTCATAGTGTTGCCTTTTTGCTTATATTCATATTTAGTTATTAACTGTTCTGTATTGCCTTTTACTTCAATCATCTCTGGAAGTAGAGGAATAAGTTGAATTACAGCTCCTGATTCATTTCTAAGTTTAAGTAAGAAAGCATCACCAGACACAGCTACAGAAGTAACAATGTAGTTATTCATTAGAGAAGCTGTCATATTTGGATTAGGATTCTCTAAAAGTATTGCAGCAGGATGCTTATCAATATATTCATCTCCCTCTTGTGTCTTTAAATATACTTTAAGTGGTGGCTCACTAAAAGCTGTTCCAAGTACATTTAAACAAGCAAGAGCAGCTGAGTTACCCTCTGGGCTCATCTGATTGACTCCACTAAAATAACCTGCATCAGTATTAAATGGAAATACTACTTGTGATGTTGGATACTGCCCAGATTTCTTTTCTGTTTGAACTTCCTGAGCAAAGAAGCCTCTAATATTATCTCTAATTCCCAATTAGGTTACACTCCAATTTGTCTTTCTAACTATTCCAAACCTAGCTGCATAAGCTAAGGCATCCACCATATCATCATGAGATCCAGAGGATGGAAAGCTAGTTAATTCTCTTTCAAATTCTACAAGCCATTTAGCATTTTTCAAAAACCATATAGTGCCATTTTCTACACCTGCAGCTGCAGGTACAGCTCTAGCAGTTTTACTTTTATCTGCTTTTAAGTTCCTTATGGGCAAACCCTGCCTCCTAGCCATCTGAATTATTCCTAAACCAAAACTAGAATCCTCCACTCCCAACCAAGACATATTGTATTCATCAATCTTTGCTTCTATCTGTGGGAGTAACTCTGGAGCTTCTAATCTAGCTCTGAATACATCCATTACTAAAAGCTTACCACTAGGAGTAGTTCCAACTGTTATTATTACTGAGTAATCAGCAGTTTCTTTAATACTCAAAGCTGTATCCATAGTGCCAAAGATAGAAAGTTCAGAATGCTTTACTACTTCATCTCCTAATACATATTCAGGATCATCTCCTGCAATAGTGTCATAATACTTAAACCACTCTCTTTTAAACATGTGTCCTACTTCTGTAAATTCTGCCAAGAACTCCTGTGCATACACCATAGAGCCTAACTCCTCTTTGGCTTGTGCTAACTCATCTTTATTTATTCTAGGAGATTGCTCTGTAGGATAATGAAACACAACCCAATCATCTCTTCTTTTAGCATTGTCAAACAATTCATAAAACCAATTCATACCATTAGGAGTAGATATAAACAATGCTTTGCCTAAACTATCACTCAGTATTGGTCTAACTGTCTCCCAAGTTTCTTTGTCCATATAAGCAGTTTCATCAAATATTATTAAAGATATACCACCTGCACCTCTTAATGATTCTGGCTTGTTAGCTGATTTAATCTGTATAGATCCACCATTTTGCAGTACAATTCTTTTCTCTACTTCTCTTGTTTCTGCATATCCCTCTGGAAGTTGTCTAACTAATGATTTTAGATTAAGCCAAGATTCTAAACTTTGTGGATAAACAGGAAATATAACCCATACCTTTAATCCCTTGAGAGCTTGATCTATTGCAGCAACTAGGCTTAAAGTAGTTTTACCCCATCTCCTACCACATACTGCTATAACAAATCTATTATCATCAAGTGCTTTTATTACTTCTATTTGTCCAGAATGTAGATCAGGTGGAGTAGCCTCAATAATCTGGCTCATCATCCTGCTCCCAATCCCACTTAAACCTTATGTGTGGCTGTTCTATATGATTTACTGTTACTTGTGGAGATCCTAAACCATAAATCTGGCTAATCATTTTATAACAAATATCTAATATTCCTTTTAATTCTGTAGGATTCATAGAAGCTAGATCTCTTTCATTTATTTCACTAATAACCTTAAAAATTACAGGTTTAAGTTCTTCAGCTAGATCTCTTGCAGTTTCTCCAACCTGAGCAAAAACCTCACCTATTATCTGCTCATTTAACATTTTATTTACAGCTTTTACTCTATCTATCCATTGATTCTTAGAGGATATTTGATATATTCTCCTCTCTGACAAACTGAAATTTTGTGCAACTCTAGGTAGTGTTCTACCTGCACCTAAACCTAAATAATATTGAAATCTTTTAAAATCAATATTGGATTCTCCTACTTGTTGTTGATTAGGTAAAGCTAAAGACATATCATCTATATAATCCATGAATTAAGTATAACTTACTATTTGTTTTTACAATGCAACTTACAACCACAGCAAAGAATAGTGCATTTACACATTATTTTCTAAAGCCAATAGTTAATAACCATACTGCAAGAGTTATTAATGTAGCTAATGCAGTAATTGTTTGAGCTGATCCTGTGAGAGTTAAAGTAGCAATAATTAATCCAACTAAAGTCCAACTAAGATTAAGAGTCTCTTTAAAAGCCTCTATTAACCAATTACCAAATTTTTTTATCATTATGTTCCAAATCTTCTTGAAAATACTGCCAAAGAAGCAATTCTTGTAATAATTGTAGGAATTACCACCTCTTGAGCTTTCTGCCTAGTATCTTCTGTTAAATCATCATTAATATTTGTAATACTTAAATTATCTATATCAATATTTCCAATAATACTATCTATAGGATTAGCAACAAAATTTTCAAAAGCTATCTCTGTTTGAACATCTGCAAGAGTATATTCCATTAATGAATCAGTATTACTAACAGCTCTTTCTACAAACTCCTCAACTGCTTGTGCTACTGTTTCATCTTTTTTTGCTAATTCAGCAACTATTTGAACATCATCTTTCTCAACATTTAAAATCTCAGCAACTACTTCTGTTTGTTCCTCTGTTAGATCTTCTTCTTGAGCAATTTCAATAACCTCTGTTACTACTTCAGATATAATCTCTATTACTTCTGTATCAGTTTCTTCAATATTTTCTAATCCAATATCATTAACAGTTTCAATAACTTCAATGGCTTCTTCTGTAGTTATTTCTTCAATAACTATATCTTCTACAATATTTTCTATTACTTCCTCTGGAGATTTTTCAATTTCTTCCTCAATAGGCTCAACAATGACTTCTTCAACAATTTCTTCTTCTTTTTCTTCAACAATAAGTGTTATTTCTTCTGGAATATCAATAACTTCTTCCTCTATAACAATAGTTTCAACAAACTCCTCTACATTTTGAACTATTTCTACAAACTCTTGGACATCTTCTTCAGGTATATCAATATTTGTATTTTCTAAACTTTCTTTGATTTCAGCTTCTTTTTCTGCTGCAAGTCTTTCAGATTCTTCTCTCTCTGCTCTCTCTTGGTCAGTTTCATAAATACCTGTTTCCAAAAAATTTAATTCCTCTTCTGTAGGTGGAATAGTAGTAGTTGTAGTGGTGGTAGTAGTAGAAGAGGTAGTTGTAGTGGTTACAATTTCCTCTTTAATTTCACAATCTCCATCTTTATAACCAAAAAACTCTTCACTTTCTACTGCTTCTAAGTATTGCTTAAAAGATAATGGATTATCTGGATGTTCACAACCATTCTTGTCCCAAGCAAGATAAGTTGTTACATTATCTTCAACAACATCTTCAGCTTTAGGTAATGTTGTAGTAGTAGTAGTTGTTGTAGTAGTAGGAATAGTACTTTCATCTACATACTGCCAGTACAATGTATCTAATAAAGATAAATCAGATAATGTAACTTCAAACTTTGTTATAAACTTATCTGTGTTAGCTTCATCATTGTTGTAATCAGTAAAAGATTTATAAAAAGTATCATACATTGTAGAAAAATCTGCATTACTTTGTCCTGATTTTTCTATAGTTTCATCTGTACTATCTGAATAATAATATTTAACTGTATAAGAATTATTTACTCCACCTGCAATAAAACCTATTTCATAAACATCTTCTGCAAACTCAAATACATAAGTACCACTTGATATTGCTAATGCACAACCTGTTGTTCCATATTGATTTTGTTCACTACAATAAATAAAAGCATTACTATTTCCACCACTAATAGTTAAACCAGTTTGGTATGTACTATCACTAAAATCTTCACTTACTGTTACTTCTCCAATTACATCTTCTGCTAAAACAGGTAAAGGTATTAGTAAAAGAGATATAGTTATAAAACTAATTAATTTTTTATATAACATTGTTGATAAGAACTACTAAGCAAGATTATCTTTTAATTTAGCTAACATGACATCCAATCAATAGATAAATCCATATAAATAAAAATAAAGCTGCCTGTTGAGCAGGATTCATTAGCCACCAACTTTAAACAGGATCTCTCTTATTACTTCCTCAATAACCATAAGATTTTGATTAAAACCACTAATTGATTCTTGATATGCACTAACTTGTGCTTTTAGAGTTGCTACTTCTTGCTGCATATCATTTACTGTTTTAAATAACCATCCAACTAGAGCAGCTAATCCACCCTGTAAAATCTGACTTAAATTTACTGTTGCTTTCATTACATCACATTATTAACTAATACTACTAAAGCAGAAACAGCTACAATCCAACCAGATAGCTCTGACCTAGAAATCTTTGCATTTACTTTTTCATGCACTTGATCAATTCTCTCATTAATTTTTTCTTGATTACTAAGAATTAAAATTAATAGTTCCTTATTTGACATGCCATTGTCTGCCATGTAATTAATTTACAGGCAAAATACAAAATAATGAAATTTTTACTGTTTCCTTAGTGCCATCCTCTAAAACCCATGCAGAGATTTTATCACTAGCAAAAAATTTTATTGTGCCATATTTCCAAAGAATCTTTTTAGTTTGAGGGTCTATAATTCTATAATCTGATGGAATTACAAACTTAACTTTTTGATGCTTCTTGTATTCTATGTTTTGATATATCAAAATAATCCCTGTCTAATTCTATTCCAATAAAATCTCTGTTGGTATTAATTGCTGCAACACCTGTTGAGCCACTACCCATAGTAAAGTCTAAAACTGTTTCATTTTCTAATGTATAAGTTTTTATTAAATATTCTAAAAGTGCTACTGGTTTTTGTGTTGGATGTTGTCCTCTATCTTGTGGATTTCTATTATTAAAATATTTAACTAATGTTGGATTTTTTAATTCTGAATATTCTTTATCTTTTTTAAATGCTATTTTTGTTCCAGTAACTTCACTACCAATAGTATTTTTATTATTTTTATATCCTGCATTATTTCTTTTTAAACCACTATCAGTTCTTTTTTCTTTTATTGGATAATAATTAACTTTGCCTTTACCAAATATATGCACAAATTCATAGTCTTTTAATGGATTATATTTTGAACTTGCAAAATTAGAATATGTGTTTTTATGCCAAACCCAATCATATTTAAACTCTTTTAAATTACTTAATCTTAAATGACTACTAAATGGCTCAGTACCAAATAATGCAATAGCAGTATTGTCTTTCCTAATTCTTTTTAGTTCTGCCCACATTAAATCATAAGGAATAATATTATCCCACTTACATTGTGTAGTTCCATAAGGTAGATCAGTTAAGATAAAATCTATAGAGTTATCAGGAATATCCTGCATTACTTCTAAGCAATCCCCATTAAATAGCTGCATCATCCCCAAACATTTCTCTATAGTGCATTTTTTTTGCAGCTCTCCTGTATTCTGTTTTGTTTAATGCTGAGTTTAATAATTTATTTTCATCATCAACTAGATTTACATAAAATATATGCAAAAAATTCATTAAAGTTTCTACTGTTTCATCAAGAATTGTTGCAGATCCTAATTCTGTCATTGTGTGAATATCAAATCTATCTCCATGATTTAAGACTATCTCTACAATTGTTTGCATATCTTTCATTACAACAGAAAAACTTACTCCACCTTTATTTGTGCTAAATAATGGATGTTCTTTTGTGCCATCTATTTCTTTTAAGTTATCTAACTTATCAATAAGAGTATTTTCTGAATTTATTAGCATCATTATAGATCTATAGCCATAATTTATATCATCAGCAGCATATTCCATTAAAACCTCTAATATTGTAATTTTTTTGTAAGTGCCTCATTCTGCCTTTACTTCTCTGCATAATGTCTAAGTGATTTTCTTCACAATCACACTTAGCATCTATAAGTCCAGAGCTAAAGTAATTAAACTTATTATTTACAGGTATTTTATAGAAAAGCTCTCCTTTATCATTTTTAAATAAGCAATCATCTGATATATCTTTAATATTTATTGTTGCAAACTTATTAGGAACACAATTCATAAATACACAACCTGCTTCAACATTTATGTATTTATCAACATAATCTCTAAGAAGATCTATTTTGCTTTTGGAGATATAAAAGTTTTTTATTTTATCAATGCTGTGATTATGCCAATATGCAGCAACTTGAAGCTCCATTGGATAATAAATACCTCTTATCTTACAAACATAATCCTCAAAATAATCTTCTTTGTTTTTAACAATATCCCAATTCATATAATTACAGATAAACTCCCAAGATACTCTGGCTTTATTATCAAACAAATCATATTCATCTTTTATAATCTGTCTCCTGCCATTCTTATTAAGTGTCATATCTACCCCAACAATGCTTACTACTGTTCCAATGATGCCATCCATCATAAAAAGAAAGCCATCTAGCTGCTTTTACATTAGTTTCTGCATCATACATATCTAAGTCTTTATTATAGATATCATCTTCAAGCCATTTCTCAGTTCTATTATTAAATTGAAACAAACCCTGATCATAAGAGCCATCTGTGTTATAGCCTGTAGCATTAGCATATCCTCTGCTTTCACAATACATAACAGTTAATGCAAGAGCTTCATCCTGTGCCTGAAAGTATACTTTTATTAATGGAATCCACTCTTGCACCTCCTCTACTAACTCACATTGATTAGATACTTTATGTATATCTGTTATCTCATTTAGGTCAAAATGAACAGTACCTAACAATGAGCAAGTTAATAAAAGTTCAATCATTTTGCTTGAGTTCCCCATTTATAATGATTTGTTTCAATGCCCTCATCATTAGCAAGATTACAAATATGTTCTCCTGCTTCTGACATAATTGCTTCAATTATTCTTTCTTTTTCTTTAGAATCTGCATAATCCTTGACATTGTATTGCATGTAAATAGACACAAACATTGTCTTAGTTTTTATTGCCATAGTTCTAATTGCCTTTCTTTTTTTACTATTTTTTGTGTATTGTAAAAATAATTATCTTTATTAAAAGTTGGAGCATCAATTTCTATATATTTACCCTTATCAACTAATTTTTTAAATTTAAGGTCTTTATCTTTTGGATATTCTTTGTTCCAACTTACAGAACTTTGTTGTAAATATTTTTTTGCTTGTCTGTTAAGTGGATAAATATATCTAAACATCAAGCCCTGAATTTTATCTATTTCTTTTAGTTTTAAAAAATCTGCTGTAAGCCAAAAAACTTTATCTTTGCCAAGCATTTTTGCATTTTCTTTACAAAGTTCAGAAGCAGTTCTAGGATGTATTTTTTCTCCATCTTTACTTCTATAAACCAAAGTTGTATAACTTCCACCATAATAAAAATTTGCAGCTTGATAAACATATCCACATTTACCTTGAATCCCATCTGCTAATGTGTAAAGATATTTTAATTCTGGTATATTGTGCTTTATCCATTTTATAATTGCTGACAAAAACTGTGTTTCAGTATTTCTAGGCATTTCATCTAATAAAGCCATTTTTCCTATTTCAAAATAATCTTTAGTATCTAACTCAGGAAATAATTTTTTAATAGTTCCTTTTGGCTGAGTTCCCCATCCTAATGTAAGGCATCCTATTAATTTATTATCAATAAAAGCTCCTAAATAGTATTTAGTCAATCTAGGCATTATTGCTGAATAATGATAAGTTTGTAACAACTTAATGCAAGATTCTTTATCAATTTCCTTAATTATCAACTTATGATGCCCAATCCTTTAGGTAAGCATAATGCTTTCTAGGTGTTCCATCCATATTAAGTTTTCCTTTAGACTTAAAATCACAATTACATTCCTCTTTATAGATTTTAGAGTTGTAATCTCTGTTTAATCTATGCACAGCTTTTCTTAAGTTTCCAGAAGTAGAGAACTCTGGATCTAATGAACAAATTCTGCCCTCTACTTCTAAAATATATCTAATTTTTTTAAATTCTGATATATCTTTCTCAATAAAAAGAATTTCAGTATGACTATGCCTATTCCTAGCAAATAAACCAAGCATCTTTTATTCTCCTTTATCAACATGAGTTCTTGCTTCAGTTGCAATATCCTGAATCTTATTTTTTACAGATTGCATATTTCCAAAAGAAACATCATTTTTAGACATATTTAAAACACCTAATGCCTGTGCAGTAAATGCTCTTGCTTTATCTAGATCTTGATTAGTTATCTCCATAGCAAACTCTTTTATATTATTCATAATTGCTTGTTTGCTGTCAGTAATATCCTCAACCAATCCCTCAGATTCTAACTCTTTGACTTTTTCATCTAAAGTCTTTTTCTTAGGAGCTTCTTTTTTAGGTGTTGCATCTTTACTAGGAGCAATCCCAATCATTTCCTCAGCTAAAGTAGATTCAGAGAATACAATTCTTAAGCATCTGCCATTGGCTTTAGTGTTAGCCATTTCAAACCAAGAATTATGATCTTTGTTAGTTTGTTTTGCATAGGCTACAGCTTTTGGCTCTGTATCCTCTTTTGTTTCATAGAATGAGCTTTTGAATATTACCCAATCATCTCCATATCCAATCATTTCTGCAATCAATCTGCATTTTGGATATTCTTTATTCATTTTGCTGATGAGTTCATCAACAGTTGTATAGTCCTCTAAGAACTTAGGCATTTGTGCCATTATCAACCTCCATTTTTTTTATACCTGCTATATCAAGATTTAAGGATTTTATACTATATTTCAAATATTGTTTTTCAAATAATTGTATAGCTTCTAATTCACTATTTGCATTTATAGTTTTAAATCCTGTAATAAATAATTTATATTTATACATTATCAACCTCCTATTTTTTAATGTGTTCTTTAACTTCTTTTTGTGTTATAAAGTATGATATTTCTAATAAATCATCTCTTGTTTCTAACATATCAATTAGATATTTAATTCTATCTTTTAATTTAATAATCAACCTCCATTTTATTTTTACCAATATATTTAACATAATTGCAACCATCATAAGTTGCATTACCCCATGCTGCACTTTCTGCAACCTGAAAACCCTCTTTAGTTTCTATTGTATAAAGATAAACAATATTTTCTTCCCCATTCCAATATAAAAACTTATAAGCCCAAATAAATTTATTTTTTCTTTTAAGTGGGTACATTAGAATATATTTTCTTTGCTAAGGATCTCTCCTTTATGCAATCTTGTTTCAAAATCTGTTTTTCTACTAAGCACCTTTTCTTCTGCTTTATGCCAAACAAATAATATTGTTATTATTAATGAAGCAAAGCCATATAAAGCTAAGCCTAGATAAATCCATTCCTGAATCATCATAATTACCTCCTAATCAACTATCTTTTATTACCAATATGTCCTATGATTATTTTTTTCTGCACAATCAAAGCAAACTGTATTCCAATTTGTGCTTTTCTTGTTCAGAAAAATATGATAATCAATATATGTAATATCTGTTTTACAATCAAAACAAAGTTCTATTTTCATTTATGTATCTCCTAATCAACTAATACTTATAATTTAACATTAAAGAAAATTTGTCACATTGTCAAGCATTAAAAGTAGAAATTAAGATTAATAAGCTCAAGCCCTTTTAATAGGCTTGAGCAATATTAAGTAAGTGTTGTTGTGTTGGTTATAGGTGGAACTAACCCTGTGCCACTCCCTCCCAAAACCAGAATGCCTAAATTTAGTAGCAATTAAATATGTGGAATAATAGGCTCTAACCCTAGTTTATATGAGGTGCAGCTAATCCTCTGTAGTAAAGATCCTAATCAATTATCTCTTTTTAAAAGCTACAGAAATAATTTGTTTGTGATTTTTTAATATACACTACACATAAGACAAAATTATGGTAAGTTGTTTATAGGAGGTTAGATTAGATGAATAGAAAACAAAGAAGAATCCTAAAAAGTAAAAAAAAGGGGAGAACTCAAAATTCAACAGGTAATTTTCCAATATATCTTGGGAGGGGATAATGGTACAACATAAATGGTGGTTAGCTAATAAAGAAAAAATAAGACAAAGAATAATAAAATCTTTTGATTTACCAAAAGATTTCAAAATATAAATAAAAACAAGAAGCTCTGGAATAAATTAATTTTTGTTCCAGAGCTTTGTTATAGTTGATAAAGAGCAGGTGGAGTTCTCAAAGATATATACCCCTTTGTGTGTATCATTGCAACCCTAATCAACCTCTTACCTGCTTAACAAAAAAGCAGGAGATACAAATCTCCTGCTTTTTTTATATACAAAGGATTGCTATTGCTAGTTCTCCAACTGTAATTTAATTCTAACTTATTATCCTTTAGGTATGTTGCTCATAAATTTGAATGGAGCATCCTCCATAGCATTTTGAACTACTGAAACAAGAGCTGTAGCTCCTGCCATAGCACCTGCCATAAGCACATCTGTTTCAAACATACCTGCTTGATTAGCCATCATCACAGCTAAAAAAGTTTGTACTCCAGATCTTAAACCTCTGATAAGTGCAGCTTTCCAATATTCCATTTATTCCTCCTCTTTTATTTTTGTTTGTATCTTTTTAAATTGAATACATTTTTTTTTAATACATACAAAAGCATTATTAATTAATTCTAGTTTTTCCATACAGGAATTACATTTTATATTCATGATTGTAAATGAGTTAATTTAATTAACTTGCATTCCTTTTAGTATGATTGTTTGTCTAAGAGCTTTAACTTCACTTTTAAGACTTTTGATTTCTGTAGATAATATATCCATAATATCCTCCTGATTCTTAGAAACTTGAGATATATTTACAACATCATCTGTTGATTTATTAGAAGTAATAGATCCATCAAAGTTTTTATAAGTTACAGTTACTTCTTCTCCAGAAAGAATTGCATCTCTAATTACAGGATAGACCTCCTCATAAGCAGCTCTGGAAGCTCCTCCAAAAGCATCTTTCTGTGTTTTTGAAAGCAATAGACAACCTTTGGTATCTTTTGGGCTATTACCTACATGCCAAAGCACATAGGTATAATTTGGCACATTATTAACTAAAATCATGCCCTGATGCCAATCTGGTCTATCAGCATATCTTGCACTATACCTATTATGGAAACCACCCTCAGCTCTAAGTGTTAGCTTATAAGTTCCTGCAGGTATTCTTGTAGATCCATAAATCTTTGTTTCATTATATTGATCCTCCATTGTGTAACAAAGAAAAGACCTTACATTGTCTGTTACATCAAATAGCAATCCAGAAGTGAATGTATCTCCACTATTAAATCTTAATACTTCAAGTTTCATTATTTACCTTATAACCTTAATATAGTCCCACTTAGCTTCTCCTCCAATTACAAAAGTTAGCATTCCTGCCCTAGATCTATCCCCTTTTGTATTTTCAAACCATTCTGAGCCTGAATCTAATGTTGGAGCTTGTAGTATTAATCTATCAGAGCTTTCATAAGCAGAAAAATAATGGTAATGACCATGTAAAACAATATCTGCATCTGCAGTTGCATTTCTTGAAAATGCTTGGTCTGATAGCCACTTTCTAGCTTTAGCCTGTGAGTTCCCAGCACCTTTCATTTGGTGCCCATGTAATAGCAGGATGGCAACATCTGAAATTTCTATTGTTAAGTGCAATTCATTATCTGGAATAATAAAATCTAAGCTCTTACTGTATGCAGGAGATTCTTTAAATATTTCTTGAAGCTCCTCAGCTAACATTACATCTTTATTATCTGCAAAAGTTGTATAAGCTCTCCCATTCTTTCTATTTTCTCCATGATTACCACCAATAAAACAAACTAAACCTTTGCTAAATAATGGCATAATCTCCTTAATTAAGGTATATATCATTCTCCTAGCTACCTTTTGCTGAGATCTTTCATCCATTATTGTGGAAAATTCTTGCATATTGTAATGATTACTGCATGATTCAACTAAATCCCCAAGTCCTGCAAACAATACCTGTTCTAATGGCTCTACTTTCTGTATTTGCTTAATCTGTGCCTTAATCTTAGGAATATAGTCTATAAACCTCTCTATAGCCTCCTCAGTACCCTCTTTGCCTATTTGAAAATCTGCTAATGCTATACAGAATGTCTTTGTATCTTTAACAGGTTTTTTAGTTGTTTTTTTCTTTAATCTACCTGCAGAGGCTAATAATTTCTTAAAATCCTCATCAGGCATGTATTGCTCACTAGAAACAATCTTTGCTTTAAAATAATATAATCTTTGTGGAGGATTACCTGCCATATCCCAATATCTAATCTCTGCTTGATTTTCCAGAACTTTGTATTTATGAGCATCTTTACCAAAATAAGACTCTAATTGTTCTTGCCAATCTATATCATTAGATTTCTGAGGTTTAGATACTATCTCTCCTGATTTTGTAGCTTGATTAAAAGTAGCTGATGGCTCAAAGCCTTTAGGATGCTGTATTTTCTTTTTTGTTTGTCTAGGATCTCTATCTTTTACAGTTTTTGCAAACTCTTTAAGATTCTTTGATTCTGCCATCTCTATAATCCCTAAAATATCTTCTTACTGTGTTGTAATTAAGATGCTCAAATTGTTTATAATTATCCACTAAATATTGAGCTGCTATTGTGTCTGATAAATACTCTTTTTCAGCTTCCTTAGCCACTTTAAGAAATATTGCTCTTGCTTCTGGATTATCTAATATAAATCTAGTAGCAGCAAATTGCCCTGTAGGTTTTTTGCCCTGCTGTTCTGAGTATTGACTTAATGATTTCATTATTCAACCTCCTATAAGTCTAGGATAGTTAAATACTAAGACAAATTTATGGTTTTGGATTATCTGCTTTGACTTTAGCTATATGATCTTTCCATCTAGTGCCATTGTCTAATAAATCTTTATATTGAAGATCAAATTGCTCCTCAAGAGGTAAATAAGAGGCTTTTCTTGCTTCTTGTACATTAATTAAAGCAATTTTATCATTAATATCTGATTCTGTTGGCTCTGTTGCATTGCCATCAAAATAAACTACAGATAAATCTGGCTTAACTTGAAACTCTGTACCACCAAGTTGTGATATTGCTGAAGATTTTATACTTACTGCATCCATATTATCCTGCTATCTCTATTAAATGAATACTTGATGGGCTCTCTCCTGAAGTTGATTGTTGATTAGCTCTTACTTTGCCACTATCAGATGTTGTACTTGCTTTTATCTGTGTTTTATAAGTTGTTGCTGAAGTAGTGCTAGGAGAATCAACATAAATTAATGAAGTTTGACCAATCCTATTAGTATTACCATTAAAAGTCCATTCTCCAATCTCTGTTGTAGCTCTCATTATATTTACAAATCCCTGTATTTCTCCACTATCTCTCTCTGCATTTAGAGTTTGTTGCACCATAACAAGTATTTTACTTGATGTGGCACTAGGAGTTATAGCTGCAGATAGTCCTGTATCTGAAAAAGATGTTGAAGCTATTACACCAGAATCAGTTGTGGTAGTTCCTGTTACAATTTGTAAAATAACTGAAGATCCTACCTCTTGCCAAGCTGAGCCATCCCATATTTTTAATTTATCTGCCCCAGTGTCATAAAACTGAGTCCCCTCAACTTTACTTGTTAAAGCTGTATTTGCTGCTGATTCTGATCCATATATAAAAGCTATAGAATCTTGAATATCTTGAAAAAGAGCCTCTGTTACTAGCTCTCCCTCTGCCCAATTTCTCCATCCACCTGCTGCCATATTTCTATTCTACTCCTTAAAATCCTAGTTTTGTTGTTTCTTCTAGCTCTGAATTACCTACTAAACCTAACAACCAAAAGCCTAGTTCTGTTGCAGGGCTAGTGTTAATACTCCAAGTCCAAGTCTTATTCTTAGCATCTATCTTGTGTGCTATTCTCTGAATATTAACAGTTGTTGTCAAAGTATCTCCATTAGGTAATGGAATTTTTGCTGTATATCTCTCAAACAATTCAGCTCCTAAAGCATGTACCCAGATTGCTGTATTTGCTTTAGGAGAAAACACCATTGAATCAACTCTCTCTCCTACATCTCCAAACTTAGCTAATAACTGATTAGCAACAGATAAAGCATCACTATTACTTGTTTGTAGTTGTCCTGTTCTTTTAACAACTCTAGATCCATATTTAGTTACAGAAGTGCTGTTCTGTGCAGTTTGTTCTGCTCCACCTACTCTTGTTATTCTCCAATCATTTCTAAGTAAAACATTGTCAAAGTTTAAAGCAACATCATTATAAGGAATCTCTCCTCCACCTAGTCCAAAAGTTCCTTTTACAGTTTGTGTAGTAAGCTGAGTTCTTCTGTTGTTAAATTTAACATCTCCATCTTTAGCAATAAAGATTTCTCCTCCCTCACTCTTTGCAGTAAGCCTCAGAGCTGTTAAAGCATCATTATCATCTGTTACAGCTTGAACATTTAAAACTCCTGTAGCTATATCTCTTTTACCAGAACTCCAACCAATATCATTTAAAATATTTGTAACTCTAACTGAACTTAATTCTTGAGATTCATTATCTGTATGCCTAGCAAGTTTAAATAAAGCAAAAGCATCTAATGCTGTAACTGTTGTAATACTTTGATTACCAGAAGCAATAAATTGCTGTGGAAACTGCTCTATAAACCCCTCAAATAGCCTATAAGTTGTTGAACTATAAACAGCTGAGATCCTTATTGGCTTATTAGGAACTACATTGGGATTATAAGGAGATGAAGAATTAGTTGGATCAAATCTTCTATCTTGATTATCAAAGACTACTGTTGCAAACCCTGTACCTATTTCAGATAATGCTTGTTGCCTGCCTCTTTTAATATCTATTTTAAGAACATAAGCTGAAACATCTGTGTATGTATAAGAGGTATCATAAGGATTAGAAGCAAATCCAATCTCTACAGTTAAATCAACATTAGAATCAAAAGCAACTGACATAATTAACCCTCAAGAACAAAAGTATTTCCTCTTTCCTGAATCTTTATGTTCTGCTCTTGAATAATTTCTCCAATAGCATCAGTTAAGTTTAAATTAACATCTATAGTTGAAGTTTGTTGCCTACCACCTACTAAAGTTGTAGAAAAATCTGTAACAGGTAAGGATGGTACTTCTGTTGTTGCAGGAGTAGTTGTAATAGGAGCAGTTTCTAATTGTCTAAACTGTGTTAAT
>VTLG01000117.1_pt1 | contig 25514 bp, 38 predicted proteins | sample 4694571 | NCBI WGS metagenome assembly VTLG01 (sample SAMN12604809, study PRJNA352737) | marine metagenome | biome: ENVO:00000447; feature: ENVO:00000209|ENVO:00000569|ENVO:01000036; material: ENVO:00002151; isolation source: viral sequences binned using virsorter ...
TTATAGGATGTTTAACTATCGCTGTATCTTGGGGAGTTTTACAGGCTAACACGGCTCATGCTAGTGATGATCGTGAAAGGATTGAGGCCATAGCGGAGGAAGCTGTAAAAAAGGCTCAAGCGAATGGACAGGCAGTAGCTGTAACGGAACAGAAGGTACAAGCGATTGTGGAGTCCTTGAGCAGACAAGAGAAGATACAGGAGCAGACGAATCAACAGATCCAAGCTCTAGTACAAGCCCTCCTACAAAAGTAAGCTACGATCCTGAGAATCCTAATCTGGACTGTGATCTTAGAGAGTGGAATAGTCTACAACTAGTTAATCCTCCTGCTAAGAGACATGAGGTTGCTATAGCTTGGCTACAGCACAATCATCAACGATGTGGATATGGAGCACAGATATACGTAAGAAATACAAAGGCTAGAGTCTTAGGGACTGCACATCAAATAGACGTAGAGATGTTAACATGGGAGTTAGTAGCTCCTAAAGCAGAAAGAAGACAAGCCATAACCAAGAAGAGAAGATTATGAGTACTGTTATGATCTTTGTTTTAGTTCTACTTAGTTCTGCTAACAAACCAACTGGATTAGAACTATATTTTCAAGAACTTACGTCTTGTCTTGAGTATCGTGATGCATTAGTTTATCAAAGCGTACATAAGCATAACTTTACTAGAGGCGAAACTAGGTACTTCAAAGCTTACTGCGAAGTTAGGGTAATACCTGCTAACGAAGCTGGAAGTAAATATTTATTTAGAGATCCAATGATTAAAAAAGAAGAGGATGAATAATGGCTGCAAAGAAAAAATCTAAATCTAAAGTTAATCAGGCTGGTAATTATACTAAGCCTACTATGAGAAAGAACTTATTTAATAGAATTAAAGCTGGTTCTAAGGGCGGTAAGCCGGGGCAGTGGTCTGCTCGTAAGGCTCAAATGCTTGCAAAGCAATACAAAGCCAAAGGAGGAGGCTATAAATAATGGCTGATCCTAAGAAAGGGACAGGTAAAAAGCCGAAGGGTAGTGGCAGACGTTTATATACTGATGAGAATCCTAAAGATACTGTAGGTATTAAGTTTGCTACTGTCCAAGACGCTAGAGATACTGTTCGTAAAGTAAAGAACGTAAACAAACCTTTTGCTCGTAAGATACAGATACTAACTGTACTAGAGCAAAGAGCTAAAGTAGCTGGCAAATCTAAACAAGCTGAGATTGCTAAACGAGGCAAAGAAGCTATAAGGAGGAAGCATGGCAAAACAAAGCCAACAAGAGGTAAGAAGTGAGAAAGAAAAAAAAGAGTGGATCAAACAGCAACAAGATAAAAGGCATAATCAATAATGGCATTAAAGAAATCGCAAAGGTCTTTAAAAGCTTGGACAAAACAGAAGTGGCGCACTAAGTCTGGTAAGAAGTCTAGTGAAACTGGAGAGCGTTATCTGCCTTCAGCAGCCATTAAAGCTTTATCACCTTCTGAGTATGCAGCTACTACTAAAAAGAAGCGAGAAGATACTAAGAAAGGCAAACAACATAGCAAACAACCTAAGAAGATAGCAAAGAAAACTAGGAGCTATAGGAGGAAGTCGTGAGAGAAGACTATAAGAAAGGTGGTAAATCTAAGAGAGATCCTAGATTAGCTAGAGCAGGTGTATCTGGTTTTAATAAACCTAAGCGTACTCCTAATCATCCTAAGAAGTCTCATATAGTTGTAGCTAAAGAGGGTGATAAGATTAAAACTATTCGTTTTGGTCAACAAGGTAAGAAGGTAGGTACTGTCAAGGGTACAGCAGGTAAGCCTAAAGCTGGTGAGTCTGCACGTATGAAAGCAAAGAGGAGGAGTTTCAAAGCTAGGCACGGCAAAAATATTCGTAAAGGTAAAATGTCTGCTGCGTACTGGGCTGATAAAGTTAAATGGTAGGAGAGGCAAATGGAAGATATGTTACACCTAATTGAAACACCAGAGACAAGTACTCTACGTCTTAACGCAGACGCTATATCTTATCTAGGTAATGCTTTCAATGAAGCTGAGGATATAGATATTAAACTAAGGCTACTAGATAGAATAGAAAAACACTCTGACTTTGTATTAACAACTAGTGACAAGATTATTAGCAGACAACGACTGCATATGAAAGCAGTTAAGTAAGTCTATCCAACTCCAACTCTAACTTATGATGTAAGTTTTCTAGTTTAGGTTCTAGTTCTTTTAGAATCTTATCTATAAACGGTTTGTCATATTCATCGAATACGGTAGTTACTTTGCTAGAGGGGAGCTTACTATACTCAGTCATAAGCCTCCCCTTAGCATCTATAAATACCTTGAAAGATATTATATTACCTTCCCTCATGCAAACTCAACCTTACCTACATCACCCCTGAGTCCTGCCTTCATGTAAGTAGTAGCTCTACCTTCAAAGAAGTTCTGATGCTCTACTCCTAAAACATCATCTAACCAGTTAAGTGGGTTGTCTTTTACATCATAATTAGGTTTTAGTCCTAGCTGCAAAAGTCTCCTATCAGCAATGTATCTGATATATTTTTGCATCTCTTTTTTAGTTAGTCCATCTATGTCACCCATTTCAAATACTAGGTCTAAGAATCTATCTTCAAGACCAACCATATCTCTACAGGCTTGATAGATCTCTTTTTTGAAGTCATCTGTCCATATGTCTAGATTCTCTTGTATAAACTCTCTAAATAACTTTGTCATTGCTTCTACGTGTAGTGACTCATCACGTATACTATAAGTAATTATTTGACCCATCCCCTTCATCTTCCCAAATCTTGGGAAGTTTAACAATATTATGAAGCTGCTGAATAGTTGTAGCCCTTCAGTAAACGCAGAGTAGATAGCTAGTGCTTTAGCTATTGATCCCTTATCGCCCTTAGTGACTCGTACAGCGTCTACATACTCATGCTTATCTGCCATAGCTTCATACTCTGCAAACGCCTTATACTCAATCTCAGGCATTCCTACAGTGTCTAACAGAAGACTGTAAGCATGTTGATGTATAGACTCCATATTATTAAAAGCACCCATCATCATACGAGCTTCTGGCTTTTTAAATATACGCATATATCTATCAACGTAGCCAGAACTGACATCTACATCCGACTGAGTAAACAGTCTAAATATCTGTGTTAATAAATTCTTTTCGTTGTTATCTAATGTTTGCCAATCCTTTACATCATTATGCAATGGTACATCTTCAGGGAACCAGTGCATCTGATTCTGCTGAGAGTAATAGTCAAACATCCAAGGATGATCAAACGGTTTGTAATAATCTCTAGTCTCCAATAAACTCACTCAACGCCTCCAGTTTGTCTTGATACTGAGCTATCTTCTCTAGCTCCCCCTCTATAGTTTCTAATATATCAGGATGCTCTGCAACCCCAACATGATTAGATAATAGTATTGATACATTAACTCTATGTCTATCAGCAGATGCCTCTAGTGAGTTCTTCAATGCTTGTGTAATGCTTGCCTTCAAGTCTTTCCTCCTCTTCTTGTTTACGGTAATAGTTAATCCACTCTGTGTAATTAGTTAGCCTGTTCTCTTCCCATATGTAGAACTGACACTTGTATATGGGATGATCATCCTTACACTCTCCACAACAATCAGGAGTGTCGCATTTATCGTGTTCTAAATCTGCCATGAGTAATCCTCACATCTTGACTTAGAATCATAATACTGTTGTTCTGCTTTGTCTAAATCATCAGGCCAAGCAAGTATTGAAAATCCTAACAACCCCATCGTAATTATTAAGATTATAAACGCTGTTACTTCTCTTCCCATAGCTCCTCCTATGCATATTTACATTCACATATCCAGTAAGGCCCCATCTTTTCACAGACTTCTAAAAGTTTTCTGTCATGTGTACAGTCCACATAATCAGGCCCCATGAAATGCCATTTGTTTGGTTTATAGTCAGTACTAGTACAACCAAATAATAAAAGTACAGGTAATATAATCCTCATGCTTCTTTCTCCAAGTCCCACCTACAGGCGTTTTTTGTTTTGTCACGGTTTTTAAAAGCTTTAGAAAACATTCGTTTTTCTTTCCACTTCTTAAACCACCTCTTTATTTTATCCTTCACAACTCAAGCACTCTTGCTCTTCTAAGTTAATCCTAGGTATTTTAACATTAACATTCTCTGTATTTCTAGCAGCATTAGACCTCAAGTAATACATAGATTTAAGTTTGTTAGCTCCTGCCCAGTGTACGTTGTTCACGTACTGTAAGTATTCATCATGTGTCTCCTGATCAGCAGTAGCTGGAGGAGGTATGAAGAATAAGTTTACTGACTGCGACTGACAGATATACTTCTGTCTTTGATATGCATGTTCAATTACCCATATCTGATTAATAGCTGGTGCTGTTTTAAATACTTCTTTTTCTTCTTCTGATAGCTCTGCAATATCTTCTACAGAACCTTCGTTAGCTGCAATATTCTGCCAAGTCTTATCAGTATTAATACCTTTATCTTCAAGTAATCTTTCTAGATACTTGTTCTTTACCTTGAAAGAACCTGTGAGAGTTTTGTGCGTAAAGACATTAGCCCTGATTGGCTCAATTGAAGGACTCGTTCCACCGCATATAATGCTACTAGAAGCATTAGGGGCAACAGCAAGAAGACAAGCATTCCTAATGCCAGTGCCAGCCATGTCAGGAGCCTCCCCACGTATGCTGCCAAGAAGTTCAGTAGTTTGTTTAGCCTGTTCTTTGATATGTTTAAAGCATCTGTTATTGAAGCTGGCTGCGTACATTCCCTCGAAAGGTATTGAATTACGTTGAAGATAAGAATGAAAGCCCATTGCTCCAAGACCGATTGAGCGTTCTCTATATGCGCTATAAGCGGCTTTCGCTTTTCCAGTGAATTCTTTTTGAGGTCTGACATATTTAATAAACTCCGCTAATGTGGTTGGCACATCCCCTGAATCTGGTAGAACAGCTACATTATCTATGAAATGCTGGATTATATTATCTAACATAGTTATTAGATCAGGGATAAAATTAGGATCATCTTTCCACTCGTCAAAGTATTCTAAGTTAACGCTAGATAAACAACAAACTGCTGTACGTTCTTCATCGGTAGGGAGCGTTATCTCAGAACATAAATTACTTTGTCTAATCTTTAACCCCATATCCTTCTGAGGTTTTGGCATATCTTCATTACATCTATCTAGATTAACAATGTAAGGCTCACCAGTTTCTGCTCTAGTGTGAATAAGCTGCCACCATAAGTCTCTAGCTTGCACTGTCTTAATAGCTGTTTTAGTTTTAGGATCTATAAGTCTCCAAGAGTCATCATCTTTTACAGCTTGTAAAAACTCATCAGTTATACTAACTCCGTTATGTAGATTAAGACACTTACGGTTTAAATCACCACCAGTAGTCTTTCTCATTGCGATAAACTCTTCTATCTCTGGGTGAGATATATCCATGTATGCTGCATAAGATCCTCTTCTAGTTGTGCCTTGATTAAAGGCAAGCATCTGAGAATCTACAACATGCATGAATGGTATGCTGCCAGTAGACTCAGAGCCGTTAGAAGTAGATACGCCATTACTCCTAATAGAACCCCAATATCCACCCAAACCTCCACCTGAACTTGCCAGCCAAATGTTTTCATCATAATGATCAGATAGCCCACCCCTTGAATCAGGAACGTAATTAAGAAAACAACTGATAGGTAGACCACGCGATAGTCCTCCATTACTAAGGATAGGAGTGCTAAACATGAACCAATTATCGCTTGCGTAGTTATAAAGTCTTTGCGCAAGATCGAAGTCAGTAGCTCCTTTATATGTAGCACCATATACAGAAGCCCTCGCAAAAGCATGTTGAGCATGTGTTTCATCTCCGTATAAATACCTATCCTTGAGAGTCTCGATTGAAAACTCAGTTAGTTTATCTTCTTTATCATAATCAATCTGTATCCCCAGATAATCTTCCTTCCCAGTTTTTAATGTCATTCAAATCTTCCTTCTCTCTTAACTGCGTTTTCCTGTAGTTCTTAGTTCTTGCTCTGTTCTTAGCTTGCTTCTTTCTATTAAAAGCTTTACTTCTTTCTTGTTTTCTATCCCAGATCATCCTGATTCTCCAGCCAAAACTGTTTCAGCTTTTTTTCATACCACTCAGCCTTCTCCATATCTTGAACTGGATTAGACTTGTATCTCATACGCCAACGATACTTCAAAGAGTTGCCACGTAGATACCCCACAAACTCATCAGGTGTGAGCATAGCTTGTATTGCTTGAATACATTCAATACTACCCTTGTTATAGTGTGGGGGATGGTTAACATCATCTGCAATCGTGCTATTAATTATTTTAGAATAAGACTTGCCTAAAGCATTATTGTATGCGTTATCCCATTCTTCTGGTGTTGCGTCATCAATACTCACTACTCAAACTCCTTGTTAGTTTTGTCGTTACGTTTCTTAAAGTCTTCTGTATCTTTAGCTGATACATCTATCCATTTATCTGGCATAGTATCTTCACTATACCATCTAAATCCATTTGTCTCTGCCCATTCAGCATGGGTGCGTTTAGTTCCATCCTTTCTCCTTTTAGCACCGGGCATAGGAGATGCAGGATTAGCAAACAAGAATACCAACTCAGTGTTTTTAGGTAAAGCCTTTTGAACCCAAAGATATTTACTGTACTCAGCATGATCCCAGAACCTGCCTTTAGATTCTAGTAGTATCTTCTTACCTTTAATCTTTCTTATGAAATCAGGCTTGTATGTATGATGAGTTATATAAGATACAGACTCAGTATGATGTTCCCAATCTTTTAAAATAGATTCGTGTAGGTTAGCTTCCCATATAGAATCATATCCAAGATGTCTGAGATTAGGTCTTTTTACTCTTGGCTTACGTGCTGGCATTCAACACTCGTTGTCTCTCTGCTATGTATTCCAGATCACCTAGTGTTACTGAATCAACATCAAAGCTTTTGTCTTTCTTAACTAGCCTTTTTAGTTCATTCTTTATCCATCTAGGAGTCATAGGAACACATCTAACACCAGTATTGAGAGGAGCGTATATCTCTGTAGGCATAAACTGCATAATATTCTTGGTGTTTATTTGTTTAGCTTCTTCATCAGATACCATAGTAGAAAGCCAATCAACCAGAAGTTGTTCTGTTTTCCTGTGTATCTGTTTTATTTTATTGCTGTTCATCTAGTCTTAACTCCTGTACATTAGGGGTAGACATGACCTTGGTAAAATACTTGAGTCCGTTAGAATACTTAAAGACTCTTAGACCATGACCATTATTTACATCTGACCAGCATTCATTCTTAAACTTACAGTATACGCAACCTGTAGCTAAACGCATGTTGCCTTTCTTACCTTCAAAGACAGGATGATAGCATCTGTCAGGAGGTATATCTTGTTGTATAATGTTTTTTAAACTTTCTATTCTAGGCTTGACATCAGGTTTTGTCAAGTCTAAAGGACGATTAAATGCAAGTTCCCCTGTTTCTTTATTGATAGCTAAGAAGCCACCCTTGTTTGTTCCTTCAGCTTCTTCATATCCTGCTAGTTGATACATGTATCCGAATGGATCATCGTTGTGTACGTTACCTTCTTTGAACTTCCTAAATCCAAAGTTAGATGCCGTCTTCACATCTACCACTTCACCATCTATCTTGCAGTCTATGTGTCCCTTGATGTCATCTACTTCTACTTCTTTCTGTTCATCTGTAACTTCATGCCCAGATATTTTAACTAAGAGTAAAAGAACTTCTTCTAGCATATGTCCGTACAAGAACTTTATATAAGTTGGTGCGTATGATGGCCTCTTATCTTCTTCATCTCTGGACTCATACCATAACTGTCTAGCAGGTCTGCCTATGTTGCTCATCCTCAGACCCTTGGACTGTTCTTTAGGTGTAGCCCATTGACGCATAACTTCTTTCATACGCTCACCAAAATCTTCTATAAGATCTTCTGGTATATCTAGATTTTTGTTCTGCCCTAGAACCTCTATCTCAGAATAAATATCTGAGACAAGAGAGTCTAAGGATTTTTTATTAGCCATTCTTTGACCTATGTTTAACAAACTTTATCTTACGAGACTTAGAATTGTAATGCAAATACTGAACACCCATTTCTTTCTGTTCTTCTGTTCTTGCTGACAACCTGCTATCTTTATAAGACTTAACATCTATCAGTTTGACATCTCCATCTGGACTAATGGCTACAATATCTATAGGGCCAGTGCATCCACAGTTTCTGAATACATGATACCCATTGTCCCATAGGTAAGTGATAGCATAATGTTCAGCCATGTCACCTGTTCTGCTTGGGCTATGTTTTGGTTTCATTTTGTTCTCCTATGAATATTTAATATGTCTAATGACTCTTGACCCATCTCGTTTATCTCCAGCATAAAAGATAAGATTTAATCTTTCTAGCTCACTAGGCCTACAAGATATTGTGCTACGACCCATGTTAGGATAATTTTTTTCCATTTCTTTTACTGTAATTCCTTTTTCACCTGCTTCTTCAATTAAACCTAAAACAAATGCTCTAGTTTTTGCTAACGGTACTGAATAAGCAGCGTCTTTGCTCGTTGATGGAGCGTTTTTTCTATGTAATTTGTGAGGGCTTAGATCATCAAATATAGTTAATTGTTTCATATCAATGTGTTTCACTCCAGTTTTTACCGACATTATATTCTCCGTCCAAAGGACAATTAAGATTAAAGTATTCCCCTGCCTCTCTAATAGCCTTCACACCATACTTACCTACCTCCTCTGATTGATCTTCACGTACCTCAATCTGCCATTCATCATGCACATTAGCTACGAAGTGAGCATCTAGATCCTTGATATAGTCATCTAGAATAACTAGTGCCTTCTTCATTACTATAGCACCTGCACCCTGTAACAAGGTGTTGAGGGCTGAGTGTTCTGATCTTACAAATAGCTTCCTACCGTCTAATCCTTTGAGGTATCCTCTTTCTGAAGCTCTAGCAACTTGTTCTTTAAGAGTTGCGAATGATGGTAGATTATTAAGGAATGATTCTCTAAGTCTTGCGCCATCGCGCTTACTTCCTCCGACCACAAGAGCAAGCTTTTCGTTTCCGGCCCCATAAAGTAGGCTGTAGATGAAAGTCTTACTCTGATCTCTTGATTCAAGTCCTGCAAGTTTTTGATTAGTGGTGTGAATGTCTCCGTTAAGGATTTCATGTGTGTACTCCTTGTCGTTCATAAAATGTGCTAACATCCTAAGCTCTAGTCCACTAGCATCTATGCCTACCAGATTGTATCCATCAGGCACAGTCCATAGTGCTCTACATCTAGAACCATATGGAGAGGATGAGTTAGGTACTTGAGCAGCGTTTGGAGAGCGATGCGACATGCGACCTGTCACGGCTCCATTTGATATAACAAAGCCATGTATCCTACCATCATCCTGAACGGCATCATTCCATGAGTTAATCTGAGATACTCTCTTCTGATACATCAGATAAGCGTTTATCAGATCAGCTTCTGGTATGCCCTTCACCTCCGCTAGTGTCTTCTCATTTACAATAGGTCTACCATGTGCAGTGTACTCAGTTGGGTTCCAACCGAACTCCTGTAAGTACTCACCTATCTGTTGCCTAGAACCTAGGTTAAAATCTTTAGTCCTTCTTCTAACCACTGGATCACATGAGGATATATCTTGATTTACTTTACCCATCTTATAAGTAAGAAGCTCATGCTCTGACTCACTTAATCTGACACCTGATCCACTCTTATAGTGACACTCATCTGCCATCTTACTCAGCTTACCTGTCTTGGTAAGCCTAGGATATAGTTTAGTTCTAGTTACTTTTGGTTTAAAGACTGCCTTAACTTTTGCTTCTGTTTTAGCGATTGTCTCGCGTAACTCAGCAAGTAACAAGTCAGCTCCCATTGCATCGTATAAGAATCCATGTGCCTCCTGCTCCTTCAGGATCTCAGTTACCCTATGCTCAAGATCTACACACTCCTTAGAAAATCCTTTAGACTCTTCTTTGAGAGCTTCATAAACTTTAGCATTCAGTTCCACATCCTGTATACAATAGTTCATCATCTCTTGTGTGTACCCACCAGAGAAATCATTGAACTCTATCTTATTTGATTTGAGTCTGAAGCCCCAAGGCGTAAGGCCGTGACCTGATTCCCTAGTGGGGTCAAATAATCTAGATAGAACAAGAGTGTCAACTATCTTCTGACCTGCACCTATGGTCTTAAACCTAGTAAGATCTCGTATGACAGGTAAATCAAAACCTATTATGTTATGCCCGATTAGTTCATCTGCATCACATAGTAGTTGACAACCCTCATCTATCTGATCAGGGCCATATGAATATACCTTGCCATCATCAATATCCTTAGCAACAAGACACCATATCTTAGTTGCGTACAGATCATCGGTTTCTATATCAAATACTAATCTCTTCTTCATCTACTTCATTAGCTCCTTCTATCTCAGATAGTCTGCCAGTATCATTATCAAATAGCAAATGACAAGCTATCCCTACGTCACCAGTGTATCTACTTTTAAGTACCCTGACTCTGGTAGTGGATGCTTCTCTAGGATCATCTGCTTGTTGATTACGTTCAAGTGAGATAACACAGTCACTAAGTTGTGCTATGCTTTGACTCCCCCTGAGATGGCTTAGACCTGTCTCTATGCCGTTCTCATGGCCTTTGTTACCGTCGATACGTCTAAGGTGAGACACAAGTATAATACCTGCTCCTGTCTCCTCTACGAGCGTCCTGAGCCTATGCATGATAGCATCTATAGATCTTCTTTCATCTCCCTCTATTGTGGTAGAGACAAGCATGTGAAGGTGATCTATTACTACCCACTTACACTCACATCCTACAATCATAAACCGTAGCTTACTGAATATAGAATCTATATCGTTGGCTCCAAAGTGAGCATGTATCCAAACCCTACTGTGATTATCACCATCGTACATTATGTCAAAGAACTTATCTAATTCTTCTTCAGTGTACTGATCTCTGATCCTATCAATATGCAGTTTAGCATTAGCTTCAATACTTAAAATACCATCCACTGTTCTATTGAAAGTTTCTTCTAGTGCAATCACACCCACATTGTCAGATGTAGTTTTAATTAGCCAGTGCTCTAGTTCTCTAGTAACACTTGACTTACCAAGACCAGTACCGCCTGTCAATGTGATGAGTTCACCATGTCTCAGTCCCTCTAGCTTCTCGTTTAAGCCTGTCCAAGGATAAGGAAAGGATTGTTTCTTTTCCCTGTTCTTATACTTGTCACGCTCATCAGATACACTGAGGACACCTGATGGTGTATATACTTTAGCTGCCCACCATGCCGTCAGATAATCTTTATGATTATGCTGCTTGAGCATATCATTTGCATCTTTGAATCCTTCTGGTAAGGACATGATCTTAGTCTTAGCTGGTTTTAAAAGTCTAGCAACTCTCTTAGCTGCTTCCTTACCCTGCTTGTCCTCATCAAAGTTTATGATCACAGTGTCAAATGATTCAAGGAACTCAAGCGATGCACGTACATCTCTCTCTGCTCCCTTGGCTCCTGACTTTATACTAACTACAGGCCACTTAGATCCTAGTAGTTCGTATGCAGCCATAGCATCACACTCACCTTCAACTAAAGTAATATACTTACCACCCTCTTTGAACAGGTTCTCACCAAACAAACCTGCCTCTCTGATGGCTCCCTTGGAGTAGAAGTTCTGCTTGCCTGTGTCTCCTAGCACACGCTCTTTGTAAGCCACTATCTCCTTATCTTTGTAGTATGGATATATATGCTTTGCTATCCTACCGTTAGGGGATACAGTGCATCTAACACCATACTTCTTAGCGGTATCCAATGAGATACCACGATCACTTAGCTCTTTAAACTCTCCCTCTTCAGCAAAAGTTAAAGGCTCATTTTGTACTACATTAATTTGAATATCTCCCATCTGTTTGAATGTTGTTCCAGTTATAGATTCATATCTACTTCTACTAAACCACTGTCCACATGAAAAGCAAAATGCGCTACCGTCATCATTAACAGATAGCGCATCGCTAGATCCACAATCAGGACAGGGTTGATGGAGTTCTACAAAACTCAAATCAAATCTCCTTAGTTGTTGGCTCCTCTTCCTCTACTAGCTCATCCATGTACTGAGTCACTGGCTCTTCCTCAAGAAGCATATCATCACTCAACTGCTTGTTGATAGTTTCCTTGTAGGTGATAGATGCAGCTTGAGCATCATTAAGTTGCTCAGTAAGCTGACCTATGACTCTGTTTAATCTGGCAACAGCAGCCAATGCTAACTTACCCTCGTCGGTAAACTTATGTGCATCATAAGACTTATCCTCATAGGTGTAAGTGATTTGCTGTTTAGCTTCTTCCATATATCCTCCTATGCTGAGAAAGCTGGTTGCTGAGTTTCGGCAGGTGCGTACTCAATAAGATCCACAATATGTACACCTAATAATCTAGGACGTACTATCTTGTTTAACTTACCGTACTCATACCTGTCATACTCTACCGCAATGGTAGACCCATTACCTATCCGTATAGAGTCAGAAGGTATCTGTTTACCTGCCTTGTCATACATCGTAGGTGGTGGGTTCTGTTCCCCATTGGTGCTATGCCCAAAGGTAGCGAACTTAATCACCGCATCAGGTGTATAAGTTTTATCTCCGGGCGGTCTAAGAAAGACACTACTAAACCCTGCTTCCTTGAACATCTTAAAGATGTCATCAGATACAGCTAGGTTAACTTCGTAGAAAGTTTTAGTCTTGTCCATGTTCCAGTTAGGAATGGAAAGGTGAGGCCAGTATGCCTGTCCTTCAACTTTAGTAGGTAGATCCATAAGCATTCTCCTTAATTAAGATCTTCGATTGTACTCCATTAGGAAGGGTGTGTAAACATCTTTTAGCAGATCAAGATCAATTCCTTCACCTATCTCTACAGCATGTTCACCCATCCCAAAGTAGTTCTTTATCACATCCATAGTTCTTTTGTCTCTATACAACAGGCCGATAAACCTAGATGATTTAAAGAACTTTAGTTGTGCGTCATTCATATACAGTATGTCACTCACCCTGCCAACTCCCCCATAAAATCACTAACTAATTGACCAAAGTTGTTTTCATTTATTCTCCAATCATCAACTTCAGCACACCTTTCTTTTACATAGAAGTAAAGTTTATCTTTAAATCTACCTTGAGGTGAGTTGGCTGTAAGACCGTGAGAAAAAACTTTACAATATAGTTTGTCGAATTGTGTATAGAACTGCTCTTCTGGATCTGATGCACTCATACATATTCCTCCGTAATAGTTTTCAAATAATTTTCAATGAACATTATGACAAATCTTTCTCCGTGTATCAAGCATAGATCAAGTGCCTCTTCTTGTAGTTCAAGTGTTGGCGGTAGTCCGAATGCATAAGTTTCAGAATACTTTAAAATATGATTGCACACATCAATTACGTTTTGCATTTAGTTCATCCATGTATTGTTTAACCGTTAGGTCAGAGCTAGTTACTTTGCTTAGAGCTTTCTCCCATGAGGCCAGCGTCCAAGGATCATTAGAACTATTGTAAATAACATTAGCCAAGTAGTCCCAAAGGGGATCATCATCACCCCTGTTGGGAACATACCTGACTTTGTTATCGAAGTTCATTAAGCAGCCAGTGCAGCTTTGACTGTAGATCTAATGGACTCTTCTCTTCTAGCCTTGATAGCTAGAATGTTAGCTTCTGCCGTCTTCTTACCAGCAGGTGCATGAGTACTCCAATGAGTCATAGCATTGTATACAGCCCAATGTGTTGAGCCTAAGTGCTTCTGCTCATCAGTGGTGTACTGAGTCCATAAGTAAGATAAAGCTCTGTTCTTATACACATCAGGTTCTTCCATCAACTGAGAGATGCTCATCTCCTGTCTAGCTAAAACAAACTTACACTTAGCAGCCATTGCAAACACGTTGAATGCTTCCCTGTCTGAGATACTATTCTGCGTCCATCGCTTCCAGCGTTCACCTTCTTCCTGATAACTCTGAAGAGCAGCTACCATCTTACGCTTTGCATGTTCAGTATCCATATGGATAGTGTGCTTGGCTTTGTACATACTAAATGAATCAGCAATAACTTGTCCGTTAAGACACTTCATTCTAAATGCACCTATCTGAAGGATAACAGCCCAGACACCATTGAAAGATGTTCTACCATTAAACTCAAACACACTCTCGTCTCCTTGAGCAGTCTCAATAGTATACTCAGGCAGTCTGATACTGATGAAGCCTAACCCGCCGTCTGGTGATTGAGCAGAGGTAACTTCTGCACCATTGCAGTTGATACCTGAGTTCTTACATATGCTAACCATAGCATTATATAAATCACCATACTGTGCGCTCTTAAAGCTATAACTCTCCTTAACAATGTTAATCGGAGGAGCTTGCTCCCCTTTAACAAACAAACCTCTCCTCTTAGGATCGGTACATAGCGTACCATACTGATCCCTAAACAAGATAGGTCTATCTTCTATCACTGTGTTAACAATGTCAGGTGGATCTATCTCATCTAGAGGGTGAGATCTGATTGAGTTTAACGCATATACGTTCATAATATTCCTTATAATATTGTATCTGACTCATTTGAAATACTAGGGTAGCACACAAATGTTACAGAATGATTTCTGAATTGTAACAAGATGTTACAAATTGTTACCGCTCCTTACACTCTTACCAAGTGTACAGCTAACACATTGCAGCAAGTCATTAACGTAAACCATTGATTTAGTTAGACATAACTTGCCACAACGTGAGCATTTCTTTTTGGTTTCTTGCACCTCCTTATTTAGATTTAATTTTGAAGACGTAACCATCCCCTACTTTATATAGGGTATACTTACCTTTCACATACAGGTTAGCGTTAACAGCTACATTGCCACGTTGCTCTTTGCTAACTTCAAACCAATCACCCACACCCATCTCTTCAAACTTCTGTCTCCACATGGATCGAGAGTTTACTTTCTCAGGGGCAGGGGTGACATCACCTCTTTTTATAGAAAAATATTCCATAAGACTCCTTATGTAGTTTAAGTTAATGTGGAAGATAGCTGTAGTGTACCTCAGATACTTCCTTAGCACTACTGAATCTATCAGGGTTCTTAACCCATATAAGATTACACCAACTATCCCACAACCAAGAACATCTACGCTGCTTACAGAAGTCAACGTACTGTTCTATCTTCTTTAGTCTCGTAGGTAGTTTCTCCTTACCAGTAACATTAAGCTTACTAATAGTTTCTCCACCTTTGAGCCTTCTCTCATTGTGTGTATCAATACACCCAACTCGACCAGCAAATAGCTGACACACAAACCCTGCCTTGGCTAAACCTAGACCATCCACTTTTAGGAATATATCCATTAGTCGGATGTCTAACTCTGAACCCTTGCACTGCTTTAGTGCAGCCATTGCCTCATCATACAGAACAACAGAATTGGAATTAAGATAACTTAATGTCCTCTCCTTGTTGCCCCATACAAATCTAGATCTCTTCCCCTTCTTCACATAGTCCTGCATCTGATTCCCAATCTGATACCAAGGCTGCTGAATAGAGAGAGCCACCATCATAATCACATGCTTGAGATTATCTGGTGACTTCTGTGCGTACCTATTGATCTTGGGGTTATGCTTCTTGAAGTTACTCATTATGTTTCAGATACCTCCTGCAACACCAAAGAACTCATCTCTGTCCTGCTGCTCCGTTTCTTTAGGTAGACTCACATACTTGTAAGGAGTTGAGTACTCCTCGTTCTCTTCGTTCTTGATGCTCACCCTGAGATTGAAGTCTTCTTCGTCCTCACAGTAGAGGGTAACTTCTTCTCTACCTTGGAAGGTAGCAGTCATAAAAGCTCTGCGTAAAACCATTGCATCTAGATCTAGCTCTTCAGCTACTTTATCTACAACATCTTGCGCCACTGTCACACGAACATTGCTTTTGATGTCTAACCTGATCCAACGATTATCTGAATCTATTTCTATATCCAGATCGGTCACACTAAAACGATGATTTGAACTTGCCATTCTTTCTCCTTAATAAATCAAATTGCATAGCCTTATATATTTGATAAGGCAAACAAGCTACAAATATACTACACACTACAAATAAACTATCAAGCATTATTTCTAATGGTTGTATATTAAAACCCACTGACCATGCATCAAGTAATAATGCACCTGTCAGCACCCACACTGTCATACAAGCTAACGTAAATATCGTTAGTATTAAGATCCATATACCTCTAACCACTATTCCATACCTCCTTCTAGTTGATATTCCAGAGTATCCCCATAGAGATACTCTCTAATTGATATAAAGTCCTGAGCCATCTTCACCGCTTCCTTTATCCCATAGCGATCAATGGGAAAAGCTGCTTCCATTCCCCACTGCTTACCTGAGTCCTTTCGCCTTTGCATCACTATGATGTGAGGCTTTCTTTTCACTGTCATACAGTCTCCTTATTTTATTTAAAACCATCCCCATACATTATCACCTCGCCTAGCTCCCATACTATCCAGAGCTTTGCTAATGATAGATTCTTTTACTATTACTTTACCGTTGGGTAATACTTTACCTTCAGCCAAGCAATAAACTTTTCCACTGTCACTATACACTGTGACCATTACTAATTTGGTTTGCATGTTGCCTCACTTTATTTAAGACACAAAAATAGGACAGTTTTACATCATGTCCTAGGATGCAGGGGAGCTAGATTGGGGCAGAGCAGTCGCATATTGCCGACTTCGAGCTTGCGGTTGAGGCTCCCCATCACTAAAGAGCCGTACCCCATAACACACCTAATCTGAACGGAATAGCAGGGGTCGAACCTGCATCTATGGGTCTTCAGTTCTCTGATTACAACTATCCGATTACTGAAGAGTTGTATCCCATCGTAATACCTTTATACCATACTCCGAAATTTGGCTGGGTAGGGGAGGAATCGAACCTCCTCAAGCAATACCTCTAGCAGATAGTCAGTAGTTGCGCCATCTACTCTAGATTAAAAGGTGATATTACGAATACCATCTAATAATCCGACAACTATCTGTCGTACCCGGAGGTTTCTTGCAAACACCACTGGCCCACCCATAATTCTGGGGCGTGGGAAGGAGTCGAACCTTCCACCACTTTATCTGCACTAATGAGAGTTTACCCTAAGTCTGGTGCGATCCATTCCTAGGTTCATTTACTCCTTATTTAAGTTATTTGTACCCATAGCATAATTTTATTTTATACTAATTATAGTACGGTTCTGTCGTATCATCTCGCCATTAGTGTCGCATCAAATAAAATGATTTACCCAACACGCCATAATTCATTGTCTCTTATACATGCCCACTGCGTAGGTTAAGGTTTTAGGCTTGCGCCTTGTTGTGCTCCAATTCAGAAGAGATTAGCGCAGCGAGCTTATCGGCCTGAGTCGATACTTTCGCTTTACCATCCTCTTTTGCTTTCTCGTATCTAGTGATCAAAGCTTGTGCAAGCTTCAATAAGTCTAGATCTTTTTGAACTCCGCTAGTGTCAAAGTCATACCATAAAGTAGTAATTTCCTTGATGGTAGCTTCGCCTTTTCCGATTTTCTTGACTTTATAATCATCAAGATTTTTAGAGGGTACGAATCTCACATTGGCATGAGCCTTAATGAAATTCCCAAGTGTAGCACTACGGACAGACCGCATATTGATAGATGCTTTCATAAGCATTTCAAGACGCGAAGTGTCGCCATGCTCACCATACGTTGCAATAGCAGACTCGACGAGAGTTTGCAGATTGTCGCGTAGTGTACCTTCAGATTTAACCACATTGGCCAAAAGAAGTTTAAAGTATGTCGTTTTCATAATAGTTCCCCTATTCAAATAATTTAAAATAGTGGGCATATATAAAAGACAAAAAATAGCGGGGTAGGAATTACCACAACCAAAATATGACCATGATAAAACCCGGCCCCAATATTTTTTTGATTGTAATTACCGAATCGATTCTAATTCAGTTCGCCTTATTCGGATTCTCGCACGATCCCGCTTATTCCGGTACACAGGGCGGTCATGACGCAATCAGTCAGACTAGGATGCCACAATCTAGGCACCCCACTTCACGAGACTTGCGATTCCCCAAGGGCGGGCCATCTCGCTAAGTTCAGCTGATGTCAGAGCTTTTGACTCTGCGCTTTGTAGCGACTGAACAAGGTACATGGTAGGGAAATAAAACAAGATAGCAAGTAAATTAGATAATTTTATTGTAACAAAATGTTACAGAGTGTTTCAGATAGGCAAAATATAGCGGAATGTGAGAATAAAAAAGATAATTAAATCAATAAGTTATGAATTAAAAAATAGCGAAATATTGAAAATGTTACAAAAAAATACCTTCGAGAACGGCCTGTATTGCGTTCTAAGCGCGTTTTAAAAAAGAGGATCTAAGGTATGGGGTAATAGTTTTTTATCCGAAATTGAAGATTTACAACAACGATGGCATGATACTTGCATGGCAGTTAAAGCTGGATAAATTTACAGTATTGGAAGGATGTACAGTACTGGTTGAATGTACAGTAACTAATTGAAAAGATTTAAAATAGGTTCAGAAAATGAGTGCAAATTTTGAATATTTTAAATCTGTCACGGGATCGTAAAGCTTGATCATATTTTGAGTATTTAAAATAATTTCAAATATTCGGCTCACTATTTGAAATTATTTAACGAGTCTTTATTTTGAATATTTAAAATAGGCTCAATAGTTGGGTTGGTTTTTTGAATCTTTAAAATACGTTCAATATTTGGGTTCAAAATGTGAACATATCGCCAGCCGGGGCAGGTGGCCACCCCCACCCCCACCACATAAAAGGCAATCTCAAACATTTTTAACTATTTTTCGATTGTAAAGCTTTGGAGGGATGTAGTCAAGTATTTTCAATATTTGAAATAATTGCGCTCACATTTAAAATGGTATCATACACCTTGTAAGATCTTGTATAATAAATGATTTATTATACAACTTAGTTTTCGTATCTGACTGTATCATACCGTATCATACGGTATTGACAATATTATAAGGCTCAGATTCTAATCTGTCAAGTGTTTTCTGAAAGAAAACGAGAAAAAGCTTGACAAATCTCAAATTCAACCCTATACTTAGTGTTATTTCATAGAGTTATGCCACATATATCAAAGTTTGTACCAAAAGAAGTTAGACCCTCTAAGACTAGAGAGTTAACTGAAAAGCAGCAAAAGTTCTTGGATAATCTGATTACAACAGGAGGTGATCCAAAGAGAGCAGCAGAGCTAGCAGGATATGCAGAAGGCAGTCACCCACAAGTCATACGAAGTTTGCAACAAGAGGTGATTGATCTGGCCTCTGGTATCCTAGCTCAATCTGCACCACAAGCTGCTTTTAAGCTTGTTGAGGTTATGAATTCTGATGATGCCATACCTCAAGTTAACACTAAACTACAGGCTGCTCAAACTATTTTAGATAGGGTGGGTATATCTAAGAAAGATAAATTAGATGTCAACCATAATTTAGATGTTAACACAGGTAGTTTGTTTATTCTACCTGCGAAAGAAGAAACTGTATACGAAGGTGAGATAGTAGAGTAGATGGAGTTTCCTCAACGAAAGAAGAAGACTTCAGGCTCTGTTCCTTTCGGATATGAGTTAACTGATGATGGTTCTGAACTAATAGCAGTTCCTGATCAGATAGAGTTACTAGTAGAAACTATAAATGGTTTAATATCTGGTAAGATTGCTAGTCTAAGAGAAGCCAAAGAGATTATTGAAAATTCTTCTGAAGATGTCAAAATATCTCACCAGACTATTAGTAAGTATGTCAAGAAGGAGAAGATAGAACTAGGGTTACTAGATCCTGATGCTCCTAAGAGAGGGTACAACTATCATAGCAAAACAAAGGCTAAGATAGCTGCCCAACGATCTATTAGAGAAAAGAAGAAAAGAGAAAAGACACTAGAGAGGAAACTTAAAAGTGTCAGGACAAGTTTAAAGAAACAAACTAACATACATAAAAAGTTTGATGAACCAGCCAACGCTAAAACCACAGAAGGTAAAGTAGTTGACAGCAAGGATCTAGATCTTTTACCTGATAATTTACAGAAAGAACTAGATAAGCAAGAAGTAATATTTAGGCCGAATGATGGCCCACAGACAGACTTCTTAGCAGCCCCTGAGACAGATGTTCTGTATGGCGGTGCAGCCGGGGGAGGTAAGTCCTATGCTATGCTGGTTGATCCCCTCAGATTCGCACACAAGGCAGCTCATAGGGCGTTAATTCTGCGACGATCCATGCCAGAACTGAGGGAACTTATTGACAAGTCTAGGGAGTTATATCCCAAGGCTTTTCCGGGCTGTAAGTTTAGAGAAGTAGAAAAGATATGGACTTTTCCTTCAGGAGCTAAAATAGAGTTCGGATTCTTAGAAAGAGATGCAGATGTGTACCGATACCAAGGACAAGCATATTCTTGGATTGGATTTGATGAGATTACGCATCTTAATACAGAGTTCTCTTGGAACTATCTGTCCTCACGATTGAGAACGACAGATCCAGAGATTACACCGTACATGAGGTGTACGGCTAACCCCGGAGGCGTAGGTGCTACTTGGGTTAAGAAAAGATATGTAGACCCTAACGAGCCTAATGAAGCTTTTATGGGAGAGGATGGACTGACACGTAAGTTCATACCTGCTAGGTTAGAAGATAACCCTTATCTTGCAAAAGATGGCAGATATGAGCAGATGCTAAAGTCTTTACCTGATATACAAAGAAAACAATTACTAGAAGGTAATTGGGACGTAACAGAAGGAGCAGCTTTTACAGAGTTTGATATAAGTACACATGTTATTACACCATTTGAAATCCCGATTAATTGGGAAAGAACGAAAGGAATTGACTATGGGTACGCTTCAGAAAGTGCTTGTATATGGGCTTGTATTGATCCTTCTGATGGTACTTTGATAGTTTATAGAGAGTTATATCGTAAAGGATTAACAGGAGTAGACTTAGCAGACTTAATAACTAAAATGGAACTAGCTGATCCATTGTCAGTACAAGGAGTACTGGATACAGCAGCTTGGAATAGAACAGGAACAACAGGCCCTACAGTAGGAGAAACTTTAGTCCGTGCAGGTCATAAACTCCGTAGGGCCGATAAGAATAGGATTCAGGGTAAGATACAAATACATGAGTATTTAAAACTTAGACCTAGTGGTAGACCTAGATTACAAATATTTAACACTTGTCCCTATTTGATTAGGGAACTACAAAGTCTTCCACTAGATAAAAGTAATCCTGAAGATGTAGATACGAAAGCACCAGACCATGCGTATGATGCACTAAGATACTTAATCATGGGTAGACCTAAGATTAATGATCCTATGAGTCAACTAAGACACATGAGAATGGAACAAGCGTATACACCAGTTGATGCGGAGTTTGGATACTAATGGCAGAAAATAGTTTATCAGCAAACAGCATATATTTTGAGGATGTTGAAGATGAGCAGGGGATGAATCTTACCCTTGACGAACAGCTTCAGAATAACTTAGTAGGTCTTATACAAGATAGATTTACTTCTGCTGAGTCTGCACGAGATCTAGATGAAAACAGATGGCTTACTTCATATCACAATTATCGTGGACTATATGGTAAGAATGTACGATTCAGAGAATCTGAAAAGTCTAGAGTCTTTGTAAAGATTACAAAAACAAAAGTATTAGCTGCGTATGGTCAGTTAGTAGATGTTATTTTTGGAGCTAATAAGTTTCCTATAGGTATTAGTGAAACTAAAGTTCCTGAAGGTGTAGCAGAACATGCACACCTAGATGCACAAAACCCTGTACCCGGATTAGAGACTTCTATGGGAGAACTAACTGGAGAACAGGAGGAAACGGAGAATCCCTATGATGTTGGTTACGAAGGTGATGGGCGTACACTCAAAGCAGGAGCGACAATCGGAACAGGGAAGTTTGAAGAAAAAAGAGTTGAAGACGAAGCGAAAGACAGACTCGTTGAAGGACTCTCTCCGATTCCAGAAATGCTTGAAATCAGCCCTGCTCAAAAAGCAGCAAGGAGAATGGAAAAGTTAATCCATGATCAGATTGAAGAATCTAATGGTTCAAGCGAAATAAGGAATTCTTTATTTGAAGCTGCACTGTTTGGTACAGGAATAATAAAGGGGCCATTTAACTTTAACAAAACTTTAAACAGGTGGACTAAAAACGATGATGGAGAAAGAACATATTCTCCTATCTCAGTTAGAGTACCACGTATAGAGTTTGTAAGTATATGGGACTTCTTTCCTGATCCAAACGCAACCACAATAGAGGAAGCTGAGTATGTGTTCCATAGGCATCGTATGAATAGGACACAGCTTAGGGGCCTTAGAAACCTTCCGTATTTTGACAAAGACGCTATACGTGAATGTTTGCAGATGGGGCCAAACTATGTAGAGAAAGACTACGAGCAAGAATTAAAAGATGACAGCCGTTCTGAAGAGTATGGTGCTAGTCAGTTTGAAGTTCTTGAATATTGGGGCGTTATGGATGCAGAATACGCCAAACAAGTAGGAATGGAATTACCAGAGGAGGTAGACGACTTAGATGAGATCCAAATCAATGCATGGATCTGCAACGGAAAAATGCTTCGCACGGCGGTTAATCCCTTCACACCTTATAGAATCCCTTACCATGCTTTTAGTTATGAGCGTAATCCCTATAGCTTTTTTGGAATTGGTATAGCGGAAAACATGGAAGATTCGCAAAAGATTATGAATGGTCACGCAAGAATGGCTATTGATAACTTAGCGTTATCTGGATCGGTTATATTTGACGTAGACGAAACTGCCTTAGTAGGTGGTCAGAATATGGAGATATACCCCGGAAAGGTGTTCAGGAGACAAGCTGGCGTTCCCGGCACTGCTATAAACGGACTCAAATTTCCTAATACTTCTAACGAGAATATGATGATGTTTGATAAGTTTAGGCAGCTTGCAGATGAACAGACAGGCATTCCTAGTTACTCTCATGGACAAACTGGTGTCCAGAGCATGACTAGGACTGCCTCTGGGATGTCCATGTTGCTTGGAGCAGCCTCCTTAAATATTAAAACGGTAATTAAAAACCTAGACGATTTTCTTTTGAAGCCTCTTGGAGAAGCATACTTTCAATGGAATATGCAGTTTTTAGAGGCTGATTTAGGAGTGGAGGGTGATCTTGAAGTTAAAGCTACAGGCACTAACAGCCTTATGCAAAAAGAGGTACGGAGCCAGAGACTTACTATGTTTCTTCAAACTGCATCTAATCCTGCTGTTGCTCCGTTTATTAAAGTTAATAAGCTTATTAGCGAGCTTGCTTATAGTCTGGATCTTGATCCTGATGAGCTTCTGAATGACCCAGAAGAAGCAGCTATGATGGCACAGATAATAGGAATGCAGAATGCTGGACAAAACACTGGCGCGGAAGCTGGCCCCACTGGTCAAGAACAAGCAGGAATGGGAGCCACTGGAGGAGTACCTCAAGGGCCTCAAGAACTTGGAGCTACAGGTACTGGTGGGGGCAACATCGGAACTGGAAGTGTACCGCAGTCAGGGGAAGATGAATTTGCTGGGACGGTTAGAGCAGTTACCTAACATAGTTGAAGAAGCATTACAAAGGAAAGAAGATGGCTAAACAAAAACTTACAGATCTCACAGGCGATGGAAAGATTACTCAAGCAGATGTTTTAAAAGGCCGTGGGGTCTTTCAAGAAGGTGGTACACTTATGATGCCTGAAGAAGGTATGCCTATGGATACATATCCAAATATACCACCAGATGAAATGGATGAGGCTATAGCTTCACAACTTCCTGATGAAGAGATGGAAGAAGATTATATAAAGTTTGTGATGGATGAATCACTTGACGATGATGAACAAGAATATTTGGCAGAGGCACTTACTAAAGATCCAAGATTATCAGATATAATGGATAAAGTAATTGTTACTGCTAGTGAATTTTCGGGTGCTGGAGAAGTAGAAGGCCCCGGAACTGGTGTGTCAGATTCTGTACCAGCCCGATTATCGGATGGAGAATTTGTAATTACCAAAAAAGCAACCGACCAAATAGGAGCAGACAATCTCCAGCGAATGATGGATGATGCTGAACGTGCCTATGATGGTGGGTTACAACGGATGAACCTAGGAGGAATGGCTACTTCTGACACTGATGAAGAAGATGAGTTAGAAGGTAGGAAGTACGATCTAAGTAAGACTGACGAAGAAATCAGAAAGCTTATGATAGGTGCTAATAAGATGCCTAGTGTTCAGTAATTTTTATGGCTACCTTGGTAAGTCAAGCCCCATTTACTCGACGGAGTTAATATGGCTACCTTGCGAAACACAAGCCCCATGAAGGAGAATGAGTATGTCCGAAGCAATTTTAGAGGAGGAAACACCTAATCCGTATAACGCAAAGAAGTCTTGGCACACGCCAGATAAACCCAATATGGGAAATGCAGACGGATTGTTTTATGAACCACCACAACAGGCTACCCCAGAAGAAGAGGCCCCTGTAGAAGAAGAGGTTCAACCTAAACAAAAAACTAATTATAAAAAAAGATATGATGATTTAAAACGTCATTACGATCAGAAACTTTCTGAGTTTAAACAGAGGGAACAAGAACTAGAAGCTGCTGCTAGAGAAGCACAGCCTGTTTATGAACCTCCTAGATCTGAAGAAGAACTAGAAGCATTTAAACAAGAATATCCTGATTTGTATAGTACAGTAGAATCTGTAGCTCATATGCAAAGTCAAAGACAAGTTGCAGACCTTGAAGCACAGCTTACAGCGATTCGTCAACGCGAATCAGAAGTTATGCGTAGAGAAGCTGAAACTTCTTTGAAAGAGCGTCATCCAGACTTTGAAGACCTTAGAGGATCTGATGAGTTTCATGAGTGGGCTAAAGAACAACCAGAGCAAATACAATCATGGATTTATGATAATCCTGATAATGTTACTCTGGCTTCTAAGGCTATAGATCTTTATAAATTAGAAAACGGAATTACTCAAACTAAATCACAGCCCAAACCTAAAAAGGAGCAAGGCAGTGCAGCAGATATGGTATCTACTAAGACCACATCTGTTGATGCTAAACAACCTAAGATTTGGACTGAGAGGGAAATAGCTGCTATGTCCTTAGATCAGTTTGATAGATATGAAGATGAAATTAAACTGGCGATGGAAGAGGGCAGAGTAATAAGATAAATGTTTTAATAGGAGATTATTAACATGGCTTCAAATACATCAGACCAGTTTTTTGAGCCAAGTACAGATACTAACGCAAACTTTGCTAACTCTGTATCGGGCCAAACAAACTCATTTTTCCTGCCTAAAGTTTATTCTAAGCAGGTACTTAACTTTTTCAGAAAGGCTTCTGTAGCAGAAGCTATTACTAACACCGACTATGCTGGTGAGATTGCTGCATTT
>VTLG01004319.1_pt1 | contig 25513 bp, 36 predicted proteins | sample 4694571 | NCBI WGS metagenome assembly VTLG01 (sample SAMN12604809, study PRJNA352737) | marine metagenome | biome: ENVO:00000447; feature: ENVO:00000209|ENVO:00000569|ENVO:01000036; material: ENVO:00002151; isolation source: viral sequences binned using virsorter ...
GTCCTGGTTCTGTTTTTAAAATTCTATCAGGCTGATGTTTTAATGTTCGATTATCCATGATATTTCCAATATATACTCTATCGTTTAAAACAGTAGAAGTTTTAAATCTATATACTGAACCAAATGTTTGAGCTACTGCAGATGTATCAATTGTATTTCCACCACCATCTAGTTTATTATAAATTATTGGTCCATTATTCGCATCCCATCTATGATGAAGTTGAGTTGGACTAAAATTATGTTTATATCCATTTAATAATTCGTAAGTTGGGTCTGGGATTGATTCAATATTAACACTTTTATTACATTTTGAATTTACATGGGGGTCTAAATTAGCCCACTGAAAACTAGTAACTTCTCCAAAATTACCAAACCTATCTTCATTTGCTTCATTAAGCTGTATACTCGTCCCATCGTGTTTCCAATCAATATTACTTCTACCTGTTGACATATTAGACCAACAAGCAACTCTTTGTGTCTCTACTCCGTCAAGAGGATGACCACGCTCCAATCGTGGGACCATAGCATCTCCATTAAGATAACCTCGTGGAATCCATGCATGTTCTTTTATACTACAACCATTGTAATACACCATTCCACGCATAGCATCAACAGTTGCAACATTATGCCATATATTTTCTTTATTTTCAATACTTTGCATATATAGCCTAAATCCAGTCATCCTAGCATCATATGGGGGATGTGTATAGCCTAAATGGTCAGACATAGTTACATTAGCGTCTTCAGTAATGTCATCCCACGCATAGGAAGCAATATTATAATCATTTATAATCTCTTCGGTATCAGCCCACCATGGTAAAAATGTCCATGAAAAATATATTTTAGGCAATGCATCAAAATCAGCAGGTCTCACAAGTTTTCCCGAAGTGGGATTTGCACTATCCTCATTAGTATAATACCTCATCGTAGTACCCGTAGTTGACCCCAATATTCTAATCCATGGATTTCTCCAAGTTTGGTCATAATTCACAAATTCACTCTGGTCTTTTAAATTTAATATTCTAGGTGTTACAGTGTCTATTTGTTCTGAAATCGTTGACTGATATACTGTACATATACCTGTTTCTTGACATATTCCTCTAGGGTCTCCATCATATAACACAGATGTCCCAAATATCCATTGTTTTCTTAATTCATGTCCATCTGGCATCTCTCCTTTATATAATGGAGTTGAATCACTTGTTTCGTTAAAATCCCCACTTGATGCTCCTTGTCCAAAAGTAATACTACTACCATTTTGCTCATTTGTGTTATGAGTATTTAAAGAGTCAGTTACTCCTAAACCATCACCTCCATACTCAATACCACCATGTCCAGTTTGATTTTCGACAGAATTATGTTGCCCATCATTTACTCTTTCCACATTAGGACCTACATGCATATACATTCTATAATTTCGAAAATTCTCAGGTGTCTGGCTCTCTGGGTTATTTCTTAATACCATATTCCAACCTGAAAACCCATCCAGTTGTTGCCAAGCTCCATCAAGCATACCATACATACCTTGGGTTCTATAGAGTAAAGGATTTTCCTCACCAGCTGAAGTATCCCAAAATCCTAAAGAACCATTAGCGGTAGGGTCAGCTGCTCCAGCCCAGACATTTTCATAAGTATTAAAATGCCAATGATTGCGTGTAAAAGATGCATCAGTATATTTTAGAAAATCCTCTCCTGGAGAAGTATCATCCTCTTCAGCTGGATGTTTCATATTTGATAATGATGTTAAATAAGACCTATTAATATGTCCTATATATCCTACAATATTATTATTCTTATTATTGAAATTAGCATCACAATATCGAAATCCACCATCAACCCAATATCCAACTATTGTAGCATTGCTATCAGGTCCAACACGCATCTTAGCTCTAGCATCATATGTACCTCCAAATCCATAAAAATTATCAGGGGATGAACTCCCATCGGCATTACCCCAACCTAGTGGATGATTTTTTCCTATACTATTATATCTTCCTCTATTCCATTTTACTACAGAAAATATTCTTTCTCCATCTTCTTCACCTTCATATTCAGCTTGACCTTGATAAGAAGCAACAAGTGTTATTTGATTTCTATCTTCCCCACTAGTTACAATATAATAGGTGACTCCTGTATTTCTAAATTTTGGAATACCTATATATCCAGAAAATGAATCATCAGCAGCCCAATTATCTCCTTTTATCCCCAAATCATAATCATGTTGAAATGTTACAATTCGCTCTGAGGAGGCTGTGCCACCACTTAAATGAACTCCTAAAACCTCTTGTATATCACTTGATAATGCATCTCCAAATCCATCCCCTATGATTCTAATTTTACCCACATCTGAATAATCAATACCTTCAGATAAATATATTGCATCATCATCTAAATCTCTCGCTTCTACATGAGACATCAACCCTTTTGCAAAGTTTGTTATTGTATAGGTTTCTTTAGGCATTAATATCCACCGCTACCAATATTACTTTCTTGTTTAAATCCTGCAACATCTGATTCTGTGGAATTCATTAATGTTTCTACATTATCATCATCAATAACATCATCATACGCTACAACTCTTATATACGCATCACGAAATGCATTTAAACTTCTTGCCTTAACTACAGGAACTATATTATTTCTTGAAGATTTTATAGCACCACTTAATGCAGAATTAAATGAACATGCAATCTTCATATGAGAATTTATCGGACATCCTGTTAAAGCAAAAGCTCCTGTTTCATAATTTATATAGCCAATACCTCCACTTGCTCTTCGTAATCTTCCAAGTCCATCATCAAACATAATATTATCTATATCCGAATCTATTGGAGTATCAGGAGAAATTAATGCTTTTATAGCAGTCGTCAATGGAAATTTACCAGTTCCAAATAATTCTGCAACAGCTCCATCAGAACCAGCAGCCACAGCAATACTACTCAAACCTCTATATCTTGTTTTTCCTGACAATACAACATCACCTGCAATTAAGCCTATTGTTGCATCTATACTTGCATTATTCAAAGCAGTTTGAATTTTTCTAAGAACTCCTGTTCCAGCAGCACTACTTCCAAATGTTAAATTCGATGCATCAGTTGTAAAACTAATTACAGTTTGTGTTCCACCATCTACAGTAATTTTAAATTCATATGCAGTACTAGCAGCAAGTCCTGTTTTTGTACTAGATGTTATTCCACGCATTCCAAGTCCTAATCTTGCATTACTATAGAATTTAATAGCAATTGACCCAGGAACTAAGCCATTAGGAAAAGAAAAACTTCTTCCTAATCCAAAAAATGTATTGGCTGAAAAACTACCAATTTGACTTGTGTAAATATTACTAACACCTTTCATTGCAGTACATCCAGCTGTCGCTGCTTTAGATGTGCCATCTGTACTATCTAAATATTCTAATGTATTATGCATATAATGAAAACCAATAGCATCATGGTCTTCATGAGCTACTGCTGTTGTTCCTAACACCCCACGCTTAACAGTAAAAGTAGTTTGATGTGGAACTCCATCAATAATTTGCATCAATTCATTCCCAATACGTATTATGTCAAACTTTTTAAACATTTGCCCATCAGAACTAGGAGAGCCTCCAGCATTATTTTCAAAAGTTATTGTTGTTTGACTTGCTGTGTGAGCCCCAGTTAATCTGGCTATAGATGCATATGCTCCAAGAAACATAGTTGTGCCACTTGCTTTATCTGCTGTAATAGAACCAAGAGTTATCTTTGCATTAGCAAAATCCGTACTACTTCCAAGAGCTGAAATGTCTTGTAACGTGCCAACATCATCGGCATGACATTCTCCAAATAAAGCTATATGGTCAGCTTCTGCATGTCCAGTAGTGGTATTTCCCATCATCTGATTTTTAAAGAAATCTTCTTCAATATCAGCATCAAATAAATTACTTGAAGCTGTGAGTCCTACTGGGTTTCCATTAGTTTGACTTGCAATGAAATATCCAGGAGGGTCTATAAATGTTGGACCAGTAGTAGCATAAGCTACACCATATGCACTTGTACCATCTTTATTTCCTGCGGAGGTATCTGAAGCTGCATATACATCATCATCATCAGGGTCTGTAGAATATACCATCATCTTTGCTGTGGGCAATACGAAATATTTTCCTGGATGTAATATAAAATCTATTGTCGCTGACTCTGGGTTAGCATCTGCTAAATCAGTTCCCGTATTAAATTCTCTAAGTAATATTTGCATTTCAGCAGGTTGCTCTCCATCATTCGCTAATAATAAATAATTAAACTTATTATATGTTTTAGTCCCATCGGACTTAAAATCAATTAATTGTTTAAATGAATCACTATTATTAACTTTAAAAGTTGTGTCAAATGCAGAAGTTACTGGATTCGATGTCGTATATTGCTGCCCCTTGCCTCCGCCATATACATTAGACGTTAAACTTAAAGTTGTTGTCAAATTGCCCATTATCTCCTCCTAAGACTTTAAAACAGCCTTCTTTAAAACTGCTTCGATTGATTCCCATATTGCTTCAAAAACTTTTTGTTCTGTCTTTTCATTAAGAATAGGAATATTAATATTATCATTTAATTCTTTTACTATTTTTGCTTTCATCTTATCGTTAAATAAATATTCAGCTATAAGTTTCTGTACCATTGTTATCTCCTTTTAGTATTTTTTAGATTTTGACTTCTTTTTATAAGTCACTTTCTTACCAGTTTTTTTTGCATGTGCTTTTGCCTTTCTTCTTCCTCTTGCATCATATGTAAAATGTTTCCCCCCAACCTTCGGCATCACCACCCCCTCTCATTATTTTTTTTTAAAAACTTCTCTTTTAACCCATTTCCGCTTAAACTAGCCATAATTTCAATGATTGCCCCAATCTTAGCCTTTATCTCGGCTTGATTCAATTGCATCCCTTTTTGGGCATCTATGAGCTTAATAAGGATAGCTTCCAATCTACCAAAGGATTCTCGCAATTCAGTTTGTAATTCATTTTGAATCCAAGCGTTTTGAGATTTAACATACCAGCCTAGTGCAACAACCATTGCTACAGGCAACCCAAATCTTTCTAATATCTCGAAAATTCCAAGTTCCATTATTTATTATACTTATTCAAACGACAACATCGTTTTGCCTTTTTTTCTTTCTCTTCATTACAATATTTAAGTACTGAGCATCCAAACACTCCGACAATAAATAATATTATTACTAAAAATAAAAAGTCTATCATTATATCCATTTAATATTAATATTTGGATGTGTAGCTGTTGAAACTACGAATGGACAATAAATTGTAGTATTTATTCTTTTATTTTCCATCTATTAATTCTCCCCATAATGTTGTTTTACCTTTTATAATTTCTACTACTTCTACCTTGAAATTTCCACCTTTAAACCAATCTATAATTGCAAATGCATGATTCCAATTAGTTAATCTACCACCAAGCCAATCTTCATCTGCTTCTATATCCTTTAAACAACCTAAACTCCATGAACTTATAGTGCCTCCATTTGAAGTTTTAGTAAACCTTTGTAAGTCATGGGTATGTCCATACATAATATTCTCGCCATAATAATCCAAATGTTTATAAGCATGATATTTAGTTGTATATTTTCCATGAGTAAAATTTAGTTTTCCTATTTTTAAATTCTTCTTTCTATTATAAGGATGATATTTATATCCTCTTTCTTTTAATCGTAAAGCTTTTTCAGTCATATATTGTTTTAAATATGGATATCTAACTACAAAATTATCAAGCCATACCTCATGATTTCCCTGAACAAAGTGTCTTTCTTTACATCCAGCCTTGTCAAGACTTTCATCTATCCAATCCATTCCCGCATTTACTTCATTTACATCTTGGTCTAATAATGGAATTAAATCTTCCATCGGCTTTGCAAATCGACCTCTCCAATAATGAGTACTAAAATAAGACCATTCACCCGTGTCTCCTAAATCGATATATGTATCAGGTTTTATTATCTCAATTGCTTTCTTCACAACACTTATAGCATCTGGGTCATGAAGTGGAAAATGTTTATCGGGGGTGACGACAGCTCGTCTAACCACCCCCTTTGTTTTTTTAGGCATATATTCCTATTATTTTAATTCCTTGTATATTTTAAGTCCTAAATATACAATTGTCACCAACCCTACACCTACTTTTACAAGTTCTGGTACCATGTCAAAGAATTGTAAAAAAAATCCTCCACCACCAATACTTGCTGTTTTTAATGTATCGCTAATCACTCTTTTTCCTCCTTTGTTTCGTCATTTATTGATTCAAGAACCTCTATTGCTCCTTGAAGTTTTACTGCAACAGTTGTTAACGCATTAAGTTCTGAAGTTAATTCTTCTCTTTTACCCATTACATCTTTTAACTGCTCTTGCAACTTAACCACTCTTTCTTCGCCAGAAAGATTCACCTCTTTATTTGACATACTATGCTTCCTTGTTTTATTATAATGCTTTTATATCAGTAATAATTTTTGCTAATTCTGCAATATCTGCTTCAAGAGCAGCATTCTCTGCCTCTAGACTTGCTTTATCAGATTCATAATCAGCCAACAATACTTCACATACTGAATCAGATAGTGCGACACCAGTAGATGAATCAAATCTTTTTTCTGTTAATTGAATAATTTCCTCATCATTAACAGTTGCTTTAGCAAAAGAAACTTTTGAAGCTGCTTTTAATGTGCTATAATTTTTAACTCTCACTTTTATTCTCCTAGTTTATTTTTTAATTCTTCAACTTGCGCTGATAATTCTTGGACTGCTTTAATTAATGGCATAACTAATGTTGAATATGTTACGCCTTGTTTGCCATTTACTTCTTCATCCCATCCACTAAAATCAACACCAAAACTATCCATTGATTCTTTAACTTCTTGAGCAATTAATCCATTCCACACTTTTTCATCATCAAATTTATCTCTAATAATTTTATTCTCTTTATCATCATAATTAGCACCACCAGATTTATATCTTCGTTCACGTATAGATTCTGGATAATCTGCTGGATGTATTTTTGTAAATGTTCTCGATTTTAATGAATTTATAAATGATAATCCTAAAGAACTATCCTCTATATTATCTTTTATTCTTCTATCAGAATCAACTGTCCAATCTGTTTGAATATTATTTGTTGTAACAGATGAATTCCCCCAACGCCCCTTATTATCTCCATCAGTTGCAGTTGTATGTCCTATTGCTATTTGATTAACACCTCCTGCTGTGACATCTGAATTTCTTCCTATGGCTACACATGCATTTCCTGTAGTGAGTGTATTTCCTGCTTGATTACCGACAAATGTATTACTATAGCCAGTAGTCAGTTCATTGCCAGCTTGCCGTCCTATTACTACATTCTGATATGTATTGCTAGTAGCTTTTTGAGCAGCCTCATTTCCGATAAAAACATTATCATAACCATATGTCATTTGATGTCCAGCTTCTCTTCCAAGTAATGTATTTCCTACACACTCACCTCTTAAATTTAATCCAGCATTAGTTCCTACAATAGTATTATAATTACCTGAAATTGCAGGATTAAATGTTAGAGTGGTATCTGTTTGAGCTGTTACAGAGGTACCTACATTTAATTCAAATCGTGTAACGCTGTCACCTTCTGTACCATTAGTAATACTCGCTACATAATAAGAAACCCCAGCATCTAGTCCTGTACCTGTGACTACATCTCCTGCATATATATCAGCAGAATCACAATTAACTGTAGCGCTACCAAGTGTTGTATCGCATGTTGCTACTGTATAAGTCGTATTGGTAGCTCCTCTTCCCGCTCTGTATCCCAGAGCAGTTATAGTTCCTGGGTCTAATGCATTTTTCGCTGCTTCAGTACCAAGTACAGTACAACTACCAGAAGTTAAAAATCTTCCTGCATGATAACCTACAGCAACAGTATTGCCAGTTGTAGTTATAGTACCACCAGCATAAGTTCCTATAACAGTATTCTGTGTTCCAGTAGTAACACTAGCTCCTGCACTTGTACCAATCGCTACATTATGGATAGCAGTATTAGAACTAGTACCAGTATTCACTTGAGCACCAAGAGCACCAGAGCCTATCGCAACGCATGAACCACCTTCAACCTCAATATCTAATGCTTGATATCCAAGCGCAACATTATTGGTTCCTAATGTAAGAGAAGACAGTGCTTGATATCCTACAGCCGTATTATTATTAGAAAGACATGCACTTAATGTTCCTTTTCCACAAGCAGTATTATAATTTCCATGGTCTTCACTTAATGCTCCCACACCTACTCCCGTATTAGAATTTCCATCAGTACCACCATTACCAGCATTATGACCCATATAAGTATTATTAATTCCAGTAGTAACACTCATTCCTGCATTATTCCCCATAGCTGTATTAGCTGTCGCAGTATCAGCAACATTCATTGTTTTTAATGCCTGATATCCTAAAGCCGTATTAGAATCACTACTAACACAAGCTTCTAATGTTCTAAATCCTACACCTACATTATATTGACCAACTGTATTCGCCTCTAAAGATTCTACGCCAATAGCTACTGTAGCATCAGCGTCTGCAGTCATGTTTGCTGCACCTGCAGATTTTCCTATAATAACACAATTATCTACATCTTGAGCTGCACTTAATGCACTCTGTCCAATTGCAACATTATAGTCGCCAGTAGTAATTGCATCACCACTATATACCCCCATTAATGTATTTCCAGCAGCATTAGTTTGTAAAAGTTGCCCAGCCCCATTTCCAATACAAGTATTTCCCACTCCTGTTAATCCATTGCCACTAGAGCCCATACCAGCATTCACTCCTACAAACGTACTTCTTGTTGCTGTCGTTACATATAATCCAGCTTGACTACCAACTGCTACATTAAGCGAACTTCCTTCATCTCCAACATAACTAGTAAGTGCTTTATATCCAACTGCAGTATTATGGTCACCAACTTCATTTGATTTGCATGCTTGATGTCCAAGAGCTGTATTATATAATCCAGATGTATTTGATGATAAAGAATCATAACCAACTGCTGTTAAATTTGTTCCAGATGTATTTTCTTTTCCTGCGTAATAACCTATAGCAACATTACTATGTTCCGTATTATTAAGTAATGCTGCTCTTCCTATAGCAACACATTTACCAGTTGCACTAACATTTCCAGTTCCTAACGCATTATAACCAATAGCTATATTGTCAACAGTTCCAGTTTGAGTATTATCTAAAGAATTAAAACCAATTGCTACATTCCTATCCCCTGTAAAAGATGCATGTGATAACGCCAATTGCCCAATTGCTATATTATTTTCACCAGGAGCAGTACAATGCTCCATTGCTTCAAAACCAATTGCAATATTCTTAGCAGCAGCATCAGCATTAGAAGCTTTCATAGCTTGATGACCTATAGCAATATTACCAATAGCTCCATCCTCAGCTGTTAATGCTTCTTTTCCTATAGCTATAGATTTTAAATCAGAAGTCCCAAATGCATCGCCAGCTTCTCTACCCATTGCCACGCCTGAAGCTTGGTGTGAAATTCGCATCATTTGCACTCCAGCATCTTTGATATAAAAATCTCCACCATCAGCATCAATAGTCATGTCACCTGAAATATCTAATGTTAAATCACCCGTCACAGCAATAGTATCATTACTACCATCTACTTGTATATCCATATAGGTAGTGCCACCATCTTTAAGATATATATTACCACCATCAGCATCTAAGGTAATATCTCCCACAACATCCACATTTAGATTACCATCACATGTAATATCATCTCCATTAACCGCTATATCGCCTGTTAATGTAGTATTTCCTGCAACAGTAAGATTACCTGCAATAGCTGTTGTTGATGAGGCTACAGTTGCATGTGGGGTAAGAGTTATTTGAGAAACTGCACTTCCTGATTTATCAGTTTGTATTGCTAATGTATTATCATCAGCTTCATGTTTGATTAGCCATTCATCTCCAGAATCAGTACTTTCATCAGATACCAATTTAATAATAGCATCTTGAGCTTCATCTGCTATTACCGAAAGAGTAGTAGCTGCAGCATTATTACTTACTAAACTTAATCTATTTTCATATGTATCATCTTCAACTGATGGTCCAGTGCCACTTGTACGAAGTTTCCAATACATAATACCATCTTCAGCAATCTCCCACAACCATGAATCAATAGCAGCATCACCTCTATCAGCAGTTATATAGAATTTAGCAGATTGACCATCATGACCAAATAATTGCATACTCCAATAATCTGCATTTCCATCAGTATTATCAGCATCATTTAAAATTTTAAATATTGGGGCAGTAGCATCTGTCGAATCTTGTATATCAAAATATTTATCATTTGCTAAATAAGCAGTCTTCGTATCTGTCGATGTTACTGCGGTTGTTAATGCTTCTACAATCCAACTCGTCGCCATTTATTTCTCCCTATAATCTTGGTACAGACAAATTGCGAACACCAGTTTTCCTATGAGGATATTGCTTGATTGATACTTCGTATTTTTGTCTGAAATATTGTGAATTTTGTAAATCTCCCATATCTTCTAAAATTCTTGACTTAACATAATCAACTATCGCTGGGTGAAGTCCAGAATCAACTCCTGCTCCTGTTGTTATATTATCATCTATATCACTAACAGATGTATATTTAGAATGATAATGGATTCGTATAATATTATTACTACTTGAAATAGTACTATCTACATATGTATCATATAAATCTGAAGATGTATTTGATGTTGTATCACTTTCCATAACTTTAGCAACGATAGCCAAACGATGGTCATCATTGTACCATGCAAAATAATCATTAGGATAATTTCTCTTATTCACTGCCATTTAAGTTTTATCTCCTGCGCTTACATCGCTATCTTCTTTCATTAATTTATGAGGGTCAACCAATTTTGGTATCATTACATATCTATCATCATTATCTTTAATTTCTACTCTAAACACATCAATTACTGCATCATCTAAATCATACCATCTTTGATATGTCACTAAATCTGTTTTTGCTACTGCGCTAAAGTGTTGCACCTTTCCACCCATATCAACCAATGCATCATTAATTAATCTTAACATGTAAGGCAATGGTTGTCTGCCATAAATTCTTTCAATTTGCTCAACTATATTTTTTACTGTCATTCGCCTTCTCCTTTAGCAGGAGGTTGTGGAGTACCACCACCAATTAATATTTGAATTCCTCTTTCATAATCTTGCTTTAACATTGCTTGTTGAGATTGATACCATTGATACTTCTGCATTTCTCTTTCCATTCTAACTTTAGCTTCTTGCAAATAACCAGTAGATATACCAATTTTTGATTGTATTTCACTTGCATATCCTTGAGCAGTTTGAATATATCCTTGTATTGCTTGTACTTTAGCTCCACTAAATGCAGCCCTTGCTTGAACTTCTGCTGCAAAACCATTTGCTTCTTTACTTGCAGAATCTATAATAGTAGACCATTCTGCAATATGAGCTTGAGCTCTTTGAATTTCTGAGGTTGCAATAGCAATTGCTCCCTGTACTAATTCAACATCCTCTTCATCTCCTAAATATGTCCCTGCATCATAAGTATCACTTCCTGTGGGAGAATTCTGACCATTATCTATAATACCCTTTGCATTATCTAAAGCATCTTTAACTTTAACTAATTCGCCACTAGCATAATTATCAGTATCTCCCCAAGCATTTGATTGTATTCTATCTAAAGCTGTATTAATAGCATCACAAGCAACTTCCATGTCATCACTATTAGCTGTTTGTGTTTTTAATTCAGCAGCTATAACTTTTGCTAAATCTACTTCACTACCAATTTCATCAGCTATAGTTAAACATTCATCTAAATCCGCTTTAATTGCAGCAAACGCTGTTGTATCAATAGCCGTAACAGTATTCATCGAACCCATTGCACTTTGTAATGATTTACAAGCTGCATACAATGTCACCAAATATTCTGCCTCATCAGGAAAATTTGCAATAGCTGCATCATTATATGCAACAGTTGGATAGGACACATGATATACATTTGCCACTTGAGTAGATTCTGGAGTTGGTTTAACAAATAATGTGCTCACATCAGAAGAATTACTTGTTATCCAAAATGCAGGGTCAGACGTAGTTGCATAATGTAAACTACTTGAATCATTTGTTAAATCTCCATACATAGGAGATACTTGTCTGCAAGGAAGATAATATCCACTTGAATTAGCAGATAAACGAGTAACTTGTAAAACTTCTCCTATTCCATCCATATCCATAGTTGTAGATGAATTATTAAGAATAGTTATTGAAGCGCATTTCTCTTTTAATTCTCTCGGAAGTATATTGATAATTTCTTTTGCTCCATCAGTAAGAAAAGTAGTAAACTCAGCTCTACTTGGAGCACTAGAACTAGCATCTATAGTTAGCCCTGTTAATCCCATAACTTGTTCTTGAAATTCAGCCATTATTCGTTCATCTTCTTAATTGATTCATCCATAGTCACTGTATTAAATTCTACTTGAGTTTGTCCGCTCCAAGTTGTTCTCATATTAATATGATTATTAATTTTACCATCTTCCCAATTAAATTTATTTGGAAAGAACTCAACGAGTTCTCCCTTTTCATTTCTTTTCCAAAATTTACGTGCCATATTTCTTCCTCTTTCTTGCGTCATAAGTTTTATAACTTTTACGCTTTGAACCCTTTAATCTGCTCTTTTCTTTCTTGCCTTTGTTGTCACTTGACTTTTTAAATCCACTAATCTTTCCACCGCTATGAGATGCATCTAATCCATCTCCATTACCATAAGTACCTTTCTTTCGATTATATTTATTTAACTTAGCACGATATGAAGATTTCTTTTTTTGAAATTTTTTATATTCGTCTTTATAATCTCTAGCCATTTAATTTATATATTCAATATGAAATACTAAATCCAAGTCATCTGCAGCTCCATAATCTTGAGCATCAATTGCTATTCCTCCAACATATACACTTGTAGAACCAGCAGCAGCTTGCAATAGCATCGGTGTAAGTACAGTGGCAGCCCCAATGCCTCCACCTGTAGAATATACCCTAGCACCACCTAAATCAATCGAATTATCACTAGAATCTAATTCAACCCATCCAATTATTTCTGCTGCTTCAACATTAGCGTCTGTTATGTTTGGTCCACCAGAACTACCTGGGCTTAAACTTCCTATTAAATCATAACTATTTTTCATAAAAACAAGTCCTACATCATCTAAAGCGTCATGTTGAGAAATCATTGTTACTCCCATTAATCTTGACACTCCACCTCTACTTGAAACAGCATTAGGAATCTCTGTTGTTAAAAACAAAACATCTGCTACATCATAAGCAGTTGCTGATATTGTAGGCGTTATCCTTATTATATTTCCACCTGGAAACATATCTTTTCTCCTTATTTATTATTATTAAAATTTGAGTAGATTCGGGAGCCACCCTTTATCGATAACTCCCATAGTTCTACAAAACTATTAATCCTTATGGTTTCGGATTAGCCAGCAGCTCCAGCGAATGGACATTCAGATGCGTCTTGGACCCACCCATGAACATACCATATATTGCCATCAGTAAAGATATCAAATCTATCTCCACCTGTACAACTCGCAGAACAAGCAATAAAGTCATCACCAGTCGCAGTTACATCGCCTGCATCCCCGTCTGACCCCCATGTTTGTCCATTCATAGTAGCACCAGAGCCGAAATCGATATTAACTTTATGACTCATACCTTGGTCGGTAGAGAAAGTATCCTCAGTTAATATTATTGATACATTCCAACCTGGAGGCATATCCGCCACAGTTGGCATAGTAATTGCGATATCAGCACCAGGATTAACTAGTAAAGTTGAACCTCCGTCTGCTTCTACTACTGTGTAAGCCTCTGTAAGAGTCTTTAGTTTTTTAACATAAGACCCTCCCAAAGAACTATTTTCATTAAGATAATCACTTCTCATTATTCATAACCTCCTTAATTCAAGTCTGTAAATGAATACAGCATATGAGTTTCTGGGATGGTGATTTCTAGACCTGCTTCTGTTAGAATCATGTCTTTTCTTAAATCCTCATCAGCCTGTTGAACATTAGTAATAATGTGAGTATCTCTGTTTAATCCGTTTCCAACAAGTGGTCGATAAGCTAATTGACCCATATCAGCAAGTAATAAAAATCCAGCAGAGAGACCTCTAAATAAAGGCTCTCTAATTAGATTCAAATCACCATGCACAGTATTAATCATTTGAACTTTATGACCAAAAGCACCATTTCGTGAAGACATATTATATCTAAGATTAGAAACATCATTTACAGCTGTTGATGTTCCACTTACTAGTGATGCATTTACGAAAGCATCTGCTCCCATTTTGTTGAAAAAAGAAATCACAGGTAGACCTGCTAAGGCAAGCTTACTTGAACTTCCACCCCTTGCAGGGTCGAAGAACACCTCAAAGTCACTTAGAAATGTATCATAAGTAATAGCGGTAGAAGCTGCAGCTGCAAAATATGGATTTCCTGAGCTATATGATAAGCTTCCAGGAGTTCCTGCTTGAGTTCTAACGATAATATCACCTACAAGACCAGCTGAAGATTGAACTCCATTCTGTCTTCCTTTCTGACCAAAAAGCATACCTCTTTCAATGTCTACTTTGTGTTCTCTTAGTTTTAAATTCCAGATTCTATCCCATTCATTTGCATATCCTCTGTAATTAGTAGCAATAGCTGTATTTGTCATTTCAGCTGCAGTTTTAAAGATTTGAGTATAACCAAAATCATCATCAAGACTTTTTGACCATACATCAGGAGAACCTGAACCCTCTTCAAAAGCTGTACCTATAATCTGACATTTATCACCATCTGCAATTGCATTATATCCAGTTTCACTTGAATTACCAACACTCAAACATGTAACTTGACATGTTGAATATGACGATTCATGTGTAACTGAATCTATTCTTACAATTCCGTGTGATTTGCCATCTACAACTTCCACAGCTACAACCATTCCTTTAAGAAGGAAATCTACACTAGCGTCACTTCCATTTTCAAACTGAACTTGACCGCTAACACCTGCTGTTATTGTTAACGCAGATTGTGCATTAAAAGACCTTGATGTCCAATCAATTTTAGAACGATTTTCTAAAAATCGAAAGACTGGGTCAGTTGTAGCTACTTTTGCCACCTTACTTAAATATACAAAAAATGGAGATTCATCTGGCGCTAATTCAGCTACTCTATCACTCCAGTCGTATAAACGTCTCTGGTCGCCCGCAACACCATGGTCGGTGCTGTGCGCATTAGCGATAGTGGTCGCTGCACCCGCACTGGATAAAGACCCAGAACGGATTGTATTTGCACTATTTGCCATGTTTATTTCTCCAATTCACCCTCAATCAGCTGTCAAAAGACCTTCAAGTAGGGTTTGTTATTATTAAGGTAATCTATTTCCGACACCTCCAGCTCCAAGAACTCGTTTAAACATCTCATCATCTTCATTTTTCACTTGTGGCTGTTGACCATCAAGTATACCACCAGGGGTGGGTTGATTTTGAGTACTTCGAACGTTATCTAATCCACTGCGAGGAATCACATTTGCATCCCCTCCTTGAACAGTATTATACATTTGAATTACTGTATCGAGTCCATAATCAGCTGGATTCTTGCTTGTAAATTCCATGAATCCTTTTATTTGCTCATCATTGAATCCACGATTTCGTAATTCACCTGTTAGGTTAACCATTCCTTGTCGTGCATTTTGTTCGGCAGTACTTTCACCTACTGCTTTATCAACTGCACTTGAAATAGCTCCTTTTAATTCCTGTTGTCGGAATTGATACGACTTAGATGATGGGTCATTATAGGCTTCCCACGGGTCAAAATCTTCAGGACTAATTTCTAGTTTAGGCTCTTGTTGAGCTGGCGGTTGACCCCCTCTAGAAGCTGCATCAATCATTTGAACAACCTCTGGACGAGATTCCAAGAATTTTCCAATTTCTTCAAAACCTTTTAGTCTTTTATTTTCCTCAAAGAGTTTATCCTTTTCACCTTGGAAATACTTTGCTTGGTCTTCCCAATTAGTAGAATTCTCTTGAGTTTCACCATTTACATCTTGCCCTACATTATCAGTGGTTTCACCAATTTGATGTCCACTCTCATATGCGTTTGTCATTTTATACCTTCCTTTTACGATTTCTCGTTGTTTTGAGTTTCACCACGCTTATTTGCATCATTCTGCAAGCGCAATTTCTCCGATTCGAGTTTCACCGCATCTCGGAGTCTTCCTAGGGAAAGCTTAGTTCCAGACTTTTGTTCAAGTTCTGTTTCTTTTAACTTTCCTTTGAATTTCTCTACTTCTGTACGTTTTCTTGCCGAGATAGATTCTCTATGAGCAGTTTGTAAATCACCAGTAACATTCTTTAACTGGTCTTCTAACTGCTGTACATACTGTTGTAATTTAGTCATTTCATCAGTTCTTTGCAAGATTCCTTCTTTATCAAATATTTCTGTTTTCTTCAATGCTTCATTCCTGTCGATAAGACCTGCTTGATAAGCTTCCATGTATATTTGCCATTCACCCCATTTATTTGATGGCATTGTAGAGTTACCAATAACTCTTATGTCAAATTGTCCAAGTGATATGTCATTTTCAATTGTCATCACTTCATTAGTTTTATCGTCATACATTCTTTTATTAATCATATATTCAGTTAAATCATTATTAGGTTGAACAATCTTAATTGTTTTTTGATAATTATAATGACTTTTTGCTAAATTATATACAACCTTGCCACATCTCTTTAATGACCCTTCAATATCTCTTAACTTAGACTTTGAACGTCTTTGACCAAAATCTTCCATCATCATTGTTGCTGATGAAGTTCTTGGTGCTGCTTCAGTATTTCCTTGCATCATTTCAAAAATACCCATATTAAGGTCAATATATCTTTCAATTAATTGAGGTAATTGCATTATTGAACCTGCTAATGGCTGTGGTGATGGAAAATGAGGTTCCCCAAAAGATGGGTCATATTCTATGGTAGCGTTCGGATTTGCCCAATCCCGTTCTAACTCTTCAATATCTTGGACACTTCCTCGAGGTATGAGTAGTTTTAACCCTGAACTAGCTTGTGCGTGCGAGGTGATAAGTGACACCACCTTATTGAGAAACCTTTGAAATGGTTTATTCTTTCTAACATCACTCATTGGATATGGAGTATCAGTCCATATATTAGGCACTGGAATAATTGGATATATGTCAGTATCTAAAATATATTCGTATAAAACGATTTGACCAATAATACATGTTAATTTAATTCTTGTTTGCATTATTTTAACAAAATCAAGTTCTCCTCGTTCTCTTGCTGCAATAACCTCTTCTTGTTCCATAAACATTGCAAATTGTTCTTGAGTTAATACTTGCTCTTGCTCGGACCTTAAATCCATTACTCTATAATATGGAACTTTAATTTTTGAATACGATTCTATTAATCTATATTTTTCTATTTCAAAACTATCTTTATCTTTAACAACATCAGGAGTAAATGTCTCTGATGTGCGATTATTAGAAGCAGATGGATAATCTTCTTCATCAAAATCGTTTTCTATAAAGTCTATTAATTTTTTATCGGGGTCTTCTTCGGATGGTTCATTTAATTGTGGATATAAATCGATTAATTGAGATTTAGTAAATATCGTAGAAACCATCATACCCGTAGCATCATCAAAATATCGTTTTCTTGAATTTGGGTCAACAACAACTCTAAATGGATTTAAACTAGTAAATTTAACCTCACCTCTACCAAAATCAGCTTCTTTATCTACATACACATAAAAATAACCTAAACCTGTAATAGTATAATCATGCACTGCTTGTTTGAATACTTCATCCCCATCAGAGATATCCCATATATATTCAAGCAATGTCTTCCATACATTAGCTAATTTATTATCTGAGTCTTCTCTACCCACAGCAGAGAAACGTGGAGGCTTAGAAGTGATAATTGCCTTAAACTGTTCTATAGCTGAATAGAGTCTATCCATTGGAACTGCAGATTGATTTCTCATTCCAAGTTCATTAATTTCATCTGATGTAAAATGATTTCCTAAATAAAAATCAATATCTTCTCTCGCAGCAGTATCCCAGTCTTTTCTGGCGTCATCCCACCTTCTGAATAACTCTTTTATCTCTTTTGCCCTAATATCTTCCTGAATCATATCCTGTAATATATATCAGTTATATATATATATCCTATCATTTTATTCGTGCTCCTGTCATCCAATCGTATATTTTTTTAGGTTTATACCAATTTCCTTCTTTATCTTTCAATTTTTTCTTTACTTTACCTGCTTTTGAATTTCCACGTGCAAATTGAGTTGAAAGCCAAAATGCATCAATTGTATCATCATGAGAACCTTTTGGAAAATCTATTAACTCTCCAATGAATTCATGCATATCTTTCTTAATATGTACTGCTCCAGCTTTAAACATTGGCTGAAGACCTTCAAAGAGTCTATCCTTCTTTTTTTGATTTCCATATCCTTTAATACCTTGTTCTATCCCAGGTAAGAATAATCCTTCTCTTTTACTCTTTTTCATAACATAATCACGCAACATCTCCTGATATGCAATTGTTTCAATATTTATTCGACAAATCGGGTTGTATCGTTTAGCGATTTCAAATATCTTGTCGGCACACTCCATTGGGAGTACTCTTTGTCTCCAATATTCAATAATATAATAATCATACTCTGAAGTAACGCCAATAACCATAATAACAGAATAATCACTATGAGTAGTAGTTGTCGAAGCAGGGTCCACCCCCATGTAAATATTAATGTATTTCCTATCTTCGCCAGCTTCTTGAATGTACCACGAATTATATCCTTCATCGAATCTAATATTACCTTTATACATTCCATCATTTATATCCTCCTCACTAAATATTTGGTCTTCAGGTGATTTTGCCTGATTCATATATTCTTGATAAAATTTAGCTGGAGTACCAGAATCTATATAAAATTGCTTTCTATCCTCTAATTTCTTTAAAGTCCACCTACCTGGCCAGATAGGTTGCTCATCTTCAATTGCTTTTCGAGTAAACACATTCCAAGCAAAATCTTCCCCAGTTTTCATGCATTCTTTATATTTTGTAACAAGTCCATTCAAGAATGCATCGTAATGGACAACAGTCCCATTACACCACAAAAAGCCTTTTTTATCAAAATCGATAGCTGGATACACAGCTGCAGTCACCCATTCTTTAATTTGTCTTCTTGAATCGGGAGTTTTAGTATTTAACTCTGATTCGAAGTCATCAAGTATCATTCCTGTATATCTTGTTGATAATTGCTTTTTTCCCCTCAATCTTTGCGAAGTACCCTTGCCAATCATTCGGCATCCGTTTTTTAGGGTAAATTCGTCCTTTGTCCACTTATCTCCTTCCAAATCTCCAAAATAATAATGTACTGCTGGATTTTCATATATATGATTTTGAATCCACGCAAGATTGTCTCTAGCTTGGTCTTGTGCCTCACCAATCCAACATATGAACTCTGGCTCTTCTTTTGTTGCAAATAAGAACCGATGAAGAACAGCGGTGGCTGCTAAGGTTGATTTTGCATGGTCTCTAGGTAAAACTAGTGCTAATTGTTGTAAACCTCTATCTAAAAGTAGTTTTCCGACCTCATAATGGAATGGAGGTGATTCGGATGCTAAATAGTCAGCAGGAGAGAATAATTTGCCAAATGTAATTAAATCTTTATATGCGAGCTGTAATACCTCTTCATTCTTAGAGACATTACCATGCAAATTGAGATTTGCCATTTATTATTGATTTCTTTTTTGTGCAAGCATTCTAGCTGCTTCTACTTGAGAAATTGGGTCATCAACATTAGACATCGCATCTTTGTATAATAATTCTTCTATTGGGATATTTTCATTACGATAATATTGGTCAGCTAAACCCATTATAATATTAACAGTACTATCTTTAGGATTAAGGTGTCTATAAACGCCGATATTTTCTCTACCTACATTCATTTGATATAATTTAGCTAATGTACTTTCTGCATCTGCATTAGCAATTAATTTATTAATATCATCATGTGCACCTTTATATTCCGATGGAGATGTCCCCGATGTTAAATAATCTAATATTTGAGTTAAATATCCTCTTTCATCTACAAATTCATTTGCCATACTAAAACCCCTTCATTAATTCAAAATGAGGAAAATCATCAAATTGATTATCATCTACCTCAAAATTCTTATTCCAATCGCCACCCCAGCGAACATTTATCTCCATTGATTCAGCAATCCCAAGAACAAATCCAGCAAATAAGTGAAAACGCTCTCTGTCATTCCAATCAATAGGGTAAGGGACAACGTCACAAGCCCGACTAGGAACAGCGTTGTGGCGACCATTTGGGTAGCGAAGCTTGGTCTTCCCCTCTTCATGTAGTTTGTTTTGTCTCTCCTCATCTCTATGTCCCTCCAAAACAGAGCAATCTACGTGTTTTATTACTTCATTAAATAAATCTTGTAAATCTTCATGACATGTTGCAAGCCGTTGTCGTGAAGTTCTTCCAAATCTTGGCATTAAGTTTCTCCTTTAACTCCATCATAGTGAACATTTAATGTCACCAGTTTATTATCTTCAGTGAATTCAGACCCGCAATGTGGACACATCCAGCCCAAAACTGTATGGTCTTCATCAATTAAGCCAATTCTTCTTGAAAAATCAGCGTTATAATATAAGTTTTTATCACATACTGTGCAAAGGTCTTTTTTAGGTCTACTTGATTTCTTTTTGCCCACCTTCGCTTTCAGTGTGACCAATGAGCTTTGTTTCTTGTCCATTCTTGATTTGCTCCAATTGTTCAGGTGAAAATCCCGCCCAAACTGTTAATTGCTCTGATTTCTTTTCAGTATCGAATAATCCAGCTATTTTAGCCAAAGAGTCGAGTGAACGCAACTTATCTCCATCTCGTTCTGCTAAATCGGCAATATCCTTATATCTACCAATAATATAGTCTGGAGTTACTCCTTCTTCTTCAAGAATAGCTTTAATCTCTTCAGTTACCATATTTCTAACATTCTCCTGTTTCATTAATTGTTGAGCTGCGGTTTTGATATAGTTTCTGCTCTCAGCCTTTGGATAAGTCATACTGTACGCCTGCGTAACTCCTACTCCCGCAGCTACATATCTTGCGAAAATTCTTTCATTAGGAAGCTTGTTGTTACGATTTTTACCACTAAACCTATAAATATTCTCTGCCACGCCATCAACACCCAACATTTTAGTATTCTTACGTGAACATACAAAAGAACCACAAACAGTCCGAACTACCTTCTGAGACTGATTTCCAGTACAATCCTTTAAATTATACACTTTTAGCACTTGACACACGTTCATATCGTCTGTATAGACCCATTCACCCTCATTTCCTTGTCTCCAGTTACGTTCTGGAGTGATATCAGGGTGATTTGCTTTAAATTCATCGATGTTGTCGTACAAATAATGGAATTTGCCCTTGATTTCTTTGTAATCCATAAAATAATATACAACTTTTGAAATAATAGTTGCACGGAATATTTTAATTATTTAATATAAGAACGCAATTTCACGGATATATGGGTTGGTTAAACACTTCTTGCATATATCTAGTCAAAGTGGCTACAAGAAGGGGATTTGTAACATAGCCACAAAGCAAGTCGAAGACAATTGAGCTCGTTACCGAAATGATTGTCCTACATGTTGAATGGCTCCGAAGGAACTAAGTGGTAGAGGCTAATCTTCTTTCTTATGATAGGGGATTAGATGGTCTCTATCCAGAACTCACCAAAGGAACTACATAAATGATAATTATATTCTATACAATAGCAACACTCTTAACCATATCAGATGAGATATGGAACATTAACCACCCTAGACCTTACTCCTTTAAATCATATTACCTAGTTCAATGGGAAGAAAAGGATTTTTATTCCAAAAAAATAAATGAACAATGGATATTACGAAAATATAGAAAAACTGATACTAAACTAAAAAAAAGGTTGAGAAAAAAATATTGGGCTAAATTACAAAAATAGCGTTAGAATGCGTGTCTCTCTTTTTTTCACCAAAGCCACCCCCCAAAATGTCCTCCTATGAGGGTCAAATTTGGTTGAAAATTCCATTAAAATACAATTATAAGTTGATTCCAACACGTACGACCTATAAAGGAAAAACCCACTCTATTGAGTGGGCTTTTAATCGTGGGCTATGTGGTGGGGTGTGAGGTAGGCTAACGGATGTCTATACTACAAGCCTTGACAAACTTCTCTCCATCAAATCTATTGTTAATCAACTCGAAATACTCGCACATCATACCGACTAAATACTTCTTGTTAATACTCTCGCTATCGTTGGCGTGTGTGCTACCTTCAACTATCTTTGCTATGGCTTCAAAGTGTTTGCGTGTCATTATATATAACTCCTTATTTTGTGTGCCGTTGTTTTTTAAATACATCTAAATATAATACTTATATAGTATTTATTACTAATATATTTATTATTTGTTTTATTATCATTATTATCTTAAATTACCTATGCAATACGTTTTTTGACATAACAAATCACAAGCAAAGGAGGTTGTTAATTATGACAACAACAAAGATGAATGATGTAAAAAGTTTTCTAGGTGTTAAGAAAATCAGCACAAAGAAAGCAAAGACAAGCAATGCAAATAAATCATTTAAAGCGTTGATAAGTGAAAGAATAAACCAAGTGATACATGAAACGTTATTAAGTGAATTTAAAGAGTATTACAAGTGTATTGAAGCAACATCATTTGCAAAGACAAAACAAAGTGATGAACGTGAAATAGTAACTCATAGTGGATGGCGTTTAATGATACCAACAACATATACTAATGATGAAGGTAAAACATTTGATGGTGAGTGTTGGAGTGTTGGAGAACCAACATTATACATCAAAGGATTAAAAGCCACTAACGAATCAAATTTCATATTTGATTTTAAAGAAACACAAAAAGTTACTATGAATGAAAAGTAGTATTATTTATCACATAGCATAAACACTAAAGCTCAATCAATTAATTTTGATTGGGCTTTTTTGTTTGTGTAAACATTAGGAGATATCAGTAATGGAAAGTAATGAAATAGTAAGTTATTTAAATGATAAAGTAAAAGGCAATGAAAGTGATTATGAAATAGAGTGTAATCAAAGTTTTTATGGTGTTACTACAATAAAGATAATCAGCAAGGAACTACCTTGTGGGTGTTGTAAAACATTAATGAAAAGGGAACACCTAACAACAAGAAGATGGACTGACGGACAAGGACTGAAGCGAGAAGCAAAGATGTGTCCAACTTGTACTGCAATAGCAAAAGATTTATATGGTATTTAAATAAAGCAAAGGAGAAGCTGATGAATGATGTAGATGACAAGCTGATTGAAGGCTTGGAAGAACAAAGAAAAAGGATAGCCACACTGGAAGCAAGGATTGAAAAGTATGCTGACTTTAAAGTGAAACAATCGCAAAAGCTAACACAAAAAGATGAACAGCTTAAAAACTGTGATACCCTTATTGGGGAACTTAATAAAAAGATAGAAGAAAAGGATTTGATTATTCACGCAATCAAAACTGACCAAGTAAGCTACAAAGTAGACATAGTAAATAACTGGTATGACGATAGTTGTTGGAAGGACACAAGTGGTAAGTATCCACAGAAGATGATACAGATAAGTGAAGTTATGTTTGCTTTCATAAAAGATGGTGTCGGAGACCATATTAAACTAAACAGAATTTCACTCTGGTCTAGGGCTGAAGCTAATGATTGGTGTGAAGTCAGTGATTTAACTGAACTTAGAATATGGGAGTATCAGGAGATTAAATCATATGCCGTAGCTGTTGGTATGATAAAGGAAGAAGAAGATTTATTTATATAATATAACTGGGGATATTGACAGGCGAGTGATAACACAGATGAATAGATATCTAGGTAACACTAACGAGGGTCAAGCCCCAGTAAACATAAGGAGATAACTGATGGATAGTGCAATGAAGGGTGAGATAGAAATGGATAACAAGAGGCAGTTAACAAATGACTGGCACGATAAAATAGATAAAGTAAAAGAGTGGGGTTTTGATATCAGTTTAGATGTAAACCTTGAAGAACTGGTATATTACTGCCATTGGTGTGATGGAATACAATTTAGAAAAGATATGTTTGGTGGAGATAACTTCGTAGAATCTTATATGACTGGTAAGTTCCACGACTTTCAAGACAGATTCATACCATTTCTAGCAAGTTTAAGTGATAAATATAAAACAAGGTTTTGTGTAGCTGTACACAATTTCTATATGAATAACCATAAGGAGAAAACAGATGGCGATAAACTGTAGTCAATGTGGCGAAGAGCTAACAGAAACTATATGGGCTAACTATTATAGTTTTGAATGGGATACTGAAAACATATTGTGTGGAGATGGTGACTGTTGGGCAGGTTGGATGCAAGACAACACATTTTCACATACAATAGAAAAAGAGGAGGAGTAATGGCTGAAACAAAAGAAAAAGACTATCAGATAAGTGATTTAATTGAAGATGCCTGTGATACACTTGACCACGATTGGGAGGATATACAAAAAGGCGATTACGATTTAGATGATACAATATACGAAATAGCAGATAATGCTGTGCCAATATATTATTGGGATATTGCACAATACGCAGCGTGGAATACTGAGTTAATGCAAGAGATACCTGAATGTGGGACTGAACAAGAACCATATAAACAAATACAGCTAAATATATATGAAGCAATCGTTGCAGGGTTATATGAACACGTAGCAGAAAGGGAGAAAGAAGATGACAAGTAAAGACATAGACAGATTAGTGAGGTGGTCAGTTGATTCTGACCTTAAGACATTTGCAGAAGATGCTTATGGAGTAACAGGAACAGCATTTGATGTTGCAAACGGAGGAGATTATTTAGTAGATAAATTTAAACAGATGCAATCAAACTTTATTATGTGGATTGCAGGTTTAAGTGAAAACAACAGAGATAGATTAGCAAATAACATAACAAAAGGAGAAACAAATGAGTAAAACAAACCTAAAAACAGCAACACTTGAAGAACTTGAAAACGAGTGTGATGAACTTATGGGAACACCATATGGACACAATATGATTGGAATAATCTGCCGAACAGTTTCAGATAGATTTGGCAAAGAAGAAGCAGATAGATTGTTCAATACATATCAAATATAATCAAACAAAAAGGAGAATAAAATGGAAACAACAAACGTAATAACAATAGAGAGGGGGATAGAGATGCCAAGCAGAAGAAGCTACACTTGTCATAAAAAATACAATTTTGTAGAAAAAATGCAGATTGGAGACAGTTTTGTGATAAATGGTAACACTCCTGACTTCTCACCTGAAACCACAAGGAAGCATATGTACATAAGAAACGCAAGAAG
>VTLG01006045.1_pt1 | contig 25513 bp, 44 predicted proteins | sample 4694571 | NCBI WGS metagenome assembly VTLG01 (sample SAMN12604809, study PRJNA352737) | marine metagenome | biome: ENVO:00000447; feature: ENVO:00000209|ENVO:00000569|ENVO:01000036; material: ENVO:00002151; isolation source: viral sequences binned using virsorter ...
ATGTACATATATATCCTCTATACTTTTTCACCCCCCCCCATAACATCTATATAATCGTGGGTAATAGCTTTTAATTCTTCTTGTAAGTCTGCTAGTTGCTTCTTTAGTAGTAGTTCATTTAGTTCTACTCCTTGCAGTCCTTGTTGCATTGTATTAATTAAAGATTGTTGCATCTTTATAAGTGTTTCTTGTTTGTCTATTATTCTTTTAGCTTCATCGAATAAGTCTAGTAGTTCCTTTGTCATTGCTCGTTGTTATTTAGTTTATCTAATTCAAAGTTAAGATGATTAATTGCTTTCTGTATATCTTCATAAGGTGAATCGTGTTTATAATTACAACGAAGAAGATAACTAACAGCGACTCCTATATTATAACTTAAATCCCAATCCTCAACAACCTTACGAGCTTCATATCCGTAAGTATTACCAATATAATAGTTTGGTATTGGGTTGCTCTTTATGTCTTCTATTACTTCTTTAGCTTCTTCTATGTTTCTTGTATAGTCGTAATAATACTTTGAGTGTTTCATTTCTTTTTTCTTTTTGCTTTTGTCCACGCTGTCTTTTGATTGTGATGTGGTAAACATAATGTCATTAAGTTATCTTGATCAAGTCTACTACCTCCGTCTTTTATTTCTACTATGTGATCTATTATCACTCTATCTTTATAGTTTACTTTGCCTTCCTCAGTACACCAGCGACAATGTGGCTCTCTTTCTATGTGCCACTTTCTAAGTTTACGCCAAGCTCTACTATTATAGAAATCATAGTTCTCTGACTTATGCTTTTCAGTAAAGCCAGTAGTCTTTTTGCTACTTGCAATCCATTTCTTTTTTTTTCCTTTTGGTAGATTAGGCATTAGTTAATAAAGTCATTATCATCATATTCAGGCAACTTATACTCTATTGATATTATTGGAGGGATGCCGTTATTACTAAGCCATTCATCCAAAGTATCAACTAATTTATCAATTGCTCTTTCTTTAGCATCATCAAGAAGTTCTGTATCATTTACATCAATCTCAATACTTACACTTGCTACAATTCTCATCATATATATTTTTTAAAGTCCTCAATGTTTAAATAAGTTTTAGTAAAATATCTTTCATCATTTTCTTTGAGTCTTTTTTCTTCTGTTCTTTTATCTTCTCTATATCCAAACATTAATTGAAATCCTATGTCTGTTTTTATTTTTTTTGGTAATACTAGCTCTAGTCCGTTTTCCGTTCTTTTATATATCTCTTGGTGTTTGGTTGCCCTTTTAATCTTCAAGAGTAGATTTGTATTTATTTATTATTCTTTCCATCTGCGACTCATACCAAATAGGAAAGTCATAGGCTTGTTCGCCTTGCTCCCATACTCTATATAATACAGCTCTAAGTCTTTGGGATGCTGTCTTTGTTTTACCTACTTCAAAGTCTGTTGTAAACTTTTCTATTTCTTCTTGTTCTGCTTTACTTATGTCATCAGAACTTATTAAAACCATTCCAGGTGATTTTCGCAAACTAAATACTCTCATCATTGTTTCTTCTGGTAGTTCTTGAGTATGTATGTTTATACTAAGAGTACCATCAGATAATGTACTTACCTTATTCACTCCTCCTTCAAATATTACTGTCTTTTTCATTTCGATAAATATATAAAATAGATTCAATTATCCAATCATCTGCATTAAAAATTATAAACAAACGATTGTTAATCCAAGTCTTTAATCTTTTGTTTATATCTAGTGATTGCTTCTTCATAATCGACTCTATTTATTTTAACTATTGTTTTTGCTCTTTGTTCTAATTCTTCAGCTGTTCCTTTTCCATATCTTTCATCTAAATACAAACCAAATTTATATTGTTCCCCTTGTCTGAACATATTACATTTAACACATTGGACTTGTACATTAACCTCATCCCAACGAGTAGAATGATGACTTCTACTTTGAAAGTGTCCAGCTTGTTGCTCTTTCCAATGTTTCTTAACTCCACAAGTAAAACAATTAATAAAACCTAAATGATCAGCGTTTCTTCTTCTAATGAACTCGCTAAATACTTTGTCTAGCTTTTTCTTTAATTTACTTATTGTGGTTGGCATATACTATTTTTTATCTTATATAATAAATAAATTTTAATTGATACCCATTAGCTTTTTTTATATTTGGATATTGTTTTTTTAAAAAACTAAATTTTCTTGTTTTATGTCTATGCCACATAGTAACTGGATGTATTCTCTCGCCTTTTTCAGTAATATAAAAGTCTGCTTTTATTTTATCTATTAGTTGATAGTTTGCGGCCTTATAAATTATTCCTTTATTTCCAACGCTTGTATCTGAATAACTTATCAAAGCTTTTAATTTTTTATATCTTAATTTTAAAAACTTGTGTAATAATGACAATGTAATTGTTTCACTATATTTTGGCATTTCATCAGACAACCACATTCGATCAAATTCCGCTACCTCGCCAATTTTGAAATTTCCATTTATTTTTGGCCTAATACCGTAGCCAACTTGTAAAGCTCCACTTACATTATCTTTATAATAAACAAGTAAATTTAAAAAACTATTTTTTGTAGCTTTTTTTGAATAGTGATTTAATTTTATAATATTATCTGCTTGGCTTTTTTCACAAATAATAATTTTTATTTTTTTTACCTTACATTCATATCCAATTAAATTATTTGTCCAATCTTTAATAGCATTTTTTTTTAGAGTTTTACCCATTACCTATCTTTTTTATCTCTCTTTTATCTATAGCATTTTTAAAACTACTAATCCTTTTTTTATAAATTTCGTATTCCTCTATTTGATTAGTTTGTCTTTTAAGAGCTTTTGTTTTTTTATAATCTCTAAGAGCTTGACTCCACATAGGAACATTAACAAAGTGAGGCCCATCATTTTCTCTTATGTATTTATTTAATGCAAATCTTACCTCATCTAATTCCATAGAGCCAAAATCGTTAGCCAAGTCATTAGTAAATACATTAGTCATCTGAACTATTATCTCAGCTTCAGGTGATTGTCCTAGTTGAACATAAAGAGTTGATATTATATCATAACATTGTCTTTTTAACTCTTGTACATTATTAGCGTACAAATACCATACTTGTTTTGTTTTATTTTTCATATTGTTTATTTATCATATCAAGTCCTTTATGATAGTTACTTAGTATCTTTTGAACTTTAGATTGTTTTTCTGTTTTAAGCTCAAACAAACCCTTCCATCCATTCTCAATAGATTGCTGGATAATTTGCGCCTGATTTTCTTTGTTGTTGTTAGAGATTCTTAATAGCTTCGAGATTGCGGCAGCTTCACCTAAAGGCTTATAGGTAGTTCTAAATTGTTCTTTCCTAAATTCTTTCCATAATTCCCAAGCTTCAAGATTTAATTCAAAAGGATAGTCCCTTTCTGTTTTAGTATTATTAGTATTTAGTTTAATATTAGTATTTAGTAGTGGTTGATTTTCTACATCTAATTTTTCTACTTCTTGAAAATCGGTATGTGGTTTTTCATAGACTATATAATCCCAACTAACAATCTTACCTTTTTCTCTTTTCTGTTCTCTTTTCATATAGCCGTTAGATGTAAGCTCTTTAAATGCTGAGTAAATAGCAGACTTTCCATCTGTACTCCATTTTTCAACCTCCTCAACATATAGCCTCCAGTCATTAGGTAAAGCCAAGAGGTGACAAAGCAACCCCTTAGCTTTTAAAGATAAGTTCTTATTAAAAATAAACTCATTGTTTATTGTAGTAAAATTTTTATTCTTTTCTACTCTAATTCTTTTCATTTAAAGTATATTTTGAAAAAGTTACTTTTTCTTTGAATCTATTTTTACTAGATATTAATTCTGACTTTATATCGTGTCCCTCATCTTTTAATTCGCATATCCTAGAGGTTAGCCTCATAATAGCATAATCATTAAAAGCTTCTAAAGGAGTTATTGATCCTATTTCTCTTAAGTGTCTTAATACCTTTTCTTTTTGTGATAATTTAGTTTTCATTGTTTTCAGTTTTATAGTTATTAATTAATTTTTGAAGTTCTAATTTTTGTTGAATTTTTTGTGCTTTCAAATCCCTTATTTCTTGCAAAAGTTCTTGAGCATCAAGATATCCCATATCAGCTTTTACAAGTTCTAAGATTGACAAATATTTTTCATAGTATAGTTTATCAACTTGTGTTAAATTGTTGTGTACTCTGTAATGATGTATTATAGTAGCGTGATCTACATTGAAAAAATTACCTATTCTTTTATATGGTAAATTTAATATATCTCTACATATTGCATAAGTCATCCTCCTTACATCAATCAAATGTCTTTCTCTGTTTTTAGTATAAAATTGTTCTATTTCAATATTATTTACTAAACAACTTGTGTTGACAATATTTTCTATAGTTTTTTTATTATTTTTCATTTTTTGTTTTTAAATAAAAGTCCTCTAACTCTTGACATTGTTCTTGCCTTATGATTGTTTGAGTAATAAATTTATCACCAATATTTATATACCAGTCTGCAAGAGTAACTTCATAATGATTTTCTTTTTCTATTAATTTAGTTGCTTTTCTATTCAAGTGCATCCAGCCTTTCCCTCGTCTTAATTTAAAACAATAGCTAGTTTCCAAGTCATAAACTTCTTCTCTTGAATCTTTATTAAAAAGGTAAGTCTTTGCCATTGCTATCATTTTTTGGTTTAACATCGTTTAATATCCATTCTGTGAAAGCATCTGCAATCTCTATAATTTCTGCTGGGCCTCCATCATTAGCTATACAATAATCAATTGCACATTTTAAAGATACTTGTTTGGCAATATACTTTTCTTTCTTTTTGTCTTTAGCGTTCCATTCTTCCTTAGTCATTTTGCTGCTAGTGTTTTCTTTAAATCCTCCACCTTGTTGAAATGTTGAAGCTGGTTTTATTTTATTAATTTTTTCTCCGTTATATTCTCTTATCGTTACTTCTATTGAAGCTGTCTGTCCCTCTATAAATTTGTTCTGAGTTTCTGTCTTTGACAAATACTCACCTTTAAAGCCATCTTCAAACTCTAATAACCATTTATGAAACTCACCCCATTGAGAGTTAATTGGTTTATCATATTTAACTGATTTGACTACTTTTTCCATTGTCATAAAATTTAATTGGTTTAACTTTGTTTTTAATTTCATTTTGAATTTTAAGAAAATTATTAAAATGCTCTTGACATTCATCATATAAATCTTCTAAAATTATTCTGTCACAAGCATATCTATAATCAAGATTATTTCTCTCGATTTGATTTGCTATGTATCTTAGTTTATCAACTAATTTATTTCTATCTTCCATAATATATTAATTAGTTCCGTATTTAATATAAAATACCACCATAGTAACAAGAGAGCCACTATAAAGGCATAAAACCTCGCTGTAGTATGTAGGTATCAAAAACAATAGAAGTATCGTTAGAAACGCTAAAACCATTGTATAACTACATAATTGGGTTAATGTAAAGCTAAAGAATTGTACTTGAGTTCCAAGTTCCATTTTAGCATCTAAATAGTTTGGCTTGTGTAAGTCGTTTGTATTCATAATATTATAAATTAGGAATTATTTGTTTAGATAACTCTCTTAATGCTTTTTTGTCCATTACTACATTTTTTACACAGTCTGCATATAGGCTAGGCTCTGAATGCCATACTTCAAATAAATACTCCATTACTACCTTTTGTGATGTCCAAAATTGTTTATTTAGCATATTTTTATTTCTTTCTTGGTGTGCTTCCCACATAGATTCTCGCCATCCAAAATCGTTTACCATTTCATAGAGTGCATCTGTTTCATATTTAGTAAAAAATTCTAAATCTCTTATTGGTTCTATTGATCCATCGCTAATTATTGTATATTTAATTTTTTTCATTGTTAGTTGTTTTAAAATTATCCTTTTAGTATTAATATTAATTCGTTTATCATATCATCAGTAAAGCTACGGAAACAAAAATTATTATAACAATTTAAATTGTTTTTAAATATCCTTTTGGCTTTACTAAGCTTCTTATTTGTCTTTGCTCTTTCTTGTTTTATAAACTCGTGAGAATATGCAGATAATATTGCTATTTCGCTAGTTCTGAAAGTTCCTATACTTATTAGAAAGTTACCTGCCTTTATTATAGTACCTCTTTTAAATTCTGTAGTTTTCATATTGTTAGTTGTTTTAAAAAAAACGAGTTTCAGTTGTGGTTGACTGCTTTTATTGGTTGTTTTGCTACACTTTGCAATAGTGTCAGAATTTATGGTTAGTCAATCTGTGTGACTCCTCTTTTTTCTTTTTTCTCGTTTGTTAATTTCTTTGGCTAAAGTAATACATTCTAAACTTCTGTGCAAACTTTTCCACAAAAAAAGTATGTTTTTTTTAGTTTACTAGAGTAAAAAAATGTTAATCTTTTTTAAATATAGGCATAAAAAAAGAGGATATTCGCTAAAATATCCCCTCAAAACAACTTAAAATTAACTTAATAACTAAGGTTTTTATAACCAAAACGCTGCAAATATATACAAATTATAGTTCCATCATAACATTTATAGGAGTTTTTCCGTTGTTTAATATAACTCCACAAGCAATAGCTGGTTTTTTTCCAGCCTTAGCGTAAGCCATACCGTAAGATTTAAAGTCTATCCCACAACCCACTTGCATTCCGTAAATTCTATATTTAGCTCCTACATAGTTCTCTGTATAACATTGAGTGTGCAAGTGTCCTTGTACTGTGTTCATCATATCAGCTCGGCATTTAGTCCTAGCCGTTCCAGCTTCACCGTGTATATATTGAACATCATCTAAGACATACCTTTCTAAAAACTCCCATTGAGGTACTTCTAAGACATCCTGATAGCTTTTAATCCATTTACTAGGTATTGATGATGTTTGAGCCTTTCTCATAATCATACGATCGTGATTTCCGATTATAACCTTAGCGATTGGAAATGCTTTATACCATTTAGCAATTTTACTTATTGCTAGTTCTAGTTCATCTGCACCACCTAAACCATCTGGCGATGACTCGTGATAGCTAGAATAGTGATTGTCTATGATGTCCCCTATGAATATGACATCAGTACATTTATAATGATAATAAGTGTTAAGACAAAATTCTAAATAACCATCTAAACAAAAAGGCTCGTGTAAATCACCAATAACTAGGACATTGCTATCTTCACCTTTTTGCTTTTTATAGTGTCTGTATTTATCAATTAGACTCCATTCATCAGGTTTTAGTCTGTACCTTTTTTGGTTTTTCATTTAGTTTTTTTGATTTTCTCTAACCCTCTTGAGCCAAAATAAGCTCCGTAAGCTAATAATAAAAGGCTTTGATATATAGGCTTATATCCTTCGTCAAGAGTAAATTTACCAATGTTACCATCAGCAAAAGATATAACAGTAAATACAACAGTTAGAAATATAAGACTCATAGGGCGTATATTTTTAGAGAGCCAATTGTCACTAGACATATCTGAAACCCATCTTTTAGATACTTGCTTTTCAATTAAAGATTCTTGCTCTTGAACAATCTTTTGCAATTGATTTTTAAGTTGCAGCTTTTCTTCTTTTGATGTGATTACCTCATCAACTATTGTATCTGCTTTGCCTAGTAAGTTTCCTAGTATGTTTCCTAATATAGCCATATAGCATTTTGTTTTTGTTTATCTAAATCACAATGGACAAAGGTTTCGGCAATACCGATCCTAGTAAACCCAGCCTTAGCTAATGCGCATACTATTGCGCTTCTTTGTAAACTACTATTGACTGCAATATCAACAGCTAATCCTTTACAATGACTACTTTGATTTGATGCTTTATAACCTCTTTTCCTTAAATCTTTGTTATATGCTTCTGTTCTATATCCTGATGTAATTTTAAAAGGAGTTCCAGCTAACATCCTAGCTTCATCTAATTTAAATAAAAATTCATCATTCATTTGTCCTCCTTTACTTATAGGCATTCCACTTCCTATCTCATCAGGACTATCAAACTCATTATAATTAAAATAGTTTAGCATATTTTTTTACAATTACCTAAACAAATCTTTCCGAAACTTAACTTAAATAATAATGTACAAATAATTTTTTTCATTTTTTTTCTTTTATAAATTCTAATATTATGTCTATTTTACTTTTTATATATTGCATATCCTTAGCGTTATTTTCGTGGTACTTTGAAAATGTTTCTTTTACCGTCACGATTGAAAAAAAGAAAAATCTATATAAAGCATATAAACTCCCCAACAATAACACTACTGACAAACCGTAGCTTTCAATTAATTTTAATATTTCTTCCATTATCTTCCCTGACTATTATAAGGCTTTAAATATTGTGAGCCTCCTTTTGTTCTACTTTTATTCTTAGAGTGTACTCCTTTTCTTTTTACTTTAGGCTTTCTGAAAAAACTATTTATTATTTTCTTTGCCATTATCTTAATGTTAAAGTTGCTCTTTTAGTTACTGTTCCTTTTCCTGAAGAATCTACAACAGTAATGACTAGACTATAATTACCTCTTGAATTTACTACATCAAAAGACATTGTATGATTTGCAGTATTTAAACCTTGACTTACTTTAGATGTGTTAGCTGTAATAGCATTAGCTTGAGCCGTTGTTATTCCTACTTTTGCAGTATTTGTAGTTATTGCATTAGCTTGTGCTGTTGTTAAAGTGTCAATGTCATTAGATACATACCTTCTTAGTTCTTCAATATCCTCTTGCATTTGTTGAACTATATAAACTAAACCAGCATTAAATATTAAATTAGTATTATCATTAATATATTCTTTATCATTGAAAGCATTTTGCAAGATTGTTTCTTTTGTTGCATCAATAGTTTTAGCATCTGCACTTGCTCCAGTTTTTCTATTATAAAGTTCTTCTGATTTTTTATTTGCTAAAGCCATTATTTTCTATTTTTTCTATAATGAATATATTTGTCTAGTGTGTATATTATACCTAAAAGCAACCCTATAATCTGCAATATTTGTTCTACATTACTGAAGCTAATACCAATGCTTAAAGTATTGATAGCTAATACATCGATATTATCTTTAATAAAATTCATTGTCTTGGATCAAAAGAGATTAATAATTCAACGGATGCTCTAAAAAGATCAGCAGCATTCGCTGTTCCAGTATTTTTAAAGGCAGCCATAATACAAGTATTAGCTGCTAAATCGTGATCAGGAGTAGTATTTGTAAAAAAGTTATATGTTGCATCATTTTGAGATGTAAAAGATTGAGCCTCAATTAAGCTTATTGTTTGGCTTGAATTGCTATTTTGTGCGATAGGTAATTCAAAAAGTGAAATAGTACAATTTCTGCCAGTTGCTGAATTAGTATTCAATGTATATTTAATATTCTCTATTGTTGCTCCGTTTGTTGGAGTTAAAAAAGAATTATGTAAAGTAGCGAAATCAGCATCAACACTATCACCATCTGAAAGAGTTGTGCCAGTAGATTGATTAAATAAAGGGAATATAGTGTCATCTCTTAACATATCAAAAAGAGTAGAGTTTTTTGTTGATACAATCGGAATGTTAACAGTAGTATATTTTCTAAATAAATTCGTATATTTTGTAAGTTGAAATTGTATAACAATACTACCTTCTGGGATTGGTGTATCAAATGTTGTAGAAGCAAAATTAATTCTATTTACTGATGGATCTAAGTCAGCACTTAATCTTACTATATATTCTCTGCCAGTACCTTTATTAATAATTTTAACGAACTCCCCATTTTTAGCCATTGTCATAGGCACAGCAAAAACTTGAATAGCTGTTTGAGTACCACTTACTGTTTCAGAAGTAGTAGCTAATACATCATTATTTAAATATTGTTGTAGGCTCATTAAAAAGTATTTGTTGATGTATTATTATTATAGTTAACATTTAAGCTTTGTGCTTTTATTGTGTCTGTTAATGTAGGTGATGATGTGTTTATTTCGTACCATTCACCATTCCAAGTATCTGTATTAGCTACAAAAGAACATTGATAAGGAATATAAAATTTAGAATCAATAGTAATCCCATTGTCAAACTTATAGCCATTTGTACCATCATTTTGAGATAGTATTTTTAATGAGCCATTGAATATCTTAGCTCCGTCATTTTGCCCTTTTATAACTTCATTTATAGCTAATACACCTATTCTTTTACCAGTTCCAGCTCCGTAAGCTTTCCAACTTGCAATAGTACCATTATCAAAAGAGCTACCATTAGAACTAGCTTCAAGCCTACCTTGTGCAGAAGCATTAGGCCCAGTCCCAAAAAATACCTCGCCTAAATCTTGAGTTACACCATTTGAAATGTTTTGAGATGTAATTAAAATTTGTTGGCTTGTTGATTCGCCATTATTATAGACTTGTATGTATTGATTTTCTGCATTTTCAGGAGCTGAAAAAATATAAAATTTAGCTTGATCTGCTGGTGTTGTTACCTCTGTACCATTTAAAGGATCAAATATTAAATAACTATGAAATACTCTAGCATAACATTCAAAAAATAAATCACCAGTAAAAGGCACTTCTTCAGTTTCAAAATTTAATTCAAAAAAGTTCAAGGGTGTTGTTCCAACAAAACCAAGAGATCCAGCAGCTGTTGAAGCTCCGTAGCCAGGTGAATTACCAAAAACATCATTAGTAGTCCAAGCAGCAAGTCCGCCATTTTGATAGGTTTCTCTGCAATATTGTGTTGATGATGAGCCAACTAATTTTAATCTATGGTAAAATAAAATAGCAGCCTTTGATCCTATTATTGCTGACAATTCTGCTGTTGATCCATCAAAAGCTCTATTAAAATTTCTTTGTATTTTTATAGTTTGTCCAGTTATTTGTTGAACTTCGCCTAGTTCATAAGATATGAAATCAGTTGTTGCATCTCGTATTCCGTATATATCGCCTTCGGTTTCAAAACCTTCAGCAATTGTATGATAACCCTTCCAGCATACTATAGCATTATTAGGAGCTGATGCTGACAATTCCCCCCCAGCTGCATCTAATATTCTCAAAGGAATTAAATCATAACTCCTAAACATTTCATAAACTAATTTAACTTCTTTTAATATACTTAGTTGATCGAAGTCATTACCAGCCAACCGTTGTATATTAGTACCATCTTCTGTCTTGTTTAAAGTTTCTGAGCCAGTCGTGTCAGGTGTGTATGTTCCTCCGTTGTTGCCTTTTTTATATGTTCTGAAAAACTGTGTTGAGCTATTCATTTGCTCGTAAGTGTTAACTTGAATAAAAGTCCACACCCCATTAGACAAAAATAATCTAGCTCCAAAAACTTTACAAATATCATCTAAAAGCTTAAATGCTGTCTTTGGTTGTCTTACTCCGTTGTTATCAATTGGAGCATAAGCAGAAGCTTTAAATCGGCATAAATTTAATGGATCATTACCAACAGCTCTAGTCATTGTAGCATTAGTCCAATCAACAATAGTTTTAATATATATATCATTTGTGTCCCAATTGTTCTCTGTGTCTATATCGTTAGTTAAAGAGTTGTATATATATCTATAAGGAGTATATAATGCAGTAAATGTATAGTTTACATCTTCATTAAAAGGAATATTATCTAAAGCTCCTAGTCCACAAATTGCCGTAAGTGTTACTTTTCTAGGGAGTGATATATCATCCTCTGCATTTATATCATTCAATAAATTACCAACCCAGAACAAAGAATAAGAAGAATCATTAGCTCCTGATTCAATTTTAAGTTGCCAGCGTTTATAGTCTGATGTTCTTATTGAGTCAACAATTCCGTTGATATTAACTTGGTTGCCACCTCCTGAACTATCAGTTATAAAAAAACTAAAATCGCACTTAGAAGGTATAAGTCCAGTAAATCTGTTGTCATCCTCTGTTTCGTAAGTCAATACAAAACCCTCCTCAGAATTTTCAACATCTGTATAAAGTGTTGATGTAGAGCTTAGAGTGTCAATGATAGTAACTCTATAAAAAGTATTTTTATCACTTGTAAACTCAGTTTGTATTCTATTATCTATCGCCATTAGTAGCCTCTAGTTCTTGTTCTGTTGTTTCTTGCTCTTGTAGAGCTTAATAAAATATCTTGTCCACTTATTGAGCCAAATACTTCAATACTTCCGTTTCCTTGTCCTATCATTGATTTTAGCTTGTCTAAAGGAGCTATGACTTCAGGATTGCTTATTGATGTTCCTGGCCCTTCGCCTACCATAGCAATAGTAGCTCCAGTAGCTAATCCTCCATTCGCTAGTCCTGGTAGTCCTAAACCCCCTAAAAATTTACCAAGTCCACCTCCTAACTCAGCAAAACTTCCTAATCCGACAGCAGATAATAAAGCTTTCATAGCTAACATAGCAGCAACTTGAGCCATCATAGCTTTAAAAGCTTGTTTTGCTCCATCCACAAAAGTTTTAAAGAAACCATCAGAACTTTGTATCGCTTGAGCAAATGTGCTTTGCAACATATTACCAAACTGTCCAAAAGTATTAGTTAAATCTTGTGTTAAAGATTCAATGTTTTTTTGATTATTTTCTAATTTGCCTAAATCATCAAAAAAGTCATCAGGTAAAGGATGAGGCCCCATAATACCCTGAGGCTGAGATGGATTACTGTTAGGAGTTGTTTTATTTGTAGTAGTACTCCCACTTGGCCCACCTAAATTAAAACTTTTAGCAATATCACCTAAAGCCCCTTTAACTCTTTTGCCTTGTCTTTCCATAAAAGTCCCAAAGTCATCAAAGTCATTTTCAAAATCATCAATTTCAACTTTCATATCCCTAAAAAAGTCAGCTGTGTCTTGAAATGGATTAGGAATTGTAGATGCGCCTATAAATTCTAAAAATGAATTAAAAGCATCATTCAATAAAGTAATAGGATTAAACTCTATTAATAAAGCTATCATTTCTAGTAAAGTGTTTCGCCACCAATCAATGTTTTTAAATCTTTCAATGAATGCTTCCCAATTATCAACAACATATAAAATTCCAGTAGCTAAAGCAGCTACAGCAATAGCAATAGCAACAAACTTGATACTTATTGCAGTAACAATTGTGACTAAACTACCCATTATAACTAATAAAGGGCCTAAAGCTCCAGCCAATAAAGTAGCAGCCACAGCTAAAGTTTGTGACTCAGGTGAAAGGTTTTTAAAATCATCTAATAAACCCATAAAAGCATCAGCTAATTCTAAAACTACGGGAAGTAAAATATTGCCTATTTTAATTCCTACATTTTGGAGTTTTACTAATGTTTGATTGAATTTGAAACCAGCCGTACCTGATAGAGTATCAAAACCATTATTGACATTTCCTAAACTATTATGCATCCCATCTAAAACCTGAGTATAGGTTTCAGATTGAAGCCCTATTGTTGACAACATACCTACTACAGACTTAGAGCCTCCGAACATTTTTAGGAGTTCTTCGTTGTTGTCTTTTAAGTTAGAGTGTAAAAATTCTAAAGTACCTAGTAAACTCTCGCTTGTCATCTTGCCTAGTTCTTCGGTACTTATGCCTAGCTTATCTAAAATTTCTTCTTGTTGAGCTGTTGGTTTCAACAAAGCCATAATCATAGACTTCATTGATGTAAGGGTGACGGCAGCATCACCTGAAAGCTTAGACATTGTAGCAGAAGCAGCTCCTAGCTCCTCAAAGCTTACCCCAGCAGCAGCAGCAACTGGAATAACAGCTCCTAGTTTATCCATAAACTCAGCAGCCTCAAACTTACCTTGTTTTAGAGTTTCGTGTAATAAGTCACCAGCCTTAGCAGATGTCATATTCTCTTTCTCGTAAGCCGTCATAATAGAAGTAAGAGCGTTAGCAATAGATGACATTTCACCCATTCCCATTGCAGCAGCCTTTGCAGATACTTCTAAAGCATCAAGGCCCTCTTTGCCTTGAAAACCAGCAGAAGTAATAAAGAATAAACCATCTGCTAATTGAGCAGCCGAAACTCCTACTCTTTCGGATAGCGACATTATCCCAGCCTCATACTCTTTTAAGTCTTTAGCAGATGCTCCTACCAAAGTAGAAATTTTAGTCATTGAAGTTTGGAAGTCAGTAGCTAGTTTGACTGATGCGCCACCTAATGCTAAGATAGGCATAGTAAGACTACGAGTCATATTTCGCCCTGTTCTTTTCATTGAGCTTCCAAATCTTTTTAATGATCTAGTCGCTTTTCTTAAAGAACTTTGAAATTGCTTATCATTTAAGCTTAATTTTATACTAAGATTCTTCTGAGCCATCTTTTTTATTTAGCAATTCGTATTTCTTATTTATGTATTCTGCTCTTTGTCGTTGTTTCTTTGCATTGGTTTTTCTTTTCTTTTTTTCCCAATCAAACTTAACTAACTTTTGAGGTGTTAGATTTTGTCCTTTTTTAGTGTGTGGCTGTAAAAATGCACACGCTAACCATCTTACTCTTTCCCATTCATACCTCTGTTCTAGTTCTAGTCTATCGTTTATCCCTCTTTGTGTACATAAAAACTCGTGAAATGTTAAATTCCAAAAGTCCTTAGGTAACAACCCAAGTCCGTAACCAATAGCCTCTAACTTATCCCAAGTTATTTCTTCGCCTTCGCCACTTTCTTCGTGGCTTTGTCGTTTCCCTCCGTTTCAAATTTAGCAGAGAACTGAGTAGAAAATATCTCTAAGACTTTATTTAAAGCCTCAAAATCTTCATCTAGCATATCTGCAACATCATCAACTGTTAAAGAACATTCTTGTCCACTTACTCGAGATCCGTCTTTTATTCCGTTAAGAATTAAATAACAAGCATCATCTAAGCTTATCCCTTCACCTAGCTTATCTAAGTCAGCTAAACTTCTGTTAGTATCTCGGCAAAATAATCTAAGACTATTTATTCCGAATCTTACAGGGTAATCTTTTCCGTTTATTATAACTACTTCGTACATATTTTGTTGGTTTTAAATTTGCTAGTTGAGGGAAGAGCCGTAGCTCAATCCCCAACCAACAAAGAATTATTAAATACTGTTTTGAGTTAATGTCCCACTGCCTTCTATCGAGCAAGAGTAGGTGGGGGCATCTTCCGTACCAGCAGAGTACTCAATGCTTGTAATAAAACCTGAGCCGCTATAAGTATAGTCACCTGAAGCAGGGGAAGCTAAACCAAATACAAAAGTCACAGCCGTTCTAGCCATAGCTTGAGTGAATAACTCATCAGGCTCTGTGTCACCAGCAACACCTGCAAAGTCCATAAGTCCATCAGCCGAAAGACTGAATGATTTTTGTCCACCTATTAAATCTCTGAAACCAGAAGAATCTTTAGTTGAAATATCTATCGTATCAACATTAATTGATAACGACACTGTTTGGGAATGCATTAGTTTTGCATTCGCGCCGCCAGAACTAGGGCTTACAGTAAGCAGTAGATCTGTTCCGTTAAAAATTGCCATAATATTTTAATTTTAAATTTATAATTAGCTAATATCTAAATCTTTAGAAGTTTCTTTCTTCTTAGATTTTTTCTTTGTTGTGTCAATCGCATTGTTATGTCTAAGGAAATTGAATACCGTTCTAACAACCTCGTAAGATTCGCCTTCTTTGTATTCTACGCCTCTACATTCAATATTTTTTTTAATTTTTACTTTATACATATTTATCTATTTATGTTAAATCTATAATCTTGAGCCAAACCATATAATCCAACTGTACCAGCCGAATCATCATATAATTCGTTTTGATCTTGATAAAATATCTTATCAACTACTACTCCATTATAAGTACCACTTGCATAATCTAATGCAGTTCTAACCAAACCAGCTAGAGTAGTCATATCCTTATAACTATTATGATAAATGCTTATTTGCACTCTTACATAGTCATAAGTCGAAGCTCCGTTCTTTGTGTTGTTTGGCTCATCAGCGAACATCTGATAAGTAATATAAGGGAGCTTTACATTCTTAGGAAAGTTAAATCTACTAGGAAATATTCTAGTATTAGAATCAGTAGTCAATAAATTGCTTATTGTTGCATTATTGCTTAAAATATTATATATGACTTTACCTACTTCCATTATTTCATCCTTTTATCTATAAGCTTTTTTATTTCAGCTATTACATTACTAAGAGCAAAATTGCCTTTAGATGATGCCGTTCTGTCTAACATTCTAAGTCCTGGAATACCTCTAAAACCATACTCTAAGAAATAGAAATAAAAACCAGTTTTGTCATCTGCTGCAAAAGATTTTTTTACTCTAGGCCCAACATATACTGTTGGTGACTTACCTTTTACATTCTTTCCGTTAATAATAGCTAAAGACTTTTTTAATTGTTTTGTCTTTTGAGGTACTATCCCTTTCAATTCTTGTAATATAGGCTTAGCAGCTTTTCTCATACCTTGTCTTAATAGAGTCTTATTTTTGCTATCAGACATCCCTAAGCTTTCTAAATCTTTGACTAATCTTCTCAATTCATTTTCATCAATAGTAGCTGTAACAAAACCAGCGTGTCCTCCTTTATTACCTCTTAATATTTTAGTAGTACCAACAGCCATTATTCAACTTCTATTTTATGAGATTCTAAAACCTTTATCCATTCTTCCTTATCTAAGTACATCTCTATCTTTGTTTCCTTTGTTGATAAAACTTGAATAGGACTAACCATTCCATAGCTTAATACTTTGTCATCCTCATCAAATATAATCCAATAAGTATCTACATCAGGGTTTTTTATTTTATCTATATCTTTCATTATGCTGTTCCTCCGTCTGTTATTGTCCAACCTTTAGTAACTAAAGTAGCTCTAGCTGCTGCTGCCTCACCTCCAGCCGTGTATTGAGAACTACCGAAGTTTATACTCACTCCACTATTAACATTTTGAGCAGCCCAACCTATAAGCGTAGCGTCATAATTTGCAGTAGATAATCCAGAGCCACTACCAAAGAAAGTTAATTGATTACTACTTAAAGCCGTTACATTCCACAAAGCCAATGATTGATTAAATGCCGTTGCTCCAGTGAACATACTTACAGCCGATGACAAACTACTTACATTCCACATTGAAACATCTTGATTAAATACAGTATTTGCTCCAAACATTTGTGTGGTATTTGTCACGGATGACAAGTCCCACTTAGACAAACTTTTGTTAAAAGGTGTACTTTCAAACATACTTGATAAGTCTGTTGCCTTGCTTATATTCCAATTATTGCAATCTTGATTGAATTGGCTACCGTGAAAGAAATCACTAAAATTAGTTATATTGCTAACATCCCAATTATCAACTACTCCGTTAAAGTTTGTGTCTTGGAAAGTGTCACTAGCATCAGTTGTATTAAATTGTAAATTATCAGTAGCACTAGAAGTTAAATTAGTACAATCTTTAAAAGCTGCTGAATCTTGTATAATCAAAGGCCCATAAGATTTTATATCCAAAATTTTCAATGTGTCAATTCTTCCAAAATTCCAACCTGAAGTGTCAATAGTTGTATTAATCCCACTAAACACGCCTTTTATTTTTATAGTATATGTCCCAGCACTTCCGTAAGTGTGCAATCCGTTTGCATCATTGTAGGTTGTTATAGTGTTAGTGTTACCATCGCCCCAATCGACAGTAAAGTCATAAGTCCCTGATAATCTTGTTGGTAGTCCGTACTGTGTAGCTGTTGAGCTTCCAGTTCCAGTATTGTTTGTATTGATTGTATATTCAAAGAATGTATTAATACCACTTAAATCTATAACATCATTTTGTTCTAGTTTCAAAAGCATTGCATCTTTTCTTCCTATTTCTTGAATACTTTTTATTGAATAGTTTGTTGTGCCGTTACTTATAAAGTATTGAGGTGATGTACCTATGTCTGTTCTGTATCTAATAAGACAATCGATTGTATCTTCATTTATCAAAGCATCGGCATCAAAAGAAGTTTTCCCACCTTTAAAGTTAAAATTGCCCAATATAGTGACAAATGTATTTGAAGAAACATCTCTCTCGCCATATTCGTTAGTAGTGAATACTTGTTTAAAGAGCTTTAGTTTTCTATCTAGTTTGCCTATTATCATAGTTCTAGCAAACGATAAGGAGTTAATAAGTGGTTAACCATTAAAGGAACTTCGTTAACTTGAGTACCCATTACAACATCCTGACGGTTTTCATAGTATCTTCCTACTATTATATATATAGCTTGAATTATTGGAGCTGGAATATCACTTGCAGCAGCTCCCACGATAAACTCTACCTCAACAGCGTTAGGCCTCTCGTATGTATTAGGGAAGTCACCATCTTCAGATTGATATATTCTTCCAGGCCTTATCTTAGTATCTACATCATAATTTGATGCTGCTAAAGTTTGTAAAGCATTACTCTCATCATAATACTTTATATGTGTAACACTAGCAACCTCCCCTATTTGTAAATCAATATAAGGAGGAAACTCATCATAAAATATATTAAATGTCTGTGTTATTAGTCTTCTTCTTGTAAATTCTTCAACCATACTTGTAGCAACATTAATCAATGAGGTGATATAAGTATTATCATCATCATAGTCTGAGTCTATCCTTAGAAATGACTTAGCTTCTGCCAAAGATATAGGAGTAGTAGTTGGCGCAGTTTTTAAAACTAGCTTTCCATAAGTCACATAATCTGAATATGTAAATGCATTAAAGTTATAGTTGTAATATTCCATTTAAAAAAAATTAATGGAGGGGCGATTAAACCCCTCCGTTAAAATAATCAATTATGATGTTGTTTGTATTTCTACAAATGCAGTTCCATTATCGACAGCGTTACCATCAACTAATGAAGTAGCGATCATTCTACCGACTCCACTCGCTGCTGAGGTGAATGGATCAAAAAGAACATCCAATCCGCCAAATTGAGCAATATGTACTCTTGAGAAATCACCGAATAAAACACTATCAAAGTTACTAGCTTTATTACCTACATTTGAAGATACAAAGCTAAAGTAAGAGTTGATAGTCTTATCTCTATTGTCATAGATTGGTGAAACAGAAGCAACTTGAGCTAAACCTTTAATAACAGCTAAAGCATCAGCGTTACATAAATAAGCGAATCGTCCACCTAATAATGGTACATTGTTACCTAATACAGTTGATTCCATAGCTAAAAGAGCAGCAGCATCAAGAGTTGCTCCACCATCAGCAGCATCAGCTAAGATTGACTGTGGCCCACCGTCTGAATTATCAGCAGCAGCTAATAAGTTCTTTTCTAATTGAGCAGCAACTGAAGCAGCCATATTTCTTCGAATTGCAGCCTCTACACCAGCATTTTGAGTCATAGCCTCAGCAGAAATCTCAACAATAGAAATACATTTCTGAGGTGAAAGTGTTAAACTTGAAGCCGATCCAGCAGCAGAAACAGAGCCTCCAGTTTCACCTACGAAAGTAGTAGTAATTCCACTTATAACTGGGAACTTCATATTTGTTACACCTGAATAGTAATTTGCTCCAGCACTAGCTAAAACTAAGTTAGCTTGTAACTGATCTGTAAAACTCATAGTTTCAACTTCGTTTACATTAGAAGTTGTGATTGCTCTTGCTTCTAATACAGAACTAGGTATTGCTATACCTTTATACATTTGTCCAGTATAACGAGCCTCTCGTCTTGCTTCTGTGTCCATTTCTTTTACTAATCCCTCAAGCTTACCTGAATAAGCAGCTTTCATAGCATCTTGGAAAGAATAATCTCTTAACTCTTTTGGAGTGTTTTCTGTTACTTCTTTAACAGCTTTAGTAGCTTGAAGTTTTTCAAAAGACTCAGCTCTTTGAGCCATTCCGTTTAACTCCTCTACTTTTTCATTTAAAGAATCAAAGCTAACTTGTTCATCAGATGACATATCTCGTCCTTCAGCAGAAGATACAAGACTTTCCATCTTTTCGATAACCTCAGCTCTTTCTTCTTTATAAAGTTTTGATGTTTTCATTTTATAGAAAATTAATATTAATATTTATTTTTTAAGATTTTCAAGCGCATTTCATTGAGGCTGCGCTTTTTTAAATCTTCATTATCTTTTTTAGCCTCTGTGTTTTGTTCTTTTGACTTCCATTCTTCAAGTGAGCGTAAAGCGACAGCACTACTTGCTTGGTTGTATGCTGGATAAGTGACTGAACTTACATCATATAATTGAGAAACCTTGTCAATAGTTCTTATATTCATTCCGTCTTTTACTTCCCAAGAATCCTCTTCAACAGTAAAAGCAAAGCTAGATTGACTAATAGTTCCGTTCTTTAATAATTCCATTAAATCTCTAGCTGTAGAAGTATTAGGCATATCAGCCTCATATCTCAAACCTTTCTCATCAACAGAAAGTCTAAGAGTTCCGTTAGTCGTTCTAGCAAGTATTAAGTTAGCATCGTGATTAACTAAAAATCTTACATCATCCTCTAGTCTACCTTCAAAAGCATCTGGAGCTATAAACTCTCTAAAACCTCCTAAGTCATTGGACATAGAGTTAAAGACAGCTCCGTAACCAACTACAGTCGGTTTATCGCCATCCATTCTAAGCTCTAAGTCTTGAACATCGAAAGTCCTTACTTCTTTATTAGGATTTGTTCTAACCTCAGACTTTTCTTCATCATCGTGATAAGGAGTGTGTTCTGATTCATCCATCTCTTTGTCTTGTTCATCAATCATTTCTACATCATCAACATTTTTACCGTAGTAAATTATTATTGAATCATCTGTTTCTTCAATCTTTTGAATGTGTCTTAAATCGTGCTTTTTCATAAATCTATTATTTTCTTCCATTTCTTTTTTAACTGGATGATTGTCAGGAAGCAAGTCTGTGTCGTGCTTACCACCTTGAAATCTACCTTTTTTTAGAGCAAATAAAAATGAGTTTACTCTTGCTAAACCCCAACTCTCAGGAGTCATATTTGGCCTAACGCTTTGAGGGTTGCTATAAAATGCTCCAGTACCTCTTTCATATACTTTTAATAATTCAGCGTAAGTCGTACGGCCATTCCAAGCTAAATCTAGCTCTTTAGTTTCTTCATTATGTTTTTTAACTTTATTTTCTAAAGCCTTTTTTGTTTTAGCACTAACTTGGTTTTCTTCTTTCTTACCCTCAAGCTTTTTAGTTAGTTCTAAAATTACATCTTTCATCCCTTGCTCCCCTAGTGTTCCAATCGTTCCCCATTTAATCTGAGCAACTACACCACCAACATTTGAAAGGTTTGGCTCGGTATCGCCTTTGAATTGTTTACCATCTTCAAAGTGTCTTTTAATCCAAGCTTCTCTTTCTTTTATCCATTCTCTGATGGCTTCAGTATCTTGGCCATCTCTTGCTCTACCCCATAACATAAAAGCCTCATTCCCTCTTATGTTACCACCAGCTTTCCAAATCTCTGGAGTTTGTTCTTTTATAGTTTTAGCAAAGTCATAGTCGAACTGAGGCTCATCACTATTTCTTAAACTAATTTTCTTATCATCCCCTTTATTAGGAAAGTCTGTTTGTCTTTCTTCATCATCTTCCAACTGAGCATAACAGACAGCAAGTCGTTGAGAGTTGTCATCATACTCTTTCATAAACTCATCGGACATACATCTCTCGATGAACTCCTCATTTGTTTCGTCTGTTTCTTTAGTCGGTATTGGCATCGTCTTCTTCTTCTATGTCGCCAATAGGCGCAAAATTTAACGGCATAAACAACTGATCTCCTTCAGGGCCTACTCTGTTCAAGTCTTCCATTCTTCGCACTTCATTAATAGACAAAGCTCCTATTGAAGTCATTTCTCTATAATATGAGGCTCTGCTAGAACTATCACCTCTCAATAGTCCTTTAGCATCTATCTTAATCGTAAATAAACCAAACTCGCTATCTCTGAACAGCTTTCTGTTTAGCTCTTGCTCTATCATTACCATATAAGGCATCAATGTAAATCTTACAAAGTCGATAGATAAAGCCTCAATGCTAGAATAGTTTGCAGCTTTTTCTAAATGTCCAATCAAAGACAAGGGTACTTTGAAAGCTCTAGCCACTTCTTCAATCTGAAATCTTCTAGTTTCTAAAAGTTGATACTTGTTAGCATCAATATTTGTTTGTTCAAATGTCATACCTTCCTCAAGGATAGCTGTCTTACCTGCTACAAAAGAGCCTGAGTAGTTTTGATTCCAAGAGTTTTTTAATCTTGCTACGGCTTCTTTACTTAACTTTCCAGGATGTTTTATTACACCACCAACTTGAGCCGAGTTGCCTAGATAACTATTAGCCGTATCATTTGCAGCTATTGAAGTTGCTATTGTTGTATTCTGTGCTTTCAATACGCTTACACCCTTATATCCATCAAAAGATAAATTAAAAAAATGCAGCATATCTTCTTTCATTACTCCAATTTCATAGTCTTTGATGTCGTAAAAGATTTGTCCTTCGTGCTTTACTACCTTAACATCTTGAGGATTTATTGGTATTAATGACATTGGCCTTGCCGAGCTATCGCGTTCTATGTAAAAATAGCTGTTACCTTCTAGCAATAAGTTATTCATTAAAGTATCTAGAAAGGTGTAAGGAGTCATATACTCGTTAGGATTACGAGCTAAAAGTCGGTAGATAGGATGACTGATGTCTGTAATTTTATCATCGTCAACCTCAACTTTATAAACTTTTATAGGTAGACTTGCGATTGATTCGCTAATAACTCTTACACAAGCAAAGACTGCGCTGAATGTTAATGATGTATCTCTATTAACGGCTGTCCTATTGGCTGCGCCTTGTCCACCAAAGATAGCTCTTAAAAAATTATCACCTCGTTTTTCAGAACGAAGGAAGTCGAATAGTCCCATAAAATTGTAATTACTTTACAAAGATAAGAGAAAAGTCAAAAGTCAAATCCAAATAATATCGTTGTCATCATAGGTAGATGAGTCGCTAGAATCGTTATTCATATAACATCCTAAAGCCATAACAAGAGCCACCATTCCGTCAATCTTTTCTGTGCTTTTAGATTTATCCATCTTAATATTACCAGCTGGATCGGACTTCATAGCTAAGTTAGAACACATCCACCTCAAAACTTTATTGCCTCCGTGATTTATTTGTTTACCAAGTACGAGCTTTTCCAGCTCTTTAGTTGGACTTGATAAACTAGCGAAGCCTTGTCCGAAAGGCTCACAAGGTAAACCATCCTCAGATAAATCTATTATTAATTGACTAGAGTTCCATCTATCGTAAGCAATAGACTTGATGTTTACAACCTCAGCAACCTCTTTTATTTTTTTCTTTATGTAGTTGTAATCGGTGACATCCCCATCTGTAAGCTCCATAAGTCCCTCTTTACACCAACCAATATAATCAACTTGATCTCGTCTTGAACGAATAAAAGCGTTATCTTTTGGAGCAAAGAAGTAAGGTATTATTGTAAACCTATCATCTTCAGGAATGATTAAAACAAAAGCAGATATATCTCTTACACTAGCTAAGTCAAGCCCAGCGTAAGCTGTCATCCCTTTGTAATCTTCTAGCTTAATTGGAGCTTTGTTGCACTCCATCCATTGAGCATCTGATAGCCACTTACTAGCTGATGACATCCATTGATTAAGATGTAACATTCTAAAAGTGTTCTCATAGCTTGGTAGTTTGATTGCTTTTTCTTGTTCTCTTTTGAGATAGTCTAATTTAACGACTCCACTTTCTAAGCCAGGATTTGCAATCTTCAAAGCCTTCTCACTTGTCCAATCTGTTTCTAAATCACAAGCATACTTGACATAATAAAAACTCGAATCGTCTATAATTTGTTCAGCCACCTTCCTACCGTATTCCTCAGTCTTGTAGCATATAGACTCACGATTATATCCAGCCGTTGTTATTGCTATTGACATAGGTTGCCTTCTACTACCTACCGATGTTGTTAAAGCATCCCATAGGCTTGAGTCTTTCTGAACAAAGAACTCATCCATACAAATGAATGAAGCGTTATATCCAAACTTAGAACTTGCCTCAGAACTAATTGCCTTAAAAGCTGAGTTGCTTTTCTCGTGGATGATAGAGTTCTTAAATACTTTTAGATTCTTGTTTAGTTGATTGTCAGCTCTAACCATTCCACTAGCTACATCAAATATAATACCAGCTTGTTGTCTGTCACCAGCAGCAATATAACACTCAGCCGAAGGCTCGTTGTCGGCTAGTAACATATACAAAGCTATTGCACTTATCAGAGTTGACTTTCCGTTCTTTCTTGGTAGACATATATAAGCCGTTCTGAATCTTCTCAGGTTACTATCACGATATTTCCATCCAAACAAATCTCGGACTATTGTTTTCTGAAATGGCTCTAACTTGAAAGGTTGTCCTCCTAGTTCACCCTTAATATGCTTGATGTGATTCTCTATGAAGTAGACTACTCTATCTGCTGCCTTGTCATCAAAATAAAAAGTCTTGTCTTCTTTAAGTTTCATATCAGCCTTAGTTGAGATTGATGTTCTTTAATTCTTTTTAAAGCTTTATAGTAATAGTCTTTGTCTAATTCGTACCCCTCTAAGTCATAGCCTAGATTGTGACAAGCAATAGCAATACTTCCAGAGCCTAGATGTGTATCAATTATTTTGTCACCTTGCTTTGCATAATTCATAAGTAGCCATTCGTAAAGTCTAATCGGTTTTTCTGTTGGATGTATTCTAGGAGTTCCATTGTTAGCATTAGCACCAACCCAAGAAACCTTATAACTTCTCAAGGCTCTATTAAATGAACTAAAAGCTAATTCGCCATCACTAAAATCATTTGCACCAGTTCCCTTGTCCCAATATATCCAACCCATAGATGGAGGTAAATATGTTGTCATATAATTAGCACCCCATACTATTTGATTTTTACTTACTCTAAATAAATTATCCCAATAATATTTTGTAGGGATTGAACTATCCCAATCTGATGTTCCTCTGTTTATTTTTTTCTTGCCATTTCCTAATGTCATCTTTGTTACATTAATTCCATAGGGAGGATCGACTATTGCTAAGTCAAATTGATTATCGGACATCTCTCTCATAGCTTCTAAGCAATCTCTATTATAGATATTTATCATTAGTCAAAGAAATTAAAATCGTCAGTCCTTTCCTCATCTTGTTCAGGCATACTAAGGGATGCTCTGCTCGAAGGAGTAAATCCAAATTGCGTAGCAATTTTCATAGCGTTCTGTAAAGCGTTCTGCATTACCTTGTACTTTGGTGCAATCTTACTAGCTCTTAATCTTCCGTCTTTGTCAACGGTTTGCTCTGTGAAGTTGCCTTGTAACTCTTGAGCTATCTCTCGGTAAATACCTATTTCGTTGCAGTACGCTGCAAGGATTGATAAGTCTGTCAAGTGTAACATCTTAATGTTGGCTAGTTCGTTAGTAACTAAATCCCATTCGTCTGCTCCGTGTTGATTGAGAAAGGATGGAGCTTGAGGCATACTTATAACAGTTGTAGTTTGCATTTCATTTGAAACTTCTCTACATTTTCTAAGGCTACCCTTTAGCTCCTTTAATTTTGTTGGTGTTTTTTTCCTTCCTCTCATTGTTTTAATAGCTATATCTATACCCCTATGATTTAGATCTAATTATGGATATAAAAAATCCTAAC
>VTLG01007844.1_pt1 | contig 25512 bp, 11 predicted proteins | sample 4694571 | NCBI WGS metagenome assembly VTLG01 (sample SAMN12604809, study PRJNA352737) | marine metagenome | biome: ENVO:00000447; feature: ENVO:00000209|ENVO:00000569|ENVO:01000036; material: ENVO:00002151; isolation source: viral sequences binned using virsorter ...
ATTCTTTAAATTCTGTCCTGCTTGTTGGTTGAGCCATTTACACAACTACTCTTTTAGATATTTAGGGAGCAGAAGAAATGCCTGCATATACTAGGATATTACCATTAGCAATACTGTATATTGTTGTTCCAGAACTTACTAGAACATTATATACATATCTTCCTTCTGCAAGGTTTCCAGTTGCTGTAGATCCTAGAGATAGATTAAATTTACCATCATAAGCACTCGTGAACCCAACATTAAAGGTTGCTAAGGCACCCATTGTTGCCCCTACAGAGACGCTTTTCGCTATTTGGGATGATCCAGTCCATCCGGTAAAATTATAAGCAGCATTACCCGTATCTACAACAGTAAAATCTGCTGAAAAATTAGCTCCACCAAAAATGGTCAAGTTTGCTGCGTAAGGTACTCCAGCACTGGGATCAAATGTAATCTTTTTACTTGCCATGGACTAACTCTTTAAGTAGGGATTTGATTTCACCAATTTCACCCTTTAAATTATCAAGATCTTCTTTCATAAGATTAAGATCTTGCTCTTTCGCTTTTTTAATTGAACGAGTTTTCAAATACTTTTGATGGTCCAAATTATTTAAATTAATGATTGAATTGGTCTTTGGGTCTCTAACAAGATCAACATGTCCTTCAACTTTATGATAATCCATATTATGCTAATGCCATTACTCTTAGTTTTTGCATTCTAGGAACATACACTTGACTTACTGCAGTCAATAGAATCTTAATTCTATAAGTTCTGAATGATGGCAATTCATCAGCAGTAAATACATATTCCGTAAATTCCAAATCACCACTATTATATCCAGTAGAATTTACCTTAGGAATGAATACATCCGAAGATCCATTACTATCTGCTGGATTAATAACTTGACCAACACCATTAATGTTAGTAGATCCAGGGAATGGAGTAAAGATTGGCATTTGCCCTTCTTTATTTGCTATAGAATAAAATGCTCTAATATCACAGTTAACATTAATATGAGCATCAACATATACTTTAAGACTACTTGCACTATTCTCAAGAATTACTTCTTTAGAAATATACTGACATGCTGTTGGATCTGTATGAATCTGGTTTACCCTACTATCAGTAGCGTAATTAGAAATTGGATTATTAACCCTATTAGAAGTAGTAATAACCGCTAATCTTTGACCATCAATAACAGGACTTACACGACTATCTGTAGTATTAAGGAATAATCTCATATTCATAGACTTATTACCTGGGAAATTTCCAAGTTTTAAATCTTCATTAATCTTAGATGCAATAAGTCTAGGACTATTCATAAAGTTAGATGTATTGGGAGTAATAGTTTCAAATCCAGCATCTAACCAAGGAATTTCACTTCCATCAATACTTTGACCAGTAATAGTTCTAACTTCTCCTGATATAGAAGTACCGCGAACTGATACATTTTGAACAATTGGAGTAAGAACTTCAAATGGCATATTTTGAGTTGCCCTTGTCTTATATCCACCCGCAGATTTAGATGCATTTAGATAAAGACTTGGGTATCCTGCAGCTGTTCTATCAGTTCCATCTTGAGACATATCCAATCTAATATGATATGAATCAAATGTAATTGGATTTGTAATATCTGCATCAGCTAAGCTGTGAAGTTTATTAATCCTATTCAAAGAAACTCCACCTAATTCATACTTATAAATGGGAGTTCCAACAGGATAATTGGATGATCTCATTCCTCTAGTGGTAATGCCAATAGTATTACCAGTAACAGATTGATAAGAAATAATTTCTCCTGTACCATATCCACTACCACCAACCTCAAGATATCCATAATTAGTAGTTCCTACACCAACACTCTCAAATAGACTAAACTTAGAAGCATCAGCCACAGTTATAGTACCAGTAGTTGTACCAATATCTAAAGGAGTAGTTAATGTTGTTGGTCTAATATCCGAACGTGCATCAAAGATTTGAACCAAATTATCATCAAAATACATTCCATGATTCTTATGATCTACCTTAATATGAAGACCATCTGAATTAGGAGAAACAACAGTTGTTGATACTTGAACATTTCCACCATAACCAGCATTAAGATCTACCGTATTTCCAGCATCATTAGTATATTGTATAGTCTTAGCAGCTCCAACTGTGAAATCACCTTGAACACCGTTTAAGACTAACTCACTTGTCATGCCAATAGATACGATTGAAAGTCTACAATCCCTACCAACAGAATTAACACCTAACGTGGTAAATCCAACTACATCACCCGTCTGATATCCTGATCCACCATTAGTAATGACTGCATTATTAATTACACCATTACTAACACTTATTGTTCCAACTGCTCCTCTTCCATTACCAGTAACAGTAACAAGATTTACTCCAGCAACACTACGAGATCCATCAGCTGGGGTATATCCAATACCAGCATTACTAATAGACAATTCACTTGCTGATCCAGCAACTCCTACAAGTCTACCTGTAGCATTAGTTGCAGGTTGAGAAACAAGTTGTCCAACTTTTAACCCAGTATCTGCTACAGTGGTTCCAAGTCCAACCCTTACAGTTCTTGAAATTAAGTTTAAAGAATCTGGTAATAATTTTGGAATTTGATTATTTCCAACACTCAATTCTGGATTATAAAGTTCAACTGTTCCAGAATCTTCAAAGTCTGCTCTATAAAGAGTAAACTTAAGATCTTCCCATTGACTTGGTTCCCATGTCGAAGCATTTTGGGATTTGAATAAAGAACCAAGATATGGTTGGTTTGAAATATATGTTTGAGTTAAAAGATCATTTTCACCAATTCTCGAAACATAAACACTATACTTAGTTGAGTTAGATGCCAAACAAATACAATATTCCGACCCACCTTCCAAATAAACAGGTGCCTTCATTTTAACGGTAGTAGGAACAGAACCATCTCCAGAAGTAGTAATATCACCTGGATCTAATACAATCTCCGAAAAAGGAACAATATGTTGTGTTGGGAATCCACCTTTCATGGTTCTCAACTGGAATACCATAGGTATATCCATATCATCTTTAGATCTAAAGAAGATATCACATTCAGTAATGAATATTCCACTATCTTCATCAACTAAGAAAGATTGAGCAAGAGGGTCATACCAACCAATAACAGCATTCTCTCTTCTTGTCTCTCTTATTACTTCAGATCCTACAACTTGAAGACCAGTTGTTCTACTAACAGCTCTTTCTTGGAATTCCTGTTTTTGCTCAACTCTAGCATTTCTAACAGAAACAATATTTTCCTGAACAGTTTCAAGAGTTCCTGCTGCAGTATATGCTTCTTCCGCAATGGTAGATGCTACATCATGATTATTATCTTGATCATTTACCAAAGTAAATACTTTACTACCAGTTTCAAATCTAGGGAAATTTAAATTATTAGGATTAGGAATATAATAACTTCCTTTTAAATTAGCACCCAAATCAGAAATAAGTCTTAAATTAGTAACACTTGCTTGTGCTCCACTACTTTCTCCTACCAAAACCATTCCAGTTTCTACCCATCCCCAATATGCACCTTGAGCTTCATTAGAAAGTGAATAAGTATCTATATTCAAAATAGTTGAAGTAGATGAATAAGATTCAGGTAAGACATTACTAGTATATGGATTTCGTGAATAGATCTTAGTAGGAAGATCATAATCACCTTCTCTATGATTTGATTGAGCAACTCTGAAAGTTATTCTTGGAGTTGTATCATTATTATCATCACCTAAACCAGTATTTTGTACTCGTCCAATAACAGTTTCTCCAACTTCAAATGTACCTCCAGTCATATTAATTTCAAGTAATTTAGGTACACAATACCTAGTAACATCATGCCCATCAAAGAATGCATACATCCTTGTTAAAGGCTTCATTCTCTTAGCATCAAATTCTACATTCCTTGCTCTCATATAAGGAATAAGATCTCTACTAACAACCCTATCTCCAACAGAATGTTCATCAAAAGATTCTGTAATAGTAGTCCTCATTCCACTTCTTGACTCTATACCAGTATCTCTCGTTTCTCTTAAAGTATCACGAATAGTTCTATCAGTAAGAGTACCACGCCAAACCCTATTTCTACCACCAGGGCCCTGTCCTCTCCATCCAAGAGTTTGATTTCTAGTACGACTAGTTGTTATAACCTCTGTACCGGTCCAATTAGTCTGCCATGCATTCCAAATCATGGGACCGAATCCAGTCTGAGGATCTACAGTACCTGCTTCAATAGCAGCATCCATTACTTCATTATAATTACCCTCAGTTTGAATAATCTTAGCATCCAATCTTACAGTATCAACCCAAGTATCTGATGCTGGAGTTAATTCCAACGTTCCTTGCCAGAAACTAATAAGGAAAGGAGTTACACTTTCAGCTCTAGTCGCAAAATGCTGTTTTAACCACTCTACAGATGTGTATGCTAAAGTTAAAGTATCACTTTCTCTTACTACATTATTTTCTATAATAGAAGAAAACCGAAGATCAGCAGTTGGATTTGGATTAGTTACTGGTCCAAAAATTAAATCAACTGAATTAGTATAATGTAAAGGTCTTGACTCCTTATACTTTCTATCAATACAGTTATTAATTGGAGCTCTATCTTCTTGTGCTATAAAAGAAGAGAAGTTATCAACAAAGAAACCTGACTTAAATCTGTTTAACCCATCATTATCTGGGACAAACATATTGGCAGTATTAATTTCAAGTAATGATAAAGTGGTATAATATTCAAGATTCTTAATTCTATCCTCAAGTCTCTTGATATCACGCATTGTGAATCTTTTATGCTCTGTAAATTTAATAGGAGCTTCTGCCTTATTATAAAGAAATGGTGGAAGAGTTATTTCTGCTACTTCTACCGCATCATCAACTGGAGTTGGCCTTTCAGGATTTTCTGAAGGAGTACCATATTTTACTTCAAATTTACCATCCTTCGTCAGATAAATTCTATCAATTCTTCCTAGGTAATGGCTAAATGTAACTGTGATATCTTCATCAGATGCTAGAATATTAGATGCTGTTTGTCCAGATGCATTAAAAGTCCTTCCATAAAATTCTAATGGAGAACGTGCTCCGGCAGAAACAGTGTAATCACTAACTCTTGGTCTTATATCAATAATATCACTTTCAGAAATACCATCTACAATTCCAATTTCTGTAGCATAATCAAAAGTATTATATGACTCTACAGTAGTAATATCCCCATTATCAGTAGATTCATAGTACCCATTAGAGAAATATATCTTAATTCTCTTTTCTGGTGCCTCGGCATTAGGATTTCTAATTAATGTTCCATAATTTAAGAAAGTACTTTCTTGACCAACATTAACTTTATAACTTTCAGTAATATTATGACTAGGAGAATTCAAAGAAACAATTGTTCCTTCTACAAGAGATTCTTGTGCTACTATAACTTCTCCCTCATTAAATGTAATATCATTCTTATGAATGAATGATATTTGAGTAGAAGTTAATTTCTCAGCAACAATTGCAATAGCACCACTTGTCTGTCCTACTACTTTTTCCCCAATTACAAATTCTGAAGTAGTGGTAGTTGAACTAGTTAATGCACCAAGAGTCATCTTAGGTGCAGAAGGATCACTATTATCTGTAGATGGTACAGTTGCCATCTCAAAGACACCATGAACCTTAATAATATCTGGAGAATTTAAAGAAATATCTTCATCTTCAACTCTAGTTCCATAAGGATAATTTCCATTAGTTAATCCATTATTTAAAGTTGTTGTTCCAATACCAGATCCTACAAGAATAGACTTATCAACCAGTATAGAATTAACTCTATTTTTTATCTTTTTCTTCGCTGTTGGTTTTACTTTCTTTAAAGTAGTAATGAGTTGAGCATTAGTATCATTAGCACCCAAATTAAGAATTTGAAGTCTAGTAGATCCTAAATCTATCTGAACTGCATTAGAGGTTAGTGGTTCAGCAGTACCATCAGATCTTAGTAAAGCATATCTTTCTTCATCATATGGCAAGAAAGTTTCATCATCACCAGCCATTACATAAGCAGATAACTGATTATTAGTAATATTAACATTCTGGAATTTTCTTATTGAAATAGATGCATCTGTTAAATCAACAGTAGCAATATTATCCTTAGGAAGTCTTGTATATAAGGTATTATCTGTAGAACTATCTAACTTTGTAGTTAGAACTGTAAAATCACTTACTTCTAAAGCAGCAGTTGGCAACTTACTATCATTTATTCCGGATACAGTAGCAATACCTGTAATCTGGAAAGTACTTGTACCGACACTTACTATTCTTGCATACATCGGATCAGTAGATGATGCAATATCAGTATACTGAACTATATCATTTTCCTTTATGATAGGATTGAGTACTGGTCCTGGGAAAGTTGTTGTCTGAGCAGTTCTTACAGTACTAATATAATTTGCTCCAGAAGCAGGACTAAGAGTAACTATTCCAACATTAGTTTTAGCAGACTGAATTACATCAGCAGTAAATGTATTAATTCCAATAACACCATTATTGGTTCCATATAATGACTTTACAGCACCCATTCCATAAGCAGTAACTGCAACTGCAATTCTTCCATCAGCAACCCCATCAATAATAAGAGGTTCATCAGAAAGAAAATCTCCTGTAGTTTCATAAACGGTTAACGCTGTTCCTGCTGTTACAGCATCCTTCAGAAAAGCAGTTGCTCCGCTATTAGCACCTTTAATAAAGGTAGGAACTGTTAAAGTACATGCAGTACTAACAGCAATCTCTGTTACTGTTTGTACATCATAAAGAGCAATTTCCCATTCATTTAAATTACCATTACTCGTACTATATGTTCCAGACTCTAATCTATAATCAAATACCCTTGCAACACCAACTTCTTTTCCTGGAAGTGATGATGTTGTATACCCAACTCTCTGATCACGCAAACTTACTACATAAGTATTTCCTATACCTATAGTAGGTGAACCATCAACTCTGTTTATCTTTAAAGTAGGTCCAGTATTATATGCAAACGTAAGAGGACCAACTGTTGCTGTTGATCTTGGTTTCTCAGCATCCAAGAATATTGGACTTATTGTTTGAACCTCATATCCCTTTACAAATGCCTTACCAGGATTAACTTTATAAACTGCTAAATTATCAGACGGTGTAGATCCTCCAGGAGTAGTCTGACCTGGTTTAAACATACCCCTATTGCCTTCATCATTATTCAAAGAATCTTCAATAGTAACATCAAATGGTGCTACATAAAAATCTCCAACTTCAGCAGAAGTTCTTCTTGCCAAAATATCCATAAAATGGCTAGTATAATTACTAGCACTAGAAGGTTTAGTCTGTAAAACACCCTCTTTTATAGTAGCAAGTTCAACAAAATTATCATCATTAAAATCATCTAAAGGTTTTTTAAATAATCTGCACGTAATTCTTAATCTATCTGCTCCTGGTGCTGCATAATTATTAAATCCTTGAGAATTATCATTCAAACTCTCATCCATATCAGCATTGATAATAGATTCATCAACATACAATCCAACCCTATAACTAGGAGTATTTCTATATTGATCTAAAAGAAGGGTTTCTGTGTCTACATTTACAAAATTTCCACGAATAAAATAAACACCATCCTGAATTTGAAAAGCAGAACCAGTTGCTGATGCATTAACAGCAAGTGTAGTAGCAAATGTTGTATCTGCAGCTATAGTAGTATTTCCTAATAATCCTGATGTAATTATTACATTAGAAGATAACTCTTCCCCATCTGAAAAAGTTTCTGTAGTATTATTTTGAGTATTTGAATTTAAGTAATTTATATACAAAGTAAGATTATTTCTCTCAGAATCCTGAGGAAATAATACGCTATCTACAACTGCTGTTACTCCTGATGATTTTCCAGTAATCTTTGTACCAATTAACTGATCTGCATATGCAGCTACAGGTACTCCTTGGTAAGTATTGTTTAACTGAATACAATTGAATAATTGTGTATATCCTGTATTACCAGGAATTACCTTTGCACCTTCTTTAAAGAAATGTTTACCAAATTTCTCAATTTGGTTCTGCAGCATAGACTGAAGACCAGTTAGCTCTCTTGCTTGTACAGGGTATCCGGGTTTAAATAATACCCGATGAAAATCGCTATCAGGATCAAAGTCGTCGAAATATGGTGAGACGTTGAGATTCGTTTGCTGCGGCATGATTTTTTAGAATTGCAAGATAACTTTGATATCTTCTTTTTGGTTCACTGATCTGGTAATAGATGGTCTATTATCAACATAGACTATAGAACCTGAATATTTTTTGACTTCAGGTAGAGCTACACCATTAGTAAACTCTTGTCCAAGGTAATATGTCCTATTATTTATTACGGTTGAGAGACCTGTAAAGGACGTATCAATTGCTAAATTTGAACCAGTAGATGGTACAATCGTCAAACTTCCTCCTGTACTAGGAGAAGCAGTAAATTCTGTTAAATCAAATCCCCATTGTGGATCTGTTTGGGCTGTTCCGACTGTATTAAACCCAGCCATTGTTTTATCTTGCCAGTACTTCAATACTCCAGTTAATGGATCATAATTTATTACTCTACCAACTGCGGAAGTTCCTGTTGATATTGTTTGTTCAAAATAGGAGTCTGCAGTAAAAGTAGCAGAACTATATCCAAGTCCTGTTAACCGTAAAGCATATGTTGCACTAGCCTTATCTGCACTAAGAAGTGATGATGCAGTAGATTTAGGATTTTCAACAACACCAACTCGCGCAATTTGATTACCAGTTACAAAATCAGGATTCTCATTATCATTTTCAATTCTAGAATATAGAAGAACGTTCATTGCTCCCAATTCTTTGTATATATCATATCCATGTCCACCAGGAGGTGATATAATAACATCAAAAGTTGGAATAGTAGTTCCAGTTGGAACTCCACCTCCAAGAAGATCTATATTTCCATAAGTATAATTAGATCCTTGATTGGAAATAGTTACTGTATCAACTTTAGAATCAGCATCAACAATAATAGTACATTCGGCACCAGATCCATCACCTTTAATAGGAACTCTGGTATAGGTTCTATTTCCAGTTCCAATACCAACACCACGATTAGTTACTGTTGCAATTTTAATAGAACCATCCACTGCATTACTTCTAATAGCAGCGTTCTCTGTACTAGTAGCCCAACTTGGAGGAACAGGTATATAATCACTAGATTCAAATTTTACAATATCCCCAGGTTTAATAGTATAGAGATATTTCCAAATATATCCATCTCCACTACTACCTGCACTTCTTGGTTCTAAATCTGTAAATATAGGTTCATCCAGAGATGGTCTTCCATTTGGGTTATCTGGATCAGTTCCATTTTGAAGACACTCATAAACCCTGTAATCACTGTTAATTACAAAATAAGAAGCAGAATATAAGTTAGTAGAACCAGATATTTTAGCAGTATTTGATCTACTATAGTCATCTCTGTACATATCATATGTTGTACCAGACGACCATACTCTACGAGGAACAACCTGCCTAACATCATCAGCATTAATTTTTTTCAATGCAATCATATTATCCCAGTAATCATTCTCCTGATTGAAATTATCTTTAGGAGAAGGAGGACTTGTATCCCAATCAGATTGGTAATCCGTAGGATTAGGAAGACCAATAAAAGAATAGTATGCATTATCACTAGTACTTACACCAGCAACGAAGTTCTTCGCATTTAATATTCTTATCTGATCAGTTATAATTGCTGACATTTTTACAGAGATTTTTTATTTATTTATTAGGCTATGTAGTTCTTATACTTAAGAGGTTCAGTACGTATAACAAGCATTGATGTTGTAATTCCAGTCTGCGTATAAGCAGTATATGAAGTTACTCCAACCCTTCCTCCTAACTGAATTCTTCCCCAACTATAGGAACCGAAGTAATCAGAGGTAGTAACCCCAGAGTATGCGTATTTAAATCCGTTTACCTTGACGTTAACTTGCCTAATATATGTAGTCACCCCAGCAACATTTCTTTGAACTAACTGAGAACTCTTAACAACATAAACATTATCAGCAAAGGAAGTACCAATACCAATTGTATTACCAGAAAGATCTTGTGAGTATACTGTAGTAGATCCTAGACCGACATTAGAATCAGTAACTCTAAAGTAATCATATTTGGCCAAAGCACTAGCAGTAACAGCAGCAGAAACAAAGGTTGTGTTTCTTAAATCAGAATCACCAGGGATATAAAGATCAAATATTAATTCTTTACTACCACTAACTGTTGTGGTTCCAAATCCAACAATAACACCCGAATCTCCAGCATAAGAAACTACACTATTTTGTTCATCAACTGAAGTAGGAGGAGAAATAAGAACCTGTGGAGGAGTTGATGTAGTATACCCATATCCAGGATTGGTAATAGCAACACCAGTTATAGTTCCAGCAGCACCAATTGTTACTGTTCCAAAGGCAGTTGTAGTTGTACCAATTCCAACACCTCCCTGAACTGTACTTCCAAAACTAACAGTTGCAGTACTATATCCTACACCACCATCAGAAATAACCACAGACGAAATAGTTCCACCAGAAGAAACCACAGCAGTAGCAGCAGCACCAGTCTTTAATCCTTGAGAAACAAAAGTAACTTTCTTTTGGAAATCAAGATCAGTATCATTCTCATTTTGACTATCAAATTGTGGTCTTAGATTATCAACCCAAACAGTAGTAGACCCAATACCAACAGATTTGATGATGTAAGTATTAGGATAAATGTTTGGTTCATAAAGTTCTCTATCCTTACCTACAGGCAATTCGTTGATTATCTTATCTTCAGTTTGTCTGCACCATGCAACAGGTCTCAATAAAGATTCATCACTAGTATTACCTGGTCCAAAGTATGGATTTGTGCTTACAATATCAGTAGAATCTATGTTGCTAACAGTTCTTGTATCTTCTTCCCAGTATGATGGTTGTCCAATAGAAGCATCATATCCAATAGTTAATTCATCACCCTTCTTAACTGTCTCAAGTACATTTCTAAATGCAACGTCAACCCCACCAGTTCCCTTATAGAAAACAACTTTAGATGTATCACCTGGTTTAGGTGCTTCAGTAAAGTTAACTTGGCTACCTCCAGTAAAGGTATATCCCTTACCAGGAACCTGGAGAATATCATTGATAAAGATTAAAATAACTGCCTGAACATCAACTTTAGAACCTTTACCTGCAATAATAGAAACAAGGCTTCCACCAGTCTTCAATTGGAATGCACGTGTATCTGAATCAAATTCTTCATCCCAATCATCTAAGAATTGAAGTTGTCCTACAGACCATCCAGTAAATTCATCATTAAATTTCTCATCAATAGTGAGTTGGAATTCTTTAAATGTTCCGGTAGTAAATGTTGGTATTCCAGTAGGTCCTCCAATAGGAAGTGTTAAGATTTCCTTAACACCATAACCATAACCTTGATTAGTAATATTGAAGTCAATTACACTAGAACCTTGACTTACAACAACACTAACTCTTGCATTAGAACCAACTCCAGATACAGAATCACTACTATAATTTAATGGAATATTTGTATATGAAAGTGGGTCATCAAATACAACTCCCTTAATAGTTGAACCAGTAAAGCTAATTGGATTAATGGTACCGATTCCAGTAATATGACCATTAGCAATAATAGCAGTAGCAATTCCAGTCACATAGGTTCCATCTACACCTTGTGTCTGAATTCCTACACTAACAGTCTGAACACCGATTCTATAACCAGAACCACTATTACCAATAGAAATTGCAGAGATTGACCCACCAGCACCAACTGTGTAAGTAGCACCAGCAGCGACTAATGGTTGATATCCCATTCCCTCAGTAGAACCAACAGAGATGATAATACCGCCTTTAGGGAAGCTGGATATACCAACATCAGTAGAGATATCCTGTGCAGTACCAGTAAAGCTAATAGAAGTAATACCAGCATTATCTTCTAGAGTATAATCTGCAGTATTTCCACGTGCCTGGAATACATCATTAATAAGAATGATTGCCTCTGAACTAATTCCTGTTACATTATTACCACTAGACTTAAGAGTAAACTCTTTAGTAACCCCAGTAAATGAATGAGAAATATCATCAAAAACAAAGTTCTCATAATAGGTTTCATTAGAACTATTAGTAATACCAGAGCGTAAGAATGTTCTTCCCTGGAAAGATGAACCAGTTGCAATTCCTATCCAATCCCTATCATCAGGTGGATTGGTATCCGTACTTAATGGAGTGTTACCATAAGGTGCTTCTGCAAATGTAAGTAGGTTATCAACAATATTATAATTACCTTCAACCTTAGTGACTAATGCATCAGTACCATAGCCAGATGCTCTAGTTCCTAACCAGTTCCTACGCACTCTTATCCCGTTGGTACTACCTATACCAACCCCTTCTACTTTCATTATCTCACTACCAATCCTAATCAAGTCCGATCCAAAGAACGACGTTATTCCAGAGAAGTAAATTAGATCAACTGTACTTAATGCTTGGTCTGCTAAATGGGTAGTTTGTGCAGTTGCTACAACTGGTCCTTGAATAATATTATCAAGACCAATCAATACTTTAGCATTTTGATTAGTCGATACAAATCTATGAGATGTACCAATACCAACACTAGTGAGATCTACAGTTTCAGGAACTGCTTTAAGTGCATTTGCTGCGCTATTAGCAATCTTAATTGAATCGTCATCAATCTTAACTACATATAAATTCTCTCCAGGAAGTTTATCAGTTGTACCGGCACCAACAAACGCAGTACTTTGACATCCAATTGCTTGAGTAGAACCTGCTCCAGCATGATGATACTTAACAGTCTCTCCACTAACAAAGAAGTGGTTTGGTAGAGTAATAGTATTATCATCTAATTTAACAATATCGGCACTATTCCCAAAGAAATACTTCTCAAAGATAGGATCATTCTTATGAGTTAAATTAAAGGTTCTCTTAATATCTCTTTCTGTTCCTTCATACTCACCAAATGTAGTTTGTATAGATCCATTATTAAAATCAAGTATATCAGCACTATCATCATTAATCTTGATTGCATTCATATAAACATTAACTTCCATGTTAAGATTAGATAATGCATCAGTAGGAGTAAATGTAAGTTCAACGTAAGTAGTAGAACCTGCATTAATATCAAGTCTGGTACCAAAACTTCCCAATCCAACATAACCACTATTGGTTCCTATTCCAAGATTGCCATATTCAACTTCATAAGTATTGCCACTAGCAGTCTCTTCAGTATAATCATCAACAACTAACATCTCTGCCATCTCATATGCATTAGTGCTAAGATCACTAACTTGTACTATGAAATATGCAGCATCAAATTCATCTATAATTCCAGTTTGAGTAGGATACTTAGCAACTACTGTAGTAGCACCATATCCTGCTCCAGTACCAGCAATATAAGTGGACCTTCCTTGTAGTTGAGCATGCTTCATATTAACGGTTCCTATACCACTTGTAGTGGTCGTGAAACCGCCCATTGCTACCGATAGGGTATTAACTACCGCTGTAGTTGCAATTCCCACACTATTAGGATGGAAGTCAAGTTTAATGTTTGCACCATCAATGTAAGCAGAATATGTACCCAATCCTGGTGCACCAGGATCATTTGATAAACTGGTTTCCATCTGACCATAATCAATAATATCAACTGTTCCTAAACCATTTGCTTGACTATCATGAATAAGGTTGATTTCTTCAAATTCAAACTCATTACTATTTCCACTAACATCTGCTGTTATTTCAACTAAGATCTTAGCAGACTGATAAGTCCTACCAATACTTACAATATTTGTAGAAGTATTAGACTTAAGAACCTTAACACTGTTTGAATTAATCCAAACATTATTACTACCAAGACTTGTGCTTCCAATACCAAGAAGATTATCATCTAAATTGTATGCTATAGCACCAATATTATAATCATTTACAGAGTACTTCGTAGGATAGAATAATAATTGACCATCATCTCCAGAAACAGAGAAATCAAATGAACCTTGAATATATTGAGTTTCAATTCTACCATACTGGTTCAAATAAGCTTGAGAACCATCATGAATAAGATCAACAACCATTAATTGTCTTTGACCAATATATCTCTTATCTTTTACAAAAGTGAAGAACTTAGCTGCTCTTACTTTAGCTAGATCAATAGTGGCAACAGCACTATACTGTGTTGCTCTAGGATTACTATTGAAGGTATTACTCATATCATCAATAGACAGCACCCTATTACCTACAGATTCATAGTAATCAGTAAGAACTCTATTAGCAAAAATTACCTTATCAGAGAATACTTTATTACCAAGAGTTAGAGAGTTTTCTTTAACTAAATCAAAATCTTGGACACAATGTATATTACCTGTACCATACAACTCATTAATAGAATCCATTGAAGTTGAATCAGTAGTTAATCCAACAACCATAGAAGTATCAGAAGAACTAGATTCCATCTGATAATCAGAGAATTTCGCAAATCCTGAAGTATGATTTGTTGCACTTACAACATCATCCCAGGTAGAAAAATCAACTTTAGATTTCAATGAATAAGAGAAGTTTTGATAATATAAACTATCCTCTATTCTCTGCATATTCTTATTCAGAACACCAGAATCATTTTCCCATCCATGAATTACTTCAGAGAATTCATCCAAAGTAAACCTAGAATTATAAGAAGTAATTGAAGAAGCAACTCCTTGGGTATTAGAAATTTTACCAGTAATAGTTTCATTAACAATAAAACTATCGTTGGATGATACTTTCAAACTACCAATACTCTTATCCCAACTTTCTACAGTACCTGTTGCTGAATTTGATGTAACAATTTCTCCAGGAATATAATCTTTATGATCAAGTACTATATCAAAAACAGGGAAATACTTTTCTGGAATAACTCTACCGGAAGAATTAAGTGAATCATAAACTCCAGGATCTTGACCAGCAGGCAATACATCAGAAATATTATAAGATATAGTACCAATTCCTCCTAGATTTTCATCAGTTGATGTTACAGTAAAGAGTTTATAATCATAACCCTCAGAATTATAATTACTTCCTGTAGAACCCAATCCAACACTAATATTCTCAACTAAAATCTTATCACCAACAGTAAATGGGAAACTGTTAGCAGCACTAAATTGAACTGATAATGTAAGGGTTACATCCTTAGTAGAACTATTATAACTAACCGTATTAATTCCTACACCTGCAGTATTGTGAATAGGAATAATAATTGGTTTAACATCACTTAATCCGTAAGTATTTTTTCTAATTTCTACTTTAGATTTTCCAAGGGTATATTTTAAATCTACCTCAGGAACTTGCTTCTTAGTTTTTCCATCAAAGAGTAATAATTTAGGTGCTATAGAATATCCTCTTCCAACTGAAGATACTCCAATTGATCCTAAAGTAGCTAAAGATTCTATTTCTACAACTTGAGGTAATCCTACACTTGGGCTTAAAGTAGGATCAGATGGGAAATTATATCCAATATTATCAATTTCTGTTTTTATAACTCTTCCAATAGTTGTACTTGCTGCAGAAACGATAGCTCCAGTTCCTACACTAGAAATAACAGTACCAATTCCTGGAATCCCATAGTATTGTTGTCCACCATCATTAAGATCAAATTTAGATATAGGACCTACAGCAGAATTAGAAGATGTTTCATAAGTTAAAAGAGAACTAGTCCCAGCATAAGAAACTTGTTCTGGTTTCTGAGCTAGACTATAAGTAAATGAAGTTGTAGATGGAAGAGAAACTTGATACTTTCCATTATATAAACTTTCCTTTACTTGTACTTGATTTCCAGCAACAACCTCAGGATCTATTATGACTTCTGATTTTACCGCAGGAAGATCACTCTCATATACCGGGACAAGTTTATAATACAAAATATCTGGTATATTTTTATCTACAGTTAATGTAACTTTAGCGCCAGTATCTATACCTACAGATCCAGTTCTTTGAACTTCAAAAGTTGAATTGGTAAAACTTGTATTCCATAAATCACGACATGCCTCATCAGTATAGAAATTAAATTGGAAGGCAGAATATTTGGTTCCTTGAATTGTATATGATAAAGATGCATCAGATACGTCAAAATTAACTGTAGAATCTTTATATACATCTAATGGTGGATTTACTAAAGCAACCGTTCCACTAGAAGCAGATGTAATATTAATAATTATTGGTTTACCTAATGTAGCATCATAATGACTCTTAGATAATTTAAACTTATTATTATCAACTCTTACTATAAAATAAATTTCATTATCTGCCAAACCACCACAAGGAGTTGATGCAGTATGAATAATTTTCTGTCCAGTACTAAATCTATGGTCTGTAATTGTAATTGTATTATCAGTTGTGCTTACATCCCCAGCAGAGAAAGTTTTTGCATCAATTACAAGACGACGATTATAATCATTATATGTAACTGCGAATGAAGTTGATATTGTAGGACTTACAGAGATATCAACAGTATCATTAGTTGTTAATCCATGAGTAGTCGCTGTAGATACAGTTACAAGATTCCTAGAGATTTCTCCAGTAATTACATTAGAATGATTTGTTTTAAGACTATGATAAACTCCCGTTCCAAATCCAGTAAAATATAATGTTGTAGAGTCTTGATAAGTACTCAATATACCAACAAAATTACCAGTTGAACCGAGACCCACTCTAACTGTTGATAATCCAATTAAACTATCACTTACTTTAGCAGTATAAAGCTGTGTTCCATCCGCTACTGTAGTTCCAATTCCAGCACTTGTATATTGAACTATAAGACCAGATCCACCATTTGCAGAGTAAGTTAATACATCACCAGTCTTTAATTTATGATCAGGAAGATAAATGGTCTTAGTGGGTATAAAGATTTCAGTTATTCCTGTCCCTGGGTTAGAGAATGCAACAGTTGAACCAATACCAACTCCAGCAGTAGTTCCTAATCCAACAGATTCACTAGGATCAAAATAAATCTGTTTATTAATGGTATACTCATAGCTAGTATTAAATCCAGATTTTACCGTTAATGTTCTAGGATCTTCATATAAAATTGCAGTTACTGTATGAGCAGCACCTATTGTACTCCCAGTTCCAACACCTCTAATAACCCTAATTCTTGATAGTCTAGGTTCTACATTTAAAACCTTAATCTTTTCATCATCAAGTTTAAATATATCATTTTCTCTAATATTATGAACCTTAAACCAATCGTCAGTCTGATAAGAAAGATTACCATCCAAATTAATATAAGTAACTATTCCTGTTGCACCGATGGTTCCTATTCCAATAGTAGTGGTTCCAATTCCAGCAATACGGTACATATTGGTAGAAACACCAGCAATATAATTTCCACCAATTTTAGAAGAAGTGGTAGATAATCCACTAATACTAACTATATCCTTATTCGCAAAGGAATGAGGATTAGCAGAAAGAATAACATAATCACCTTTATTTTCTCCAGGATAGATTTCAACTGGACTAATAGCACTAGAAGCAACACTTACAGTATTAACTACTTTACCACCAACAAAGGAAACATTTCCTGCTGCTCCTGCTCCTAGACTAGCATGAGGAGGATTAGCAAATTCTATGGCATCTCCAATTCTATAATTATTACCACCAGTTTCAATTCCTATAGCATCAATCACTCCAGACTGTACACTTTTAATATTTGCAGTTTGAGAGAGTTTATCTGGTATATAAACATATTCATATTGAAGATCTCCATCCATCAAATTGTATGGTTGAGTATTCCTTAACCAAGGAGTACCAAAATTGAATTCATCTTGATTAGAAGATACTCGGAAATTAAAATTATTAGGAGTTGAATGATAATTCTCACCAACTAGATATGGGAATACTGGTTGCTTATAATTGGCAAATGGTCCTGCAGATGCTGCTTGAGTACTATCAACTGTAGCAAAATATGCATAAGCTCCTTCAGGAAATTCTGGAGTAATACCAAATCTACCATTATTCTCATCAAGAACAGTTTCATCACTTACTTGAGAATAAGAATAATCTTCAACAAAGAATCCTTGAGGGAATGGAGGTCTATCAGATGCAAGTGAAAGTTTATAACCAGATCTCATTTGAGCTACAACACCACCTTGTGTGGTAGTGTATCCAAATGGACCATAAATGGGATTTCCATCATATGCCCATCCAATAATAGGAGAATGATTTCGAGCAGCAACTTCAACTCCATCCTGTCGGGTTAAATCATTTTCACCATATATAATTTTTCCAGTTTGATCTACAGAGTATACAGATTCCCTAAGTTTCCTAGGTGCATATAAATGAGAATATTCTAATTCATAAGTATCATTAATTCCCTCAGAAATAAATCCATCATCCTCAGTAAATTCTTCAAAATGTCTCTTAACTAAATCTATACGCCAAGTCTGTAAACTTGGTTTAAGAACTGCTCCATCTCCTGGGAAACTAACAGAGATTGTAGTAGTATCTTGAGTATAACCTGCTCCACCATCTATTACATTTACAGCAGTTATAATATTATTGCTAACTACAGGAACAAGAACTGCACCGATACCACTCCCATCTATTATTAAATCTGGAGGAGAGTTATATTCTTTACCAGAACTTAGAACAATAACTTCACTAATTCTTCCATCAACAATTATTGGCGATAATTGTGCTTCTTCTCCTAAAGATAAAGTAACTAAAGGATCTCTTACATAATTAATAATTTCAGAAGATCCATATCCAACACCTTTATTAGTTAAAAATACTCCGTTTATTTGACCTCTGAATATTGGTTGAACCTCTGCTTCAAAAGTTGTAGTACCTATAGAAGATATTCCAACTTCTCCAACTACCTTTACTGCAATATCATCATATTTAAATGTATTTGTTCCTATACCAGTTGTAGTAAAATCAATATATTGTCTGGTGCGATAATAATGATCTTTAGTAGTTGAACCTACACCAACAGCAGATAATTTAAAATTATCAACGTCTAATTTGGTAAGATAATAATCATTTCCACTAACAAGTCCACCAATAGCAGTTCCACTAGAAGAGTAATTAACAACCTCTCCAGACTCATATCCATGATTTACTAATTCAATTCTATTACGAGATGTACTAACACCTGTTGCACCAACAAGCCTTTTCTTATATGCATAACCAGTACCTGGATTAATTACGTTAATTGCATCTATTACAGATTTTTTCTTATATGATTTAAGAGCTTGTGTACCAACTCCATAAGAAAGTAATTGAACCGTTGAAAGTCCTACTTGTGCCTCAATTTCACTATTATGAAGTGTTACTACTGTATTACTTCTTACATTAACCCAATAAGATGCATTAGTCGTAAGTCCACTAATACCATCTTGATTATAACTTAGATAAATTACTTCTTCTGCGTTTTTAAACTTATGATAAGTACCAAATCCAATTGTTGATATAGTTGCACCAACCCCAACAGAACCTCCAATAGTTTGAGCATCAAATTGAGATATATGGTCAACTAATTTCATAGTTGCAACAGCATTTGCTCCCGTTCCATTACCGCCAGTAATAGATACCGTAGGAGTATCCTGATAATCAAAACCAGCATCTATAACTCTAATTTCCTCTAAAGAACCAATAACATCTACATGTCCTGTTGCTGCTACTCCAACAGAATCAGAAATCTTAAGAAGAGGAGGATCAATTATATCATAGTTAGATCCAGACGCAAGAACTTCAATATCATCAATTTTACCATAATGAATCATATCAGGAGATTTATAATTTAAAACCTCAACTCCATTTATCAATATTCCAGTATATCCAGGATTCGTAGGAGTTAAATCTCCATCATTTTTTGGTGGAAGTACTTCTCTTACAAGTTTTTGTGATGCTAAAGTCTTATTTCTAAATTTAAAAGGCTGTACTTTATTATCAGTGACTGTAAGAGTCTCAATAGAAACAAATGATCCATTAGAAATATCAGTTCTACTTTTAGCAAATTTAACAGTTGAAGAATTTACTCTGTATAAGAAATAAAGACCTTCATCAAATAACTTTGTATTTTCTACAACCCTAGTGGCAAGAGTACCACCAGCAGTAAAATACTCCTGAGTAATCTTTTCTGGAGTATAATAAACAGCATCTCCAGTATAGAATCCATGATCCTTATTAGGTGATATTTCAAATTCAGTTCCACTAAATGTACCAGTTATAATAGTAGCTTGAGTAGCTGCATTAAGTGGTTGTGCATAATATGATGGAATTGAAGATGAAGCAACTAATAAATCATCTTGACCATTAACATTATATACATTTTGAACATTAGTAGAGTATTGTACTGCTTCAGGGAAAGTATTAGAACTAGCTTTTAGAATATTCCTCTTAATTGTATAAGTATCCGCAATAACAAGATCCCCTTGTCCTCTTACAACAAAAGAGGTAGCATTTAATATTTCTATTATAAGAGAACTTGCTCTTGTGCCAGTTGAACTACCAATAAGAGTAACAGAATCTCCTATACGACAAGAATGTTCTGTTTTGGTATTAATCTGGTATGATCTATCTGAAGCGTTAACTAAAGAAATACTTGTAACATTATAAACAGGAGCAATATTATAAAACCAATTCTTTGCTTTAAAACTATTATTTGAAACTCCTAATGTTTGAATTTTAGCTTTATCACCTCTATTATAATAATGAGTATTACGAGGATAAATTAATTCACCTAAAACAGAATTAATTCTTACTGTAATCTGATCTGTTTGATCATAGAAATTATATCCATATGCATAAGTATTAATTCCAACATTAGCCGCATTTAAAACTCTTTTGGTTATACCACTGCATCCAAAGAATTGAGTTAAATTCTTAGAAGTATAAGAAACAACTCCTATAGTATTATCAACATAATCTATTATTAATTCACCATTAGTAGAGAATCCTACTGTGGAATCTACATCTAAAGAAGTAGTTCCTATGGATACCTCACCAATTACTTTAGTTTTAGGATGAACAGTGAAACCACCATATAAAGCACCATCTACCCGTGCATCTCTATTATATCCACCATCTATGCTAAGTTTATAATAAGTTGTTCCATAACCAGGATTAATTTTTTCTATGGATGTAATAGGAGCATATCCTTTTCCAACAGTATCTCCATATTGATCTTGATATAAAGTAGCATTTAAAAGATTTGCAGGATCTCCTTCAATAGATTCAACTACAAGATCTTTAGTAATAATGTAATGAGCATTAGAAGGAGTAACAAGAAAATCTCTTGGTCTTACAATACTTACTGGTTCGTTATATAATGCTTTAAATAAAATCTCAAAAGAATGATCTGTTCCCTTACTTAAATAGAAATCTTTAGATTGTTTTATAAAAATATTTCTATTTAAATCCTTATGTAATTCTCTTTCTTCTAATCCAGGTAAAAGTTGATATTTTGTCTTTAATAAAAATTCCTTAAGGAAAAGACAACTTAAATTCTGAACAGGTGCTGTATAAGCATGATCCTCTGCATCTGTTGAATTAAAAACTAATTGATCATTTTCACTTTGTGCCCTATATGAAGTTATACCACTAAATCCTCTAACACACCCAGTGAAGGAAGTTTTAGTCTTTCCAGTATATGTAATAACCTCATCATCGATTTTTAATAATCCATAAGAATCTGGGAATCCAGTAGTTCCTTCTGGATACGTTATCATATCAACATGAATAGTTGTATCTTCAAATCCAACATCAGTCCTTAATCCTACAGTTTCAGTAAGATTAGTAGTTTCATCTAGTTTAACGTATTGATCAATATTTTGAATAAGGTCAATAGGACCACTTTCAAATTCCTGAGCGACATAATACTCCTTCAGAAAATCTGAAATTAAAGGATATTCGTTCCTTACATAAGCAGGCAGCTGATTCTGAACGATGTTGCTAAACTGGATTCTCTTTTCTGCCATTTTATGCTCTTACTAGGGCTCCATTAACATAACTAGAAGTTACAATGTAATTTGATGCTGCTGGATCCAATCCTGAAGAAATTTCATCAACGATTGTTTCAAAATTACTTGTACTTATATCTAGTTGCAAATACAAGTCCTGTAATCCAACAACGTCGTTAGATGAAGGACATGCAGAAATTTCAACAATAGCTTGACCATCCTTAAACTTACCAGTTTGAATAACAATAGGATTTAAGGTTACAATTCCATTTTCATAGTCAACTGTTCCAACATTTCGTTTAACAATAGTTGGAGTTGTTGAATTTATAGAAGGAACTGTAAATAAGAATAAAGATCCTGATGTTCTACTGGTATTAGGAACATCTGATAGATAAACACTTCCAGGAATTCCTGCTACACTAAAAGCAGAGGATTTGATGTTATATCCATCCATATTCTTAATATGGAACTTATTACCAAATCCTACTTGATATTCTGCAGCAGCATTTGTTTGAATCCTCAAATCCCTTCTCATTTGAATGGTTGTAATGTTAGAAGTTATGGATTCATTACTATCATCAATAATTTTCAAGAATTTACTATATTTGAAGCGAGCACCATACTTATTCAACTCAGTAGACTCTGCATACTTAAGTGTATTAGATTGAACTAAACTTGAAACATATGCAGCTGATGGAGCAAGGTTAGAATTGTAATATATCTTAGAATCTGCTTCAATATAGAGATATTTCAAATCTAGGATTTCTGGAACGATTCCAGCAACCGCATATTTCTTCAATTTCATCTTAATATTCTCTTTCATCAGATTTGGCAAGAAATCTCCACTTCTTGGCTTAATACTGATGAAAACTTTTCCATATTGTGGTGGAATTAGGTCTTCTCCTCCAAAAACAGTAATAGACTCCGTTTCTGGATAAATTTTTGATGGAATTAGCGTTTCATAGTCATTTGCACTAACTGCACGATTTTGAGAAGCATAAATTCGAGGTGCAAACTTTTTAACCGACTCAACTGCTTCAATTTCTTCACCACCAGCAGAAGGAACACCTGTTGTTAGAAGTGAAATGCCATTAGTGACGTTATAACCGATAGAATTGCGATTATAACTGATTCTACCAGAAAATCCGAACTCACTAACACCATTTGCAGCAGAACCATCGTTAACAATGTAATTTACGGTAATAAAATTACCTTCTTCAAGTGCTTTTCCAAAAATACCGTCTCCAAAGAAGATTTCGTACCTTTCATCCTCAATTTCTTGTAAAAAATAGACTTTAGAATTTGAATCAATATCAAAAAGACTATCTTGAGCACTATATTTGGTTGATGCAGTTGCAGATTCGTTTGCTTTCACTGTAACTGTTATTAAATTAGTGTCAATTCCTACATTTGGTAAAATAAAGCGTTGATCAGGATTTCTACGGCTATATGTAAAGGTATTTGTTAAAAGAGTACCCTGATAAATGGGAATTTCGTCAAAAGTAGCAATTCCATCATAAACTGGAACAGTAATATCCTCTAAAATGGAAAATACGTAAGATGCATTACCAAAAGAACCTTGTGTACGTGCCACAGGACCCTTTCTAAGGATCAATGTAGCAGGGGATGGTGTGATTGCCTCTGTGTTAACAAAAAAGTTGATTGTAGCGGATGCAGCGATCCTTGAGCGAGGTATATAACCAATATTTCTCGCTAATGAAACTACATTTTCTCTTAAAGTTGCACTATCAATAAAAACTTCATTCGTAACCATATTGGCATTGTATGAAGTGATATAAGTATTATATGCCAGAACGTCAAGAATAGATGAAAGGTTAGAACCTTCAAAATCGTAATCTGTAAAATTACTATTTGCTTGTAGATAATCTCTCAGAGTCGTTTTAACCTGATTAAAATCTAAATTTGAAAAATTGACTAATGGCATTTATCTTGTTGGTTGCAAAACGAATTGTAGCTCTTGTGGTGGAATATCAATTCCTATAATTCTGTAAGATACAGATACATCAAATTGATTGTTATCAAAGTTAGGAAGTGCTCTTACCTCAGTTAATTGAACTCTAGGTTCGTAATTAGTAATAGATATTCTAATTTGATCTTCTATTGCCGATGCCGTAATTTCATTAATATTTTCAAAAAGTACCTCAGAAATATGTGATCCAAAACGTTCATTAAAAAATTTCTCACCTGGTACTGTAAAAACTATATTTCTAACAGAACGGGCAATTGCATTCTCATTTTTAAGCCCAATGAGATCATTATTCAGGGGATTTGCCTGAAATGACATACTAATGTCTTTAAATCCTTGACTTACCCGTTCTAGCGGCATTGAAAATATAAGAATATAAGTTATTTATTAAGTATTATTAGCTAAAATTCTGCAGTAGGAATCATATCGTCATCATAGTCCAATCCTTCGTAGAAATCCTTGTCTTCTAGGCGCTCATAGAGGTCATTTTGGACATTTTTATCGCTTTTTTTGGGTGTTATAGCATCATTTGCGATTTCTCTTAACATTTTTTCGTTGTATGTGGATGGTAGTCTAGACATTTTCACTAAATCCGCGATTTTTTTCTATTTACACATGAAAAAAGAGCGTCAGAAACGCTCTTTTGGGTTATCTTCCTTGTCCTCGGTACTTTTTTTTCGGTTTGTTACGAGAGGAAGCAGCGAGTTTGGTGTTTTCGGACCTTCCCTGACGAGTTTTCTTCGGCGGTGCGAAAAAGAAGTCGCCGGTACCGTAAATTCCTTGTCTAGATTTTGCCATTTTCCTCCAATTCTTTAAATTTTGCTAAAACTGATTCTTTCGAGGCACGAACCCGGTATTGAACCGCATCCCTACGACCTAATTCAGTAAGATTTTCTGATATTTCATACCAGAGTTGCTCATCAGTCTTATTTGAGAACCCTGGTTTACTTCCAAAGGGCGTCATCGCCCTCTACCACTATGTTGCTGGTGTCCACCACTCTTCACATTAGTTTGACTTGGAGGTCCTCCCTTATGAGAACCTCTGAAGTCTCCCTTCTTCTTCTTTCCTTTGCCGGGTTTTTTGTCGCCCATTACAGTACCTCCTATATTACACGAGTTTTTTCGTGGCCAACTCTAATCCGAGGATCGCACCAGATTTCATAACCTTCCTCGATTGCATCGAGACAGAAACTTACGTCCTCTCCACACATATCCTGGACTGCACCAGATTCAAAGACCTGCATCTTCGGAGCAAACCAAGGGTATGGGAGTTTCTCAAAGACACCCTTCTTAATCATCACCCATCCAAACCCAGTGTAATCAACTGTAAAGGGCTTACGACGCTTACTGATAGATTCTACCGTTTCATGGTTCATAACTCCACCATTCTTGCGGAAATCCTCTTCGTCTAACCAATGGGCAACACTTGTAGTCTTTCCATCTTCAGTGGCATACCAACCTGCTGTAATCTCTTTATCTTCGCCCTCTGCGTTCAATGAAAGATCACATAACTGCCAGAACTTGTTTGTGTCAAAGACAATATCCGAG
>VTLG01009598.1_pt1 | contig 25511 bp, 41 predicted proteins | sample 4694571 | NCBI WGS metagenome assembly VTLG01 (sample SAMN12604809, study PRJNA352737) | marine metagenome | biome: ENVO:00000447; feature: ENVO:00000209|ENVO:00000569|ENVO:01000036; material: ENVO:00002151; isolation source: viral sequences binned using virsorter ...
GGTCGTTCATACGCGCCGAAATTTTTTAGCGTGGAGTTTTGCAGGGGGTTAACAAGTTAACTATTATAATAGGTAAGGTTTACAAATTTAGATTATGTTTATAACAATGGCAGAATTAGCAGCGTTTAAAAACGTGTCTAGGGCTGCGGTTACAAAGAAAGTTAAGTCTGGTAAACTTGATGGTGCAATTGTTAACCATAATGGAAAAAAGAAGGTTAACAAAGAGGAAGCATTTAGATTATGGGATTTACAAGCATCACCTAGTAAAGATACAACTGTAAAAAAACAGTTAAAAGAAGAAATAGATGCAAAATCAATTGATGAAATACCTAATTATGCAGAAAGTAAGGCCAAAAGAGAACATTTCTTAGCAGAATTAGCACGTTTAGACGTAGAACAAAAGAAAAAAGATTTAATTCCTGTTACTGAGATAAAAAAAAGCAGTTTTGAAATGGGTAGAGCTATAAGAGAGAAGTTAACAAATCTTGCTGATCGTTTAGCAAATCAAATAGCAGGTGAAACTGATGCACAAATAATACATAAGTTGTTAACAGAAGAACATAGAACAGCGTTAGAGGAGTTAGTAGAGGTATGAACGCTTGGCTAAAAGGCTTTTTAGACGGTTTAAAGCCACAACCAAAGTTAACAGTTGATGAATGGGCAGGTAAATACCGTGTTTTGTCTAGTCGTGGCTCTAGTGAACCTGGTAAATATAACGTAGATAGAACTCCATATTTGCGTGAACCCATGCAAGAGTTATCTACTACTAGCCCTACTCAAAGGGTTGTATTAATGTTTGCTGCCCAGCTAGGAAAAAGTGAGACAATGAATAACTGGTGTGGCTACTGCGTTGATTACAGCCCTGCACCTATGCTTTTAATTCAACCTACTCTACAAATGATGGCGAGGCTGAGTAAGCAAAGATTAGAGCCAATGTTACAAGAAACCCCATGTTTAGCTGAAAAGATCCCACCTCCCAGAAGTAGAGATAGTGGGAATAGTCAATTTGCAAAGATTTTTCCTGGTGGCGTATTAATTTTAACTGGTGCTAATAGTGCTAGTTCTTTGCGATCAATGCCAGCTAAATATATTGGTCTAGATGAAGTTGATGCATATCCTGGTGATGTTGATGGTGAAGGTGATCCAGTTGCATTAGCAGAAAAACGTGCTTCTACATTTACCAAAAGAAAAATACTATTAACATCTACACCTACAATTAAAGATTTTTCAAGAATAGAGGCAGAATATGAGGCTAGTGACCAAAGGAAATATTTTGTACCGTGTCCCAAATGTAATTTTTTCCAAGTTTTAGAGTTTGACCAGCTTAGATATGAACATAAAAACCCTGAGAGTGTGAAATATGAATGTAAAAATTGTAAAAAGCAATTTGATGAAACTGCAAAGACCACAATGTTGCGTAAAGGAGAATGGAGGGCAACAAAACCAGAAAATGCAGGTAAGACTGCTGGATTTTGGTTAAACGGCTTAGCATCACCCTATGGGTGGTTTTCTTGGGCTGAAATGGTGGATGAATTTTTAAAAGCTAAAGATGACCCTGCTTTAATGCGTACATGGACAAATACAAGAAAAGCAGAAACATTTTCTTTTGAATATCAATCTAAGTTAAATGCAGAAGCATTATTAGAAACAAGAAAAAATTACTTGCCTGGTGAAATTCCTAAAGATGTTGTTTGTTTATGTCTTGGTGTTGATGTGCAGGGTGGTATGGGATCAGCTACACAAAGATTAGAAGTTAGTTGTTGGGGTTTTGCTGCTGATCCTTCTGGTATTGGTGAACAGATGTATTTGATAGATCATAATATTATTTATGGTGATCCTAATCAGGGTGAAGTATGGAAGGGGTTAGATGTATTGTTAACTCAAACATTTGACCATCCTGACGGTGGCAAACTAAAAATTAGCGGTTGTGCGGTGGACTCTGGAGGCTTGGCAACACAATCAGTCTATGATTACTGTACAAAACGGAGGGGACAAGGTGTAATTGCTATTAAAGGTAGTAGTAGAAGTGGTGTTCCTATAATTGGAAAAGGTAGCAAGGTGGATATTAACTATAGTGGGCGTGTTCGTAAAAAATCTGGTATAGTGTATATAATAAATTCAGAGGATATTAAGGATAAAATCTATAGTAAAATCAAATCTAAAGAAAAAATCCATTTCCATGCAGAAACAACTGAAGAATACTTTAAAGAGTTGACGGGCGAATATAGAACACAAAAAACAAATAATAAAGGTTATCCAGTTAGCACATATGTTAAAAAACCAAATCAGGATGTAGAAAAGCTCGATTGTTGCGTATATGCCTTTGCAATGTACTATTTACTCTTAAAAACCGTTCCGAAGGGCTTATTTTTCACTAATTATGCTAAAAAGTTGTTAAATAACACTAATTTAAATACAAAAAACACGCTAAGATCTAGACAGAAGCCACAAAAATCTTCTTATGTTACAAATTGGTAGTTATTTATGAACATTCCTAAAAGTTTAAGGTCGGGTAGTACATGGACTTGGAGAGAAGATAGTTTAGTTGATCCATATGGTGATGCTATACAAAGTACTGATTCATGGGTTTTAACATATTACATCAGAACAAATAGTGCTAGTGGTATTACTGTTACTGGTAGTACATATGGGACAGGTTGGCAATTTGATGTAAGTGCAACCAATACCGCACCAATATCAGCAGGTGATTATTTTTGGCAAGCAGAAGCAACAAAAGGAGCTTTAAAATATGACGTAGGTAGCGGATCACTAAAAGTTCTACAAAGTCTTGTATATACAGGAAGTGTAAGCTCTATCCAAGGCAAGTCACAAATACAACAAGACCTAGAGGCGGTACAATCTGCTATAAGAACTTTAATAAGTGGTGGTGCTGTTAAAGAATATTCTATTGGTGGCCGTAGTTTAAAGAAATGTGAGTTGGCAGATTTAACAGCATTGGAAAGTAGGTTAAAATTTGAACTTAAGAGAGAACAAAAAGCAGAATTAATACGAAATGGTCAAGGCAATCCCCATCAAATGTTAGTGAGGTTTAACTAATGGGAATCAAAACAGCATGGCGTGAACTTTGGAAATCTAACCCACGCCCTATAAAAAAAAGAACATTTGCAGGTGCAAAATTAGATAATTTAACTAGTGGTTGGATAAGAACTACTAATAGTGCTGATAGTGCATTAAAAGGGGACATAAAAAGGTTAAGAAATGGATCTAGGCAACTTGTTAATGATGTTGATTATTGTAAGCAAGCGGTAAGAAATATAGTTGATAACATTGTTGGTACAGGTGTTAAATTGCAATCCCAGATAAGAATGCAAAGAGGCGGGAAGTTAGATACAAAAATGAATAGTACAGTTGAAAGAACTTTTAAAGAATGGGGTTATAAAGATAGTTGTGATGTGGCTGGTCGTTTATGTTTTGACGATATAACACGTTTAGCAGTTCATAGCATGGTGCAGGATGGAGAATGTTTTATAAGAATTATTAGAGGTAAAAAGTTTGGTAGGTCTACTGTCCCTTTAGCGTTAGAAGTCTTGGAAGCTGATATGTGCGACGTTGATTATACAGGCAAATCTACGAATAAAAACCAAGAGTGGAGGATGGGAGTATTAGTTAATGAATGGCAAAGACCAATTAAATACGCATTTTTCAGTAGACATCCTGGAGATAGTTTATTTGTTCAAACTCCAACTACTAAAGATAAGCACGTTTTAGTAGATGCTAAAGATGTAATACATTTATATAGAATAGAAAGACCAGGCCAAACTAGGGGTATTCCTTGGATGTCTAGCAGCCTTAATAGGATGCATCATATTGAAGGTTATGAAGAAGCTGAAGTTGTAAGGGCTAGACTTGGTAGTTCATTAATGGCATATATTACAAGTCCAGAAGGTGAGCTTAGTGGTGATGATGTTGTTGATGATGACAGAGTTTTTGATATGAGCCCTGGTGCTATTAGATATCTTGCACCTGGTGAAACTGTAAATGTTCCTACATTTGATGCACCTGATGGACAATTTGAACCGTTTTTGCGTGCAATGTTGAGAGCTTTAGCGGCTGGAATTGGTTGTAGTTATGAAAGTATTAGTAGAGATTATTCACAAACTAACTATTCAAGTAGTCGTTTAAGTTTGCTACAAGACCATGAAGCATTTAAGGCTTTGCAATACCAATTAAGAGAAAATTTCTTATCTATTGTGTTTGATGAATGGTTAGAAGCTGCTGTATTATCTGGAACTTTACAACTGCCAACTTATTTAGATGAACCTAATAAATATAAGATGGTTAAATGGTTGTTTAGGGGTTGGGGTTGGGTCGACCCGATGAAAGAAGTACAAAGTGCTGTTACTGCTATTCGTGCAGGTTTGAAAACTCAATCTCAGGTTATTGCTGAAATGGGTGGCGATTTAGAAGAATTGTTAATGACTAGAAAGAATGAAATAGACATGGCTGCTGAGTTAGGTTTAGAATTTGATACAGAAGTTAAGGCTAATACGCAAGAATCTAGTAATATAGAAACAACACCTAAAGAAAACTATGAAGAGTAAACGTGATTATGAAGAAAAGTCATTACAGCGTGATTTTACTTTAGAAATAAAACAAGTTGAAAAGGAAGATAGAACTATAGAGTTTCCTTTTAGCTCAGAACTTCCTGTTGAACGTTATTTCGGCAATGAAGTTTTAGAACATAGTAGAGAGGCGGCCAATTTAAAAAGGCTTAATGATGGAGCACCCTTTTTATGGAATCACAACCCCGATCAAGTATTAGGTGTAGTAGAAAGAGCATATATTGATGAAAAAAAGAAACGTGGTTACGCAAAAGTGCGTTTTAGTGAAGAAGAATTTGCTGACAGTAAATTTAGGGATGTAAAAAACAAAATTCTACGTAATATTTCTTTTGGCTATGTTATAAATAAAGCAGAAGAAGTAGAAGATTCTATTGTTGCACGAGATTGGGAAGCCTTCGAGGTTAGCCTGGTTTCGATCCCAGCAGACAATTCGATCGGGATCTCACGTTCAATAAATAATAAAATTGAGCCAAATGATATGCAAAACAACAATAAAAAGGATAATATTATGGAAGAAGCTCACGTTTCTGCATCTTCTGATGCATTGCCCACTAAATTAAACCTAAAAAACATGACCACTAACGAAAAAGAAATCGATTTAGTGCGTTCAGAGGATGCCGTTAACAAGGCTCTTAAATCTGATCGTGCAAGATTTGACCAGATTAGAAAAACTGGTAAGAAATATGAAATGAATGATCTTGCTGATGAATATATCAGAGATGGTCGCTCTGTACAGGAATTTAATCAAGCTGTTATGGATCAATGGAATCCAGAAAAGATTACACCAAAACCACAGGATGCTGAAATTGGTTTAAGTGAAGCTGAAACAAGAAGCTTTAGTTTCATAAGAGCTTTAAACTATTTAGCAAATCCTGGCGATAGAGCAGCAAGAGAAGCAGCAGCTTTTGAAATTGAAGCATCTAATGCAGCAGCTAAAAAAGCAGGTAGAGTTTCTAGAGGTATTACAGTTCCTTATGATGTAATGCGTAGAGATTTAAAAACCTCACCTGCAACACAAGGCGGTAACTTAGTACAAACAGATTTAGACGCTGCTAACTTTATTGATCTTTTAAGAAATAGTTCTGCATTAGATCAAGCAGGTGCTACAACTCTTACTGGTTTACAAGGTAATATTGCTATTCCTAGACAGTCAGGTGCAGCTACAGCATATTGGGTTGCAGAAGGTGGCGCACCAACAGAGTCACAGCAAGCAATTCAACAGGTTTCAATGGTTCCTAGAACTTGCGGTGCATTTACTGACATTTCAAGAAAACTATTAATTCAATCATCCCTTGACGTTGAAACAATGGTTAGGAATGACATTGCAAAAGTTATTGCGTTAGAAATTGATAGGGCTGCACTTTATGGTACAGGTTCTTCAAATGAGCCATTAGGTTTACATAACACTAGCGGTATTGGAACAGAATCAATTACAGCTAACAACCCAACATTTGCACAAGTGGTAAACATGGAAAGTGATGTTGCTGCTGCTAATGCTTTAATGGGCAACCTTGCTTACATCACAGGTGCAACTATTAGAGGTGCTATGAAAGTTAAGGCTAAAGACTCTGGTTCTGGTTTATTCCTTTGGGATGGCAACAACACAGTTAACGGCTATAACGCTTATATGTCTAACCAAGTTGAGGCTGGTGATTTATGGTTTGGAAACTGGTCTGATTGTATTATTGGTTACTGGTCATCACTTGATCTTTTAGTTGATCCTTATACACATTCAACATCAGGTACTATCCGTATTACTGCGTTACAAGATGTAGACGTAGCATTTAGACACGCTGCTTCATTTAGCTTAGGTGCATAATATGAAACTTAAAGTTCTACGGTCTTTTCTATGGGCTGGTCAAGTTGTAAAAGTAGATGAAATTTTTGAAATAGATCCTGCTCAAGCTATTGATTTAATTAGTTCTGGAAAGGCCATAGAAACTTTAGAAGTTATTGAGGAAATAGTAGAACCTCAAGTTAAACCTAAAAAAACTACTAAACGTAAAAAAACTACCCCCCTTTCTGAATAATGACTATTCAAAACTTAGGTTCTAAGGCAACCGCTCTAGACCTTTTAGCTAATGATGTTGTAGCTGCAACTGGCGTTGGTTCTGCTATTGACCTTCAAGGTTATGAAGGTTCTGCTGCTTTTGTTCTTTCTGCTGAGGCAGGTGGATCTGGAATCACTTATGCTGTAAAAATTACAGAATGTGATACATCTGGCGGTACTTATACTGATGTAACAGATGGTGCATTTACAACCACTTCTGCTAATACTGCTGCATTTGAAAAAATCTATCTTAATGTTTCTTCTTTAAAGCGTTATGTAAAGGTTTCTACAACAGTTGCAGGTGGTACAGGAGCAGGTGCATTATGTGTTACAGCTCTAGTATCTGCTAAGTATGGCTAATGTCATTTGCAGATGATTTAACTACTATGTTTGGTTCTCCCTTTGGTGTTTCATGCACTTCTGGGGGAACTACTGCTAATGGGATATTAGATCAGCCTACTGATGTCTTAGCTGGAGATCAAGTTATTTCAGTTGGTTATGTTCTGCATTGTAAAAATTCAGATTTTGGTTCTTTAGTTGCAGGTGATGCAATTACCGTAGACAGTACAGTCTACACAGTAAGAACAAACGAGGCAGGTTTAGATGGTTTAACTAGACAAATTTCTCTACAGAAAAATTAATGACAACTAAACGTGAAAATATATTAGCTCGCTTGTTAACAGTTATTACTCCTACTACTGGTATATCTAGTAGAGCTTATAGAGATAGAGTTGTAGCATTAACAAGAACTCAAACACCAAGCATTTTAATAGAGGCTGTTGATGATAACCCAGAACAAAATACAAGTTTACCAACATTAGATTGGTCAATGACTGTTAAATGTTCAATAATTGTAAGGTCGGCTACTCCTGTTATTACTGCTGACGCTGTAATAGAAAATATGCATAGTCGAATAATGGCAGATTTAACACTAAATGGTTATGCGATAGATGTACAACCAGGTGCTGTTTCAATAGAAACTTTAGATTCAGATCAACCTACAGGGATTATTAATTGTAATTATATAGTTAGATATAGAACAGAAATTAATGATTTAACTCAATAGTAGTTACATTATTTCTATAAAGGTTTATGATATAAACATAATGTCTAATTAGGTAAATGGCAAAGTTAACACGCAAAAAAACTATTTTAGTGAAAAATGAAACTTCTTATGGGTCGGATGCGTCACCTACTGGAGGAGCTAATGCCATTTTAGTTAGAGATATTGAAATTACACCATTAGAATCTGACACCGTAGATAGAGAATTAATAAGATCATACCTCGGCAATTTTGAAACTTTATTAGGTAATCAAAGAGCTATGGTTTCTTTCACTTGCGAATTAGTAGGAAGCGGAGCGGCAGGAACCGCCCCAGCCTATGGGCCAGCCCTTGAAGCCTGTGCAATGGCCGTTACAACTGCTAGTGGAACAAGTAATACTTATGCACCTATCAGTGATGCTTCTAGTATGAAGTCAGTAACTATTTATGTAAATATGGACGGTGTTAACCATGCGATAACAGGAGCTAGAGGTACATTTACAATTAATTGTGAGCTTAACGAAATTCCTACAATAACCTTTGAATTTACGGGCAAGTACAATAACCCAGCAGACGTAACCCTCCCGACTTGCACCTATGCAAATCAGGCTGATCCATTGTTATTTAAAAATGGTAATACTTCCTCGTTTCAATTTTATGGCTACGCTGGTGCGTTGCAATCATGGGAATTAGACATGGCTAATGAGGTTATATTTAGGGAACTTGTAGGCGGCACAAAAAGTATAGATATTGTAGACCGTAAACCTTCAGGAACTTTAACTGTAGAAGCTGTCGCAATGGGTGGTTCTGGACATAATTTCTTTTCAGATGCAACAGGTGGCAATACTGGAACTAATAAGTTAACACATGGCACAACAGCAGGTAATAAAATAGAAATTAGTTGCCCTACTTCTGATGTAGGCGCACCAAGTTATGGCGATACTGATGGAATCCTAATGCTGGAATTACCTTTTGTAGCTGCTCCTAATAGTGGCAATGATGAGGTTTCAATCAAATTCTTTTAATAGCATTAATTAATATTTTGGGGTAGACTCTAAATAGATATTAGATTTTCATGTTTATCTTAAAAAAAGAAGCAACTTTTACACAGCCTATTAAGTTTTATACGCCTTCAGATGGCGGTATTCAAAAAGAAGAAACATTTGATGCTGTTTTTAGAATTATTCCACAATCTAGAATTAATGAAATAAGAGAACAAGCAGAAAAAAAACAAAAAGAATTAGATGAAGGTATTACAGACGGTGAAAATATTAGTGATGTTCTTATTGCAGATGAGATTTTAGTAGGATGGGATGGGATAACAGATGGAGAAAAAGAAATCCCTTATTCAAAAGCTACAAAAAAACTTATTTTAGAATTTCCTATGCTTGCAAATACATTAGTTGAAATTTATTTTGCAGAGCTTACAAAACAAAAAACAAAAAACTAGAAGGGGCGGCTGCTTATTTTGCTGGGGATATTGTTATAGATGAAACGGTATCAGATGCAGAAGCCCTTGGTATAAAAGGCATACCAGCACCAAAAGAAAATATTTTTGAAGTCTTGCCCGAAAATTGGTTAGCAGTTAATATTTTTACAGATATTTCTACACAATGGCGTTCAGATAATGGACATTTAATTGGTTTAGATTACAACGCAATAAAATGGATATTTGAATTAAAAAAAGACGAAATAAAAAAACCTAAAGAATTATTTGCAGACATACAGGTATTAGAGGTTAAAATAATAGAAATAGTAAATAAAAAAAATAAATAATGGATTTATCCACTTCCTACACCATAAAAGCAAAAGTTACAGGGCAAGATGCTATAGGTGGATTAAATAAAGGATTAGGAAAGTTAAAGACAACAACAAATAATAATGTTGCTGCAATGAATAAATTAAGGACAGCTGCAGGTAATGCTATAGGTGCATTAAAAGCACTAGCCCCTGCTATTAGTCTTGCTGCTATGGGTAAATTTGTAAACGATACTTTGCAATTAGGGGATAGCTTGGAAAAGATGAGCCAGAAAACAGGTTTGGCTGTACCTATATTAGATAAATTAAGACAAGCTGCAAATTTAGGCGGTACAGATTTTAAAACTTTATCTAAAGCGATGCCTACACTTGCTAAAAATATGCAAGATGCATCAGATGGTGTAGGTACTGCTAAAGATGCTTTTGACCGTCTAGGGGTAACTGTAACTAATAACGATGGTTCATTAAAATCATTAGATCAAATGTTTTTTGAAATTAGTGACAAAATAAAAGTAATGGATGATAGAACTTTAGCCGCCGCAAATGCTGCTGAAATATTTGGTACTGGTATGGGTGCAAAATTAATACCAATTATGAATCAGGGAAGTGATGCTATAAAGAATTTAAGTACTGGTTTTACTCAACTAAGTGCGGAAAGAATGGCAAAATTTAATGATGATGTTGCACAGATGGGGGAAAAATTTAATGTATTAAAAGTACAACTTACTGAAGCTGTATTGCCTACGCTTACAAAATTAGTAGAAATTATAGGAAAAGGTGCAACTGCTTTTGGTAAATTACCTGGCCCAGTTAAAGCTGTTGGTGTAGGTTTAGCTTTATTAGTACCTTTAGTAGTAACAATAGTACCATTATTAGGTGCAATGGCTATTTCAATTAAAGCTATAGCTGCTATAAAACTTGGTGCTATGTTTGCTGCTATTGTACCTGCTATAGGTGGTGTAGTAGCAGGTGTTGGAGGTTTAATTGCAGCTTTCGCACCATTATTGGCAGGTGCAGCTATACCATTAGCAATAATAGGTGTTGGTGCTTTAATATTTAAATTTAGAGATCAAATATGGAACGCAATGAAAGCTATAGGACAGGCATTATTGTGGCCTTTTAAAAAATATGCTCAATATGTAAAGTTTGTATTTACAAATGTTGTTAAAGGAATTAAAGCCGCATTTAATTTGATACCTAATATTGTTAAAGGTGCTATTAATGCTGCAACTGCACCTATAAGAGGTTTTATAAAAATGATAAAAAGAGCATTAGCATTATTGCGTAGTTTTAGACGTAAAAAAAATAAAGGTGGTAGTGGTGGAGGAGAATCACCCAAGCCAATGGCAACAGGTGGAATGGTAACAAGTCCTACTTTAGCTTTAATAGGAGAAGCAGGTAGTGAATATGTCATCCCAGCACATAAAGCAGGTGCATTTAGTAGAAATTATTTAGCAGGTATGAGGGGAGGCGCAGCTATTCCAAGATTTGCTGAAGGTGGTTTTGTAGCACCACAAACTAATGTATCAATACAAACAGGTGCAGTTACACAAATGGATGGTACTAATTTCATTACTACAAATGATTTAGCTTCTGCTGTTCAAAGTGGAATTGACCAGACATTAACATTATTACAATCTGACTTAAGAACCAGAAGATCTTTGGGTATGGCATAATGGCTGATTTTGACATATTAACTTTTTTAGAATATTACGCTGATAAATCTAGTGTTTTAAATGGTAGTGGTAAAAGATCTCCTACCAATTCATATCAAAATTTTTATCAATCTGCTCAGAATTTAACAGCAGATTCAGCAATAGATCAAACAATAGATTTTACTTATTTAGCGTTTGATGCAAGTGGTTTTGCATCTACAGAAGCATCAAGTATAAGCAATTTAACAATAAATTTAGCTGCTACTGCAAACATAATAGATTTGACAGACACAGCTATTGGCGGTGATCGCCTTGTAATTGCGTCTTTATATACTCAATCTATTGGACAAGATACATTTAGTAATTCTGCTAGTTTAATTTGTAGATTTACAGGGACTATAGAAAGTGCTTCACTAGATGATACTACTGTTACATGGACAGTTAGCCCTGCAATATCAAAACAAAAAGCACAAGTACCTTCAAGACGTATTAGTAGCGATTTAATGGGTAGATTTATTGCAACATGACTAGTACTATTTTTGTAATAAATATAGAAGCTATTTTAGAAGATAATACAAAAGTTTCTAATGTTAATGGTTTTGTGATTGATAATAAAAGAGTTTATAAATTAAGTGATGGGACTATTTTAACTGGTACAAAAAAAATAAAGACTATTTTAAATTCATTAGTTGTAGTACCTCCTTATCTTTTGCCTTATATTAATAATATGGAGAATGAATAAATGGGATCATCAAGCAAAAAAATTAGTGATTTATTAAATAAAAAAGGTTTTGTTAAAGGAACAAATAGATATATAGGTGGTATTGTCACATCAAAAGGTAGTTTAATCAGTGGTAATGCACAAAAAAAATCTGAAGTAGGTCAAGATGCACAGATTTTAGATGAAAGTCTAGAAAATTTTAAAAAGCCTAATAGTGATTTAGATGTATCACAAAAAATAGCAAATACAGGTGAGACAGTACCTATTGTTTTTGGTAAAAGAGCTAATAATATTGGTGGTGTATGGATGCAACCAAGCCTTATAAAGGCAGGGACAGAAAGTTTTACACAGAAACTTCTTTTTGTAATATCCCAAGGTGAAATAGTAAGTTCACCAACTAAATCTAGATCATTTACAGGATTAACAAAACTTAGTTTTTTAGATGATACATCTATAACCTTAAGTCATATTTATAGTACAGCAGCATCATTAGCATCATCACCTAATTCTTGCCCTATAGCTGGTACTGGTCTTTTTTGTGGTAATGATATATATACATATCTACAAGAAGATAACCCTGCAAGTTCTGGTAGCTCTCTTTATGTAGAACCAGATCTCGAAAAAGATTATACAGGTATTAAAACGATAACAAAAGGCACAGGCGACACATCAAACACTACTTTTACCATGTCGTTGCAAGTATTTGATGCTGAAACTGGTGATAATGTAACAACAGCATGGCAGAGTTTCACAGGATATTCTGGAAATTTTTTATTTAATGGAAGGTATAGTAGTTCTAGTTTAATAGGTGGTAAAACAGTAGGAACTATAGAAGATGTTAATGCTCTTTTTGGTATATCTGGTTTAATCGCACCATTAACAGGCTCACAGTTAGCTGCCGCAAAACAAGTAAGCGGCGGTAGAACTAAATTTATTTTTAAATATACATTTGTTTCACTAAATACACAAACCAATACAAGTAACCCTGCTAGTACTGGTACTTTAGATAGTGTGCAAGACGAAATGACAATAGGAACCAGCACAACAATACAAAATACATCAAATAATAATTCTAGTTTTGCTGATATTACTTTTTTAGCAACTAGTGGTAATTTGTATGAAATCCCAGGTTCTGGTACATTTCCAAGTTCAACAAAACAACTTTATATTTTTTATGAGCAAGGTGTAAAAGTTGATTTATTTAGTGCAGGTTTAAGCGGTTCTAGCTATACGCAGGGTGCAAGCAATCAATTTATAGATTTAGCAATGCATTTATTTAAGTTGTATAAAAAAATTGATGGTAATAATACAGCTTCTATTGTTGCACCTGTAGAACTTTCTAATTTACAAAGTTTATCTACGTTTTGCACTAATAACAGTATGTTTTTTAATGGCATAATTTCGAAAACTGTTAATATTGTTGATTTTATTACTGCCGTTTCACCTTATTATTTTTTATCTTTTTTATCTGTAGGTGGTAAATATCAATTTGCGCCGATACTTCCTATAAATGGGAGCAATCAAATAGATACAACTGCTTTAACTCCTACGATGACATTTACAGAAGCTAACATAATTCAAGGTTCTTTTAAAAAAGGTTATTTAAGCGTAGAAGAAAGAAGAGAATTTATTGCTAATTGTATTTATACAGAATGCATACCAACAGCAGTTGCAAGACGAAAAACCGTTAGTGTTAGGTTTACTGCAAATGCGTTGGATTCACCTACAGAGCAATTTGATATGTCAGATTTCTGTGCTGATGTAAATCATGCAATTTTATACGCAAAATATGAACTAGCTAGACGTAAACACAGCACTCATAATATAAGTTTTTCTACACCATTATTAACAACTACATTAATTCCTACAAATATTATTAAATTACAATTACAAAGAGAAAACAGCGTAGGAGATGATAGGACAGAAATAGAATATTATCAAGTTATGAATATTACTTATGATAATGATGGTGTTAGTAATATAGAAGCTGCACATTTTCCTTTAGATTCTAATGATAAATCAGAAATATCTTTAGAAATTACTACTGGTACTTTTACTGTTTTACAATGACAACTTTTCCCTCATTAGAGCCAACAACAAGGGCATTAGTATATGGGGACTACCCACAAAATACGCATGAAGGGTTAAGCGGTGGTAATGTTAGATTTTTATTAGGTACAAAAAGAGTAGTACAAAGATTAACTATTACTTACGAATATTTAACAGAAACAGAAGCGCAATCATTATTAACACATTACAACGGGCAAAACGGATCAATAGTACCTTTTGATTTATCTAGTCAGGTTTGGGCAGGTTATTCTACACCACCTGTTAGCAGTAGCAGTTATCAGTGGAGGTATGCCCAATCTTTTCAAATATCTTTATCTTCACCTACTAGGTATAGTACATCTATAGAGCTTATAAGCGTTCCTTTATAATGGCTACTTTCCCCTCACTTACACCTTCAACAAGATTATATACGCCAGGTGATTTTCCTAGTGCTATACAGGCAACTTCTAGTGGTGCTACAACAGGGTTTAGACGTGGTAACAGGCGTATAAATCAGACATTACAGCTAACTTTTGACAACCTAACAGAAACACAAGTAAATCTTATAAGAACACATTACGATGGGCAGAATGGTAGTTTTGAAATATTCTTTTTATCTTCTGAATGTTGGGCTGGCTATACAACCCCACCTGTTCCGTTAGTTAGTGATTTCGCCTGGTTATATGCTAGCGCACCTACTATTTCTGATGGTATTACTAGCAAATGGAATGTAGAAATTGAACTAGTTTCAGTACCTGTTGATATTGGTGATTTAACATTTGATGCTGGCGATTCTTCAACAACTGCTAGAGCGTATATATTAGATGCTTTAACAAGTAGCACATCACCAACAAGAGACAATATAATAGATGCAGGTACTTCTGTTTAAATATGACAATTACATTAAATGCTTTTCAAAAACAGAGAAGGGATACAGCCAGTAATTGGACAAGTAATAATCCAACTTTATTAGCAGGTGAATTTGGATGGGAAACAGATACTAAGAAGATTAAGATAGGTGATGGGTCAACAGCATGGCAATCATTAGACTATTTACCAATTCCAGATACTAATAGATTATTAACAGGTAATTTAACAGTTGGCGGTAATTTTACTGTAAACGGTACTAGTACCACCATAGATACAACAACACTTACTGTAGAAGACAAAAACATAGAAATAGGCAAGGTTTCTAGCCCTTCAGATACTACCGCAGATGGAGGCGGCCTTACTTTAAAAGGTGGTACAGATAAAACATTTAATTGGGTTAATTCTACCAATTCCTGGACTTCTTCAGAACATTTAGATTTTGCATCAGGAAAAGTTTTAAAAATTGCAGGTACACAAATATTAAGTGCTACTGCACTAGGTTCTTCTGTTGTTAGTAGTTCATTAACATCATTAGGCACTATTGCAACTGGAGTTTGGCAGGGTACAGCAATAGGTTCTGCTTATATGACCGCAGGTACTACATCAGTTGCAGGGGCTTTGCAGTTAACAGATTCAACTACTAGCACATCAACAACAACAGCGGCTACACCTAATTCTGTAAAAACTGCTAAAGATGCTGCTGATTCGGCACAAACTACAGCAAATGCCGCATTACCAAAAGCAGGGGGGCAAATTTCTGGAAATATTACTTGTGCTGGTACAGAAACTGTTGATGGAAGAGATTTATCAGTAGATGGTGCAAAATTAGATGGTATAGAAGCTAGTGCTGATGTAACTGATGCAACTAATGTAAATGCTGCAGGTGCAATAATGGAAAGTGATGTTGATGCAAAAGGGGATATATTAGTAGGTACAGCAGATAACACAGTAGCACGTTTAGCTGTTGGTACAAATGGATATGTTTTAAAAGCTGATAGTAGTACTACAACAGGTTTAGCATGGGGTGTTGATTCAGGTGGTATTCCTACATCAGGAGGAAGTTTTACAGGTGATGTTACCTTAGCAAATCAATCTGATCTAAAATTTGCAGAAGCAACAGCAAATGGTTCTAATACTGTAGGATTTCAAGCACCTGCAAGTGTTGCAAGTAATATTTTATGGACTCTACCTTCTACTGATGCTGCTGTAAGTGGTTATGCTTTGGTTTCTGATGGATCAGGTACATTATCATGGTCACAGGCTGGAGGTGGTGCAAAGGGTGGAGGTGGTGAGGCCATATTTCATGAGTCGGAGAACACAATGGATAACGATTATACAATTAGTACAAATAACAATGCAGTCGTTCCGTCACCTTTAACAATCAATGCTACACTTACTATAAATTCACCTTCTGTTGTTACTTTTGTTTAATGGCTTTATCTATTAACGGCACTACTGGTATTTCTGGAGTTGATGGGTCAAACGCTAGTCCAGCAATTCAAGGGACGGATTCAAATACTGGTTTATCGTTTGCATCTGATACTGTCAATATAAATACAGGTGGAACGACTAGAATGACTGTTGATTCTACTGGAAACGTAGGTATAGGTACAACAAGTCCATCACATTTGCTTGAAGTTAATGGAAATATTTCTCTTGGCAATGGCGGTAGCTCTGGCGGTGCTGAAATGCTACGCATTCATAATGATAATGGAGTTGAAAGAATAGATGCAACAAATAATCCTTCTGCACTTGCTTTTGGAATGGGTGGAACTGGCTCTAGTTATGAACGTATGCGTATATCTTCTGATGGTGGTCTATTTTTAGGAGTTACATCAGCAGTTAGTTCATCAAGTGGTGGCGTATGTTTTAGAACTAATGATTCTGACCGAAAAGAATTATTAATGGGAACTACAACAACTTCTACAAAAGCATTAATAGAATTTATTAATAGCAATGGGGGTGTAGGTAGTATTAGTGTTTCTGGTTCAAATACTTCTTACAATACAAGTTCTGATTATAGATTAAAAGAAAATGTAACTACTATATCAGATGGCATAACAAGATTAAAAACTCTTAAGCCATCAAGATTTAATTTTATTGCTGACGCAGAAACAACAGTTGATGGATTTTTAGCACATGAAGTAACAGCAGTACCAGAAGCGATTACAGGAACAAAAGATGAAGTTGCAACTGAAGATTCTGTTAGCCATAAAAAAGGTGATCCAATTTATCAATCTATAGATCAATCTAAACTTGTACCTTTACTTACTGCTGCATTACAGGAAGCTGTTGCTAAAATTGAAGTATTGGAAACAAAAGTCGCTGCATTGGAGGCTGCATAAATGACAGCAAAGATCAAACTTAATGCAGCATCAGGTGGTGGGTCTTTCAGCTTACAAGCTCCCTCATCTTCCGCTAATAACAGGGTAATGACTTTACCTGATACAGCAGATGGAACGATATTAACAACAACAAATCCAAAGGCAGGGAATATTATTCAAGTTCTTCAAAATACTAAATTAAATACCGCAAGTACAACTGGCACTACTTTGGTTGATACTGGTTTGTCACAAGCGATAACACTAACTTCTGAAAATAATAAAATATTAGTAATGTACTCATTGCATATGTCCGTTAATGATGGAACATACTCTGCTGCAACATCAATTATACGAGGAAGTAGTGAAATATTTATAGGAGATTCTAGTGGTAGTTCATTCCGAGCTACAACTTTTATGTGGCCGCCACATTATCATGGTGTATATCTTAATTCTCATACATTTTTAGATACTCCTGGTACTGGTACTCATACATATAAAATTCAATTTAAGTCTGGATATAGTGGAGAAACAGTATATCTAGGGAGATCGTATACAGCGTCTGGAGATGTGGCACATGGAACAACTCCTTCAAGTCTCACACTTATGGAGATTGCAGCATGAGTTTAGATCACGAAGCTATTTATAAGGCGTATGCAGGTACAGTTGTTTCTATTGATGATTCTGCTGGAGCGTTTGATAAAGATGGTAAGTCTGTAACTCTTGAGCAAAGTAAAATTGACGCTGCACGAACCACGCTGGACGCTGAAGCTGCTGCTGTTAAGTACAAAACTGATAGAACAACTAATGGTTCTAAAACGTATGACACAATCGGTAATCAATTAGATATGCTTTTCAAAGCCATTGATGCTGATTCAGATTTAAAAGCAAAGTTTGCAACTTGGCATACTCACATCAAAGCGGTTAAAGACGCTAATCCAAAACCATGAGCGAAATCAAAGTAAATTCGATAAAAGGGGTGGCAGCAACAACGGCTGCTTTAAGTATTAATAATACTGATGGAACGTGTACAGCCAATTTAAGTAATCGACAAGGTAAAAATTTGGTGGTCAACGGAGCGTGTCTCATAGCCCAACGTGGGACGTCAGGTACAACCTCTGGTTACGCAAGTGTTGATAGATTTGAAACTACTTATTCTGGAACAGATGAAGCACCTACACAAGCACAACACGCTTTAACTTCTAGTGATACTGGACCTTGGGAAAAAGGATTTAGATATTCATATCATGTTACAAACGGAAACCAAACAAGTGGTGCTGGTGCCGCTGATTATATAAGGTTGAGGTATAAGATGGAAGCACAAGATATGGCACAATCTGGTTGGAATTATACATCAAGTTCGAGTTTTGTGACTTTATCTTATTGGATTAAAGCTAGTGTTTCGCAAACTTATTACACACAACTGAGAACTAATGATGGAACAGATCAGTATTATGTTTTTGAACAAGCATTAACTGAAAATACTTGGAAAAAAGTCGAACACTCAATTTCAGGCGATTCAGATCTACAGTTTGATTTAAACAATGAAGAGGGTTTTTACATAGCTTGGTATCCGTTTCGTGGAACAGATGCAACAGGTTCAATGACTTTAAATCAATGGGCAAATTGGGATAGTTCTGCTATAACACCAGATCAAACCTCAACTTGGTACACAACAAATGATGCAACATTTGAAATTACAGGAGTTCAGCTAGAAGTAGGCAGCGTGGCAACAGATTTTGAACATAGGTCGTATGGTCAGGAGCTTACCTTATGTCAGAGATATTATCAAACAGCACCAGCAGATACACTTATGGTCTATAACGATAATACAGCTAGTTGGTTATTTCCTACTGCTATGAGAGCAGCCCCCACAATGGCTTTTATAGGTTTATCGGGTTCTGGAGCAGCACTAGCAGCAACGGCAAATGGATTCCGTCAATCTGCATCTAATAGTCAATCATCAGGTATTGGCTATACGGCAACCTCTGAACTTTAAAAACTATGACTTACAAACTTTTACAAGATAAAAACACAGTTTTAAGAAAAACTGATAATGCCTTTATACCATTTGACGAAGCAAACACCGACTACCAAGAGTACCTTGAGTGGAAAGCTATAGACGGTAACGAACCAGAGGCTGCTGACTAATTAACCTTATCCTGGTTTAATTGCCTCGTCATCATTCCCATTGTTACGTATAAAGGAGCAATAGCACACAAGGCCATAAAAGTTATAATAGTAACAGGTACTAATGCTTTTATAAACGCTTCTTTTAACATAAATGGATGAAATTATATATCCTAATTTACCAAATACAGATTATATTCTCAATCCTCCTAATACAATATTTTATCCACCTGTGGCAGAGTTTCCATATCTAGACCCTGTACTCCTTCCAAGCTTGGAGCAGGTAGAGTCGGGACTTCAGGCAGATCAAGCAGCGAGTTCTTCAGAAGATAAGGAAGAAGACGAGGGAGTAACAAATATAAACCAAGAGCAGATACCAAAAAACCTACCAAAAAACCTAGAAAATACTTCAAATGTAGAAACTGTAGCTACTTTTAATGTACCGTTTTTTGGTGAATTTCCAATACCAGCCCCAGAAGTTATAGCCTCAAGTGTAATAGCTGCTGGTACTGCTTCTGTTGTATCTGTTGCAGGTGGTATAGCTATGCAAGCTGTAGTAACTCAAATTAAAAAGATATTTAAGAAAATATTTACTAAAGTTCTTAAAAAAGAAGTTGCTAATCTGAAGAAAAAAGATCAGGATTAGCTTTAACATAAGTTCGTATATTAATGACATCATTGCAAATGTATGCGAATTTAGATTTAGGATTAATCATATAACCAGCAGCATGAAGTTGTGAACACTTTAAAACTCTCACTAATTGCTTATCATGCACTTGCTTATTTAGTTCTTCTTTGGCTAACTCTAGCTTTACTTTTGATAGTTCGTTACAGGTTTGATTATCTCCCAGCGGTATCATAAAAGACATCTGTACTCCCCAACCTTCATTAATGCTGTAAGTTTCTTCTCCCTGTGCGTCATTGCCTGTATAAAAAGGAGTTACGGCCATAGTAGGCTGACTACATACTAGAGTTCCAAATTGTTGTTTACCTGTCATGCCATTATTAATATTCATATTCTGATTAATTATTGATGAGTTCCCTACAGCATTTGGTTGTGCCTGTACGTTTGTATCTCCTTCTGCTTTTGCTTTACTGACTAAAGACAGACAAAGAAGTGATAACGCTAGTAGTCGTAATCGCATCATTTTGTGTGATTTTTTCAGTCAATTGATTAGCAGCCCTGGTAGTAATAGATAATGACCAAGGATTAGTATCTGTTTTAACTGTAAATACTGCATCACCGCCAGCAATACCAGCAGAAGCGGCAACAGATATATTAGTTGCCTCCCAAGTAGATACAGCAGCACCATATTTTTCTGTGACTACGCTGCGAGTGATAGTCTGAGTTGTATTTTCTGTACGGTTACTAGACCCAGTTGTCCAACTTGGCACTCCATTTGCATATACAGGACTAAATAAAAATAACCCTAAAATTAATAATTTTTTCATTTAATACCTACATTAGTGTCTTTGTTATCTACCATTTTAGCAGCGTTTAAGGGTTTCTTTTTGTTTACGCTGATACCATAAGATCCTAAAACCCCGCTGGTCAGACCTGCTAAAAAAGCCCCATCATTACGGATTTTGTCCATATATCCTAAAGTCATCATCGCTAACGACCAGACAAGAATCATAAAACGGACAGCATGACCAAAAAGTTCACCCCAATCAGTACCTTCTTTTTCTTCCTGTTCGTCCATAGTTACTTATTTAGGGTTATTATTAATATAGACATAAACAATAGATAATGGTAGAGGTAGCCGCAGCAGTAGGTGGAGCTTTGTTAACAGCTTGCTTTGTCTCAGTCGGTTCTATTAGTTATAGAGGTAGACAATCAAGGGATGATCTTGTACGTAATACAACAGCTATAGAATTATTAACAGATAAAATTGATAATATGCACGATGACATGAAAGAAGTTTTTCATAGGCTTAAGGAAGTAGAGTTAGCTGTAGCTGAAATTAAGCCTAGAAGATAAAAGGTCATCTACCACTGCATGGGGATCTAATTCAGATGACCTATTTCAAAATAACGTTTACAATATGTTTGTAAAGCAAAACCAAGTTATGTACAAAATTCTAAAGCCTATAATTTTACGCTTCCTTTCTACAACAGGTGCAAAAAGATTAATCATTGATCTTTTACGTGTAATTTGTCAGCAGACTTCGAATAATCTTGACGACAGGGCTGTTGATTTATTGGAACAAAAACTATTTCCTAAATTAAATTAAACAATAAAAAAACCCTTGTGGGGTTAAGTCGGGAGATAGATCAAGTCCAACACTTGCCCTGTCTTTCCTATCTTGGCATAGGTTTTGTATAACTTTCAAGTTAGCAGTCTCAAAACTAACTATCAGGCTTCCCGACTATATTGTTATACCTCCTTAATTTTGTATCTTTTATCTCCTCTTTCTTTTATAAGTGTATTTTTATATTCTTGATCTATTCCCTGATCTTTCATAATCTCTTTAAAAATATCAAATGGTATATCTTTAGGTTCTACATCATGTACACTTTCTATTTTTACTTTTCTGTATAATTCTTTTTCTGCATAATAACCAAATGAGCAATCATGCAATATTTTAAATGCTGAATTATCTAATTTAGTACAACTTTCTTTAATATAATTTCTAATAAATTTACCTGTATCTGCTAATTCTTTTTTATAGTAATACTGATCAGCATAAGTAAGTTTATTAAAGTTACTACTAGATGTTTTTCCTAAAAGATTTTGTAATCTTTCTATTTGTGCATTAGTAGTTTCTTGTAGCTTCTCGAGTTCGTTTTTAAGATCGCCTATGTTTGTTTGTAAATAGCTCATTTGTTTACCTCCTTACAAGCTAGTTCTATACCTGCATTACAATCTGTAACTGTCATGTCATATAGAGTTGATGATAAGGCTGTATAAAACAACCCTGATGCAGCTAGCATCATTAGAAAGTTAGACATTATGCTAATACCTGCCCTAAATGTGGTCTTATATATTCTTCTTGTTGTTCTAAAGGTTGTATTTGTAAATCTTTAATTTCAATAGTTGTATCTTTAAAATTACATTCTTTGTCAGAATATAAAGTTTGTTTCTTTTTCATTTGGAAACCTCTCGGTGTTGTGTACATTTGATGAAGGTATAAACAATCTCACACTTCAGCGGTTATAAATAACTTGGTTATGAGGAATATACCTTCATTTATATATTATATCTAGGGTATACCCCTGTCAAGTAATTAAAATAAACATAGTTGTTCTACAGGTGTAGGTAGTTTACTTTCATCACCCCATTGATCTCCAAAGGCATTAGATATACCGTCAAAACTCATACTTCTTTCTTTTCCTTTTCCTTTTCCTAATACAGCTAACCATTTTGGTATTTTTTTACCACTAGGAGATATATAAAACTCACCCTTATCTACAATCTTTGTAGGTCTTAGTAATGGCAAATTCTTTAACCATAAACAGGTAGATTTCTGAAAAGGGTCACCATATTCATAAGGCTGTATTATCTGATCTGGTGGCCTGATTGCACTACTTATAACAGATATAGGATTTTCTATACACCATCTAGGTATGTTGCAATTCATAAGCATACGTACAAAATCTAATGCTTCTTTCTGTTCTTTCTGCTTTCTATAAAAGTGTTTAGCACCACTACAAGCGAGGTGCTGGCAACTGGGGTGTGCAACCATTAAATCAAAACCATCATTAATAATATCTCTTACATCACCCTGATAATGTTTACCTGGTCTTTCTGTAGGTAAAAAATCACAACTTATGGCATCATGTCCATTCCTAATAAAACTGTCTCTAGTTTTACCACTATATTCACAGGCAACCAATACTCTCATTTTATTAATCTTGCATACTGTTCAATAGTCATAACAACCCTCCAGTTATCACCTTCCTTGCATCCTGGTCTTTTATTAAACCTAACCATAGTAATAGCGTGTTTAGCATTAGCGTTAATTCTTTGCTGTTCTGCTTCTCTAGGTTTCCTAAGTACTGCTTCACTTTTATTCTTCATATCTGTGACCTGCACAATCGTATCAGGAATACCAACAAGATCCCCTTTATCTTTATCCTGACCTGCCCCAAATCTTCGCTCGACTATATGTCCTGTAGCTGCTGTTAGATAAATACAGGCTTCTCTTTCAGCCCTATCACCTTTTTCTTTTGCTTTATTAGTCATTTTTCTAAATCAAATATTTTTTTCTTTAACGCATCATATTGCACTACATATTCTTTAGTTTTAAATTCTGATTCATGAGTAAACATAAACCTATCATTAAGTTCACCTAACTGTTTATATAAATCTTCTATCATATTTAATTTTTTTGCTTTAAATTCCTTAGTTAATGCATCTTCTTCTTTAGGTTCTTTAGTCCAATCAGTAATTAACCTAAGTAACTCTTTTATGCGTTTAAACGCTTGTTCTACTCTTTCTGTTGTTTTCATCTCATTGCCCATGTATAACCAGTTTCTAATTTAACAGCAATTCCTTCTTCTCTTTCTTGTTGTTCTTTATCTTCTATAGCATTTAACATATCTTTTCTAAATTGATTTGTAGTATCACTATATTCCCACTTCTCAGGTTTGCGTTTTCTTGTTGCCTTTAATCCATCAATACTAAAACTACTCATAATAATACCTTCTAAATAATACTTTTCTAATACCATTTTCTTTTCTGTTATCTGCATTTCTAATTCCTTTTTCTGTAGTTGCAGTACTTTTAACTGTCTTAATAATTGTTCTGGTTGTGCGTTCATAATTAAAATGTAAATTCTGAGTATTCTTGTGGTTGCCAATCATCAGGCAAATGATAAAGCCATTCTAAAAACATTCTTGCAGCCATCATAACTTGACGGTCATCAAATTTAGCTAACCATTGTTCCCTGTCTATTGCTTCTAATTCTTCTTCAAAACTCATAGTTTTATAAAATAAAGAATAATAGCTTTTACATAGTATGGGGTAAACACCTAGTAAATGCAAGCTTATTATTATTCTAGTTATTTTTAAAATATAATTTTCTAGCCGCTTCATAATCAAACATACATTCTTCTGGGCTGTATTCTTGTGTTTTTATACCATCAGGCGTTATATAAATTATTCTGCAACTAAATAAATTGATAGTAGGAAAGTTTTGATATAGCAAACTCACATAACCACCCATTTGTAAACTATAATTTTTTTTCTGATAACTTTCTTGCGTTTTATAATCTGCAAGACATAACATACCAGTTACCTTATGCTGCAATATAACATCACAACTACCTGCAATATCTCTTTTCCTATCTATCATTCGTAGCTCATTTACTACAGGTTTCCAAGTCTCCCACATTCTGTAATTTATAAGATGTTCTACCCATGAGGCATATTCTTTTGCATACGCTAAAGCTAGTGCCTTATCACCTGTTTCACACCATATCTGTACAGCCTCATGTATTAAAGTTCCTCTTTTTGCGGCAACTTCCATATCTTTATTAACAAAATCAGATTTCTTTATTACATCACTTACAGATCTTGCTACATAGCACTTACGTTTTAGATCGTAATACTTATGAGGTTCTGGATAAAACTTTACAAATGGATCTTGAATTAAAACATCTTTAATATTGTTTTTCATAAATCACAGGATCAAAAGTAATTTTATTTGTAAGTAGGTTTTTATATTTTGGTATTTTATCTACAGGAATTGATGGTAATGCCCCTCTAAGAGTTCTATTTACCCTATACCATCTACCAGTTCCTAGCTCTCTTTCATAGCCCATAGAAACAAACCAACCATCAGGCGGTATATTTAAATCACCTTCTTTAATAAGACCTTTTTTAACCATTTTTCGTAGTGTTCTAATAGCACTACCTGCAAATAATTGTTCCATTAGATAATATTCCCCATTTCATCAAACTGTACAACCTTTTGATTAGGATGTGGCTTATCTTCTTCAACAAAACCTTTATTAGTTATTTTGGTAATAGATTCATAGTTTTTAACAGTACAACCTTTCCAACTACCTGCAAGAATACCTGCTTCTAATTGATCTCTTAATGTTTGTTCACCATACTTTTCAATGAACTTTCTATATTCTGCTATTTGTTGTTTCCAAGCCTGAATAGACTTACTACCTTTCTTAACTTTCCAAAAGTCATCTATAAGAGTTTGTAAATGTTTTAAATCATCTGGAATATTCTTTTCTTGTTTTTCTTTTTTATTAATTTTTTCTTTTTGTTCTTTTCTTTCTAAACCTTCTTTGTCTAATTCTTTATTATTTGTATATATATAGGTTACATCATTTGTCAATGTTTTTGTATGTTGTTGATAAGCGAAATCAAGCAT
>VTLG01010536.1_pt1 | contig 25508 bp, 36 predicted proteins | sample 4694571 | NCBI WGS metagenome assembly VTLG01 (sample SAMN12604809, study PRJNA352737) | marine metagenome | biome: ENVO:00000447; feature: ENVO:00000209|ENVO:00000569|ENVO:01000036; material: ENVO:00002151; isolation source: viral sequences binned using virsorter ...
GTTCAGCCCAAGTACGAGAACGGAGTTGTGCTTCTGTGTTTGCAGTTACAACGATGGTGGATCCCAGGCGGGTGCTTAACATCCACAATATGATCCAAGCAACCAACGCAGATTTGCCGATACCTCGACCGGAGGCAACTGCAAGACGATACATCTCTGGCATATCGAGCGATCCATTCTTGGCAATGTGGTTTGAAACATCTACTAAAATTTTTTCTTGCCACTTACGCGGGCCTGTAAAGTTCTCGAGGGGGGTGTCTGCTTTGCCCCAGGGGAAGATATAACGCACAAAGTTTAAAGGATTGTCTTTGATGTTCAGTGACCATATATCGGTCATCAACTCTTGTTCTTCTTCGGGGGTGTATTTCATAGCATTAAAAAAAATTCAAAAATTTTAGTTCATAACGTAATAATAAAACGCACCCCATCTCTGCGTTTGGGGGGCATAGCGCGCGTGCCTCTGTATTTCGCGATCGCGTGAGCTGTCGATCTGCAATTTTCAAACCCGCCTGGGCGGATCGTGAGCTGACGATCTGGCCGGATCCTGATCATTTATCCCTGTTCTTATATGGAACAAGACCGCCAGATCCCTTATTAGTCGGTTTCATGTCAATGATCCGGCCCTTTGCATCGTTTAAAACGTCTTTTAAGCTGATTTTGTGCTCAACCACATCGTCCGCCTTCCAGTTCTCGCTCCGGTTCCTCAAAAAGAATTGCTGCGCTTGGACATTATTCTTTTCGGTGGCATTAATAAAGAGAGCATTAGACACCTCCAGAATATCTTTTGCCTTTGCTTTCTCCAATGCACTAGCAAAATTTGCAGAGTCTTTTTTCCTTCTGGATAGCGTATCCCAAGAAATACCGAGCACAGAGGCGATTTGGACCTCAGATAATCCTTTTCCGCCAATCTCCTCTAATTTCTTGTAATCAATGATTAGCTTTTTCCTTCCAGCTCCTTTTGGATTTTTTGCTGTCTTTTCTGCCATTTAATCAGCTCCTATAATTACAACTGAATTTATTATATATAAATTCTTTAAATCATTAGTTGTATTTTCCATTCATACATGTAATGATCTATTCATGATCTGGAACAGATCTACATTTAACAAGGGAGAAAACTAATGAAAACAGAAGTACTAATTAAAAAAATGCATGAATCAGAAAGGAAAGCATTTGACAGCCTGGCCAGATATAAGTTTGAGATGTTCGGGTATTGGTCATCAACTTGGGTCAAATACAACCAACTCGCTTTTGATATGGGAATCATAGATAAAAAGAATCCAAACCCTTTCAAAGGTTTAGTTAGCCAAGCGAAAAAATTTAACAACCAGGCAGTCAAAGTTAACGCTAACTTTTTTATGGGAGAAAACTAATGAACAATTTATTCAACTTAACAACAACCCAAGCGATTGAGATCTGCAACGGGTTAGAGAGAGATCTAGGATCTAGTAACTGGTGCTTAAGTAATATTGATTTTGATGAGAACGGAACGAAGTTGGTTCAGCGACACTGGAAGGGCTACAGGTTTTTATCATTTGATCTATCAGATGATCAGTTAAAAGTAGTCCATGATCATTTCCAGATAGATCCGGATCTGGCGGATGAGCTGACGATCCAATCAATGTTCGGGTAGATCTATGATCCTAGATCTAACATTCAACAAGCGCGGATCTGAGGTCTTAGGATCTCGGATCTGCGGATCTGCGGATCTGCGGGTATGTGGCATAACGATGTCTAGGGAGTTGGTGAAATCGCTCCGTTATCAAAAGGAAGGCCGGACATCCATGCCCGCACTTAAAAACATTATTAGGGAGTAATACAAATGAACAATCCATTTACAACAACACAGGTTATTGAGTACTGCCATTCTATAGAAAAAGACTTAGGATCTTGGAACTGGTGTTTGACTAATATGCATCCAAGCGAAGATGGAACAAAACTGATCAAGCATGGCTCTGATGGTTATATACCTTTATTTTTTGATTTATCTGATGAGCAAATAGAGGTAATCCACGATCATTATGATATAGATCCGGATTTAGTAAATCGACTGACACTACAGCTTATTCTTACTTCAATGCTTGGACAAATGCGAAACAACAGCATAACTGATGAAGGTTAAACCAGAAACGCGCGCAGCGCGTCTTATGTTAATTATTAGGGAGAAAACTAATGACAGATAAAACGTGTAAAGAGCGGATCCGGGATGAATACGTTGACCGCATTGAAACCATACAATCAATCTTTGAATGTATTGATGATGCACATGATAATAGAGATTATCACACTGTTGACAATGCTCAAACAGAGCTCAATGAATACGGGCTTAGTTTTGATTATGTAGAACCCAACACATTTGAGGATCAGGAACGCGGTTATCTCAGATGGCAATTATCATGGGGCGGCCCGAGTGATGAGTTTAGATTCTTTATTGATGAGCAAGGCGGGATCACAAACATTGAATATCATTTTCAGGATTGGTTGGATGGTGCAGTCATCAGAGTCAACCCTTTCAGCGAAACCGCAGAGCTGTTGGATCGAGCATTTGACTGGCTCACTGCCGGTTGTCCAATGTTATTGGTTGAGAGATCAAGGGAGGCTGTCTAATGAACGCAGAAATCCAAGCCATACTAAGCCGATACAACTTACCCAATAATGTTCTATTGGGTGATCTATCGGGCCATTTAACAGGTGATGAGCTCGAAAGAGTACATCACCTCCTAAAATATCCAAACGAAAAAACAGAGCCGAAAGGCGGGAGAGTGACGATGAGTAATAAACATTTTGATCACTGGATCAGTGACGAAGGAGAGAAAGACAATGAACTCACTTTAACAGGTGAAGCATTCGGAAAGCTAACAGAAGGGCTTGAGGATCTTTTTGAGTCTTTTGGTATGTCCAGGCGTAAATCTAAAAAAGAATTTGCTTTTATCAGAGAAGATTTAATTAGCTGCTTTAATAAACAAGCAAACAAAGGAGGAAAATGATGAGCGAAGTAATAGATATTGGAAACTTATGTGTCCATTGTAGACAAGACACATCTTTTGGAAGTGGAAGATTTGTAAACAGGTATCCTGTTTACGGATTAGAAAATCAAGATGGACAAAAGGAAGATGGGTATTGCTGCAATGAATGTGAACAACAGTGGTACAGAGATAATCCAACAGAGGAGGTTTCTGATGAGTAATTTAGATTTGGAACTAGAAATATGGGAACAGTTAGAGGATTTAGTTTACGAAAACTGTAATAAAAATACTCTTAACTTTGATGAATATGAAACAAGACATGGTGTGGACTTACTAAGAGAAAACCTAGACATAAAAGGCATACTGAAATGTATAGCCTTATTAAATAAGGGGAAGAATGATGATTAAGTACAAATATAAGCATGAATTGTTTGGCGGTTGCTGTGTGCTTGCGGCAGAAAAAGAATTATCTAAACATAACATTCCCGCAAAAGTTACTTTGTGCTTTCCTTTTCTGACTGTTTTTTGTAATAGAAAAGATGTGAAAGTTATTCAACGGGCAATTTGTTTTTTTAGAAATGGTGAGCCTGTGGCATATAAAGATCATTTATATCAGGAGGCAAGCGATGAGTATTAAACACAAAGAACATTACTGGGAGTATGAAAATAAAGCGTTTCTACAAGGAATAGACTACGAAGATTTGATAACCATTGTAGAGGTTGCCCGAATTGCATTAGAGCGAACCAGTTTTGAATATGGCAACGAGCTCGATCTATCTGATGATGAACTAGAGAGAATTTATAAACTTATCGAAATAAAAGAGAAGGCATAATCCTTATAACTCCCTAAGAAGGGCCTCGAAAGAGGCTCTTTCTTTTTGCTTGGTGAAATCCTCAATACTAATGCTCTTTCCTTTCTGGCCCGTATTTTTTAAAAAGATTATCCGCCTACTTTCTAAACCCACACAAGCGAAAATGTGAACGATCTCTGGATCATAGCCTTTATTATTACTCGAATGTATTAGATTGAATTTATAACGCTGTTTGTTTCTTTTTGGATCTTCATATACATGCAGCACACTTTTAACCTGTACCCCGTAGTATTGATTATCGATTTCAACGAGAAGATCCCTCGATCCTGTGGCAATGGGTTCAAATACATTGTAATCCCGCATCATAAAGAACATAGCAACCAACAGCTCCCCGCTAGATCCAAATTTCTTTTTATAATGGCTCAAAGGATTATTTCATCTTCAATGTATTTCTCCCTCTCTTTATTGACGTCTATTGGTTTCCGCTCCTCAATAGTCACATGACCAAATTCTGGCAGCATTCGTTTTTTAAGGTCGAATATATCCTCCGGTATCATGCTGAATATTTCATTGATGCTGTAATACAGGCTCGGTTGCTCTGCTTCACAAATGGCTTTGCATTTATCCAGTGAATCACCTGATAAAGCGATTACAATTTGAGTCCCTGTCTTTGGGTGCTTTGTAATCCACATATCTGGATCGAGCTCTTGAAATCCCTGTTGAGCCACATAATCATTCAAAGCATTTAAACCCCTCATCATGGCTTGAGTCTGCTTAATCATTTCCTCTGGCTCTCCCTTGAGTACCGCATTGGATAAAAGCATACTTTGACGGGCCATCCTCATTCTCAAATCAGAGCTGACAATCTCCATCATTCTTTCATAACCCCAACGCGCTGAAATTTCTGATTTCAATTTGAGCATCTCAGAATAGATACGATTGGCTTCCGCTTTCCGCTCCTGGAATTTCTTATCTCTGATGTTTTGTATTATGTACTGTTTATCCATCTCAAAAAAAATAAATCTCGTCTAGTGGCAAAAAACCGCGTGCGAAGTGAACACCCTTACTCTATATAAGTAAGGTGTTCATCTTCTCAGTGTGCACCGAAGTGAGAAGTTGCACTTTCCACCCAACTTTCCACCCCCTTGAAACCCCTTGTTTTAAAGGCTTTAAGTGAGAAGTCGTACTTTCCACCCAACTTTCCACCTGAGAAGTTGCCACTCTTTTTTTACCTGTTTTTTCGTATATCAACTTTCCACCCTGTTTTTTCTTAAAATTCGGGCTCTAAGCTAATGGCACCAGTGGTTTCAGCGTATTTCACATCGGAATTGACTGTTGTATTGGAAACATTGAGCTCTTTTGCTATTTGTCGGTTCGATAAACCCTCTTTTTTGAGTAAAACGACCTTATCAATCCTTGCTTCTCTGGTGCTTTGCTCTTTCGTAAGAATCCCATTGCTGTATTTCCATAGAATCGGATAAGAATGTTGACCATAAAAATGTCTGGTCTTTTCAAATGTCCATTTAAACCGAGATTCATGTATTCCTGTATCGAATCCGAGTACGCTGTCATCTTCCTCCTCATCAATCCCTTGCAGCTCGATACGAATAACAAAATCAAGCACCACTTCTTTTGCCATCGATCCCAACTGTTTGCCTGATTTACCTGAGTGATGCACAAACCACACCGCACGATCCTCGCGTCTTGCTTTCAATAACAATGGTTGAGCAAATTCGACCCATTCTGTGGAGTCATTCATCTCTATGTTCATTAATGTCAGGAGGTTGTCTAAAATAATGCAGTCAGGATTCACCTCGTCAACCAGGTCGTAATACCATTCGCGTCCAGCTTCCTCATTTAAAGGTATGATTCCATTGGGTTGATCGTGATGACTCATAATGATTAAGTTTTGCTTAACCCGTTTGATGAGCTCCTCTCTCTCTGGCTCGCCATTGAAAATCAAAAGCATATCCGACCAGCGATTTTGTAGGGCCACAGGAGGCATTTCTGCATCAATGTAGAGCACTTTTTGAGGCTTCGGGATGTGATAGTGTCCAAAATTATAGCCCGCAGCCATGCATACAGAAAGCACTTGAGACATAAGCGATTTACCATGTCCGGGTTGAGCATGTATCATGCCTAAATGACCTCTGGCAAGTAAGTTTTCTACCATCCATGTCATTTCAGGGTACTTTTTATCTGCAAAGTCGCCATAGTTGAAATATATGGCCCGATTCTTGGCATCCATCTCATTCTCTTTGACCCATTCCGCCACATCAAACACCTCACCGCGCTCGAAACAATCCCAAAGGTCATCTTTCTCGCGCCAGTGAGAGGGCGGGGCAGCAATCTTTATGGTGCGACCGCTTTTGGAGTCCAGAATCTTCTTGAGCGATCTCATACACTCAACCCCTGGCGAATCATTGTCAGGGAACAAGATAAAATCCTGATACCCGTCCAACTGTGTCCAGTCTGATTGTTCCAGTGCCGATACGCCACCATGCCAACAGACCACCACCCCGGGATAAAGAGATTGCCCACCTAGGGCGCTCTTTTCTCCCTCTACGATGAGTACGGGCAATGTTTCATCCCGCCCATCGTTGACTATATTCAATGGCAATTTGTGATCCGGTCGTTTCATGACCCAATCTCCATTTGCCAGCTTTGAAAAAGGTCGAATGACTTTGCCCTCGAATCGCATCACGCAAAATTCATCTGAATATCTGGTCACGATCTCGGCCTGTTTCGCCTTATCGTGCATTTGATTGTTTGTGATTGTTTTGATCGGTTGCTCTTTTATGGGTTTGACTGGCTTGATGGTTTCCAATCCCATTGAGCGTAAAAACTCAGCCACATTCTCACCATGATAACGCTTAATGAGAGAGATCATACCCCCGCCCTCCATCTCTTCGTGATCGTACCATTTGCCCTCCAAATCGACACTCATGGATCCATGCGATCCGAATCTCAGCTCTCGACTACTGGATAATTTCTTGTTGGGTTCTCCGAGCAATCGGATGGCGATTTCCCTCACATTTTGGTTGATTTGATCCATCTCGATCATTTTTTAGCTCCTTATTTAGCGTCTAACGCATTTTCACACCCTTGTTAATACCCTAGGTACCCTCAAAAAATGAAGGCTTCTAACCGCAAATATCTTTAGTGCATGTCTCGTTTGTGTTGTCCTCCAGCTTCCCTTTCGCCAGGCTTTCTTCTATCTTTTGATGCAAAGTACGGCCCCGATAACCTCGGTTGTACCAGTGCATTGCCACTTGCCCCGCAAGTCTTTCTTTTCCTGTTCTCTTCTTTCTCATATCACTTGGAAGCATGAGGTTGGTGGGTGTTTAGGAGGATCATGACCAACCCCATGCCAGTCACCCTAAAAAGGGATGTCCTCACTCTCAGGGATGACTTCGTGTTGTTGTTGCATTACTGGTGCGGGTTCTTGATAAGCACCATTGGGCTGATAATCAGAAAAATTATTGTCTTTATCTTCTTGCCAACCAGCAACAGTCAGTTTCGGTATTGATGAGCTCCCGCCATTTTGAAACCGCATGACTTCAGCGCCATCAAATTTGACCACAGGATATTTTCCAGCATTTTCATTTCTGGCTTGCTCAACATCTTTCATCATTTTTCCAAATGCTTTGCCCGCGCCAAAAGATGAACCGCTCCAGGTCACAAGCCCAACATCTTTAATATAGACATTGACATTGAAACCTTTTTTATAGTTGTCCATCTCTTGTTGAGTTTGTCCTGGGTTTGCCTTCCAAGTTTTCGGCTCATCATTCCAAGCACAAACGGGTTCCATTCCGGCTCTGACCCACACCCATCCAGTTTGGATTGAGTTGTGGTCAACCATCATGTGTTGGAAACTTAATGCTTCTTTGCCCTCACCCTTTCCACGATAAAATTTGTTTTCAAATTCACCCTGATGAGCAAAGTACATGAAGCGACCTTCAGAGTTGTTATCCTCTCCAAATCCATAATCATCACTCATGATTGTTCTCCTTTAATTAATTATTATTATTGTTAATACGCTGATCCAAAGTAGGATCCGCATATACCTTTCGGTCTCTTTTTTAGGATCTGGCGTCAATGCCTCAATCCTCTGTATTCTTTGTATCGATCAATCAACCAGAAAAACCTTGAGTCTCGATACTGCTCATAATTAATCGGTTCTTTACCCTGGCTCTTGCAGCTCTCCACATATCCCTGATAAAACGACTCAATAAACTCCAAGAAGTCATTGAAATCATTTACGCCCACTTCACCCATAGATCGCTTTCAGCATTGGCATGAAGATTTGCATAAACGCTTCTCTCTCCATCGTTGCTGGGTAAGTTTTAAATTGATCTTTGAAGTGGAACCCATTTTCATCAAATGAAAAGAGTAGGGCGGGGAACATACACATCACTGGTTGGTAATCGTATTTATAAATAAGCAGTGGCACTTCATCGCCACATGCCTCACAAACTTGTTGCCACCATGCCGACTTCGGCTGGTCTGAATTATTTTTCTTGTATCGTTTGCACTCTATGGCAAAGCCTGGCAATAAAATATCGCTCAGATTATTCGATTGATACTGTTCTAAATTTCTTTTCACTCTGATCACTTCTCCATTGATCTTGATGTCGTTTAGATAGAGCTGTTCATTGAGATTCAATACTTCGGTGCGCTCAAAATTGTGGCCCTTTCTGCGCGATGCTCCTCCGCCACTACCCATTTTTCTCTGCCTGTTCTCTGATCGCCCTTTTTAGCGCATGTTCAACGACACTGCGTATGGTTCTGCGTTGAAAGTCAGCCAGAGCAGCAACTTCACGACCCAACTCTTCGTCTACCCAAAGGGCTCTATACTTTTTTTCTTGTGCCATACAGGTACTCTATCTATAAATCATTATTTGTATTTATGTAGATATATTGATAAGTTGTCAATAGTTAGATCACCCGTAGATGGGTGTTAGATATAGAAAAAACATAGGAGTAAACAGGTGGACGGAATGACAGATGATCAAATAAAAATAATAGTCGAAGTTTATGAAGAAATCATAAAACTAAAATTGCATGAATATCAAAGAAAGCAATTAGCGATGTTATTAATTTCTAGCACGTTGACTGAAATGTCAGCAAAACATATAGCTAGTTACATGGCAGAGTAAAGCTGCATGTAATATATACACAAGGGAGAGCAATGATAAAAAAAAGAGCGGATGACAAGTTCATCAATTACAAACGCTTCACCAGGGGAAAGTTTGTTTATTATTTAAAGCCAGGCACACCAGGCGATATTGTAGAGCAAGAGAAATTTATTGATAAATGTCTTGGCTCACATACACACATCAAGACCTACATCGAAGAGAAAAGCCACAATCCAAACCATGTTCCAGAGCTTGAGAAAGCACTGAAGCTGTGCAAAGAGAGGAGGGCGGATCTCGTTGCTGCCCGCATGGGATCGAGGCTTTATAACTTCAAGATCATTGGCATGTTGATGGATGCGTATGAGGATAAAGAGGTGCGACTCGTTGCCTGTGATGCATTGGGTGGTGATTTTGTGGATCTCAACACACTGGCCGGAGCAGCAGAAGCCAGACGACAGGAGATCACCAGGAAAGCCAAGCAAACCTTTTCTAAGATGAAGACGCAAGGCGTGAAGCTCGGTGGCCCGAATGCGGGTAAAACACTGCACAGCAAAAACGCCAAAAACAACCGAGAGCGATTTGAAAGGTTTGCTAGGGAGATGCAACCCATCTTCAAGCAAATTGAAATGCATGGCGCGAGCAGTCTGAAAGCGATTGCCGATGCGTTGAATGCAAGAGGTATCCCATCTCGTCATGGCGGGCAGTGGTATCCATCGAGTGTGAGAAATGTAAGAAATAAAATTAAGGAGTTGTCATGAGTATTGTGGATTTAAAAGACAGAAAGCTAGTATCATCTAAATTGCTTGAAAAAGATCCAAGAGCAGAAGTGTTTAATAAGCTATGGAAAGAGAATGAGCTGTTGAAATTTAGAACATTCAAAGAATTTACAATGTGCCTTGGCAGTACAATTTTGCAAATGTCAGCCATCAAGGCCACTGTTCATGCAGATGTTTCTCATAACTTTAAAAAAGCAATCACCAGAAACCCATTGCCACCAGATCGATATATTATGACTTATATCCTGTTACGAAACTTGGCAAATGAAATCGTCACTTTCGATGAATTATTAGATGCTTTAATCAATCACAGGGGGGAAGATTTTTCAGAAGCCCAGCTGAGAAACATCATGCGTTATCTGTGCGATGAAAAAGAGGGGGTTATCCAAAAAGAAAAGGGGTTGATCAATCGGATCACAGGCGAAAAAGACAGAAGAACCATATATTTTGTTTTCAAAAACGAGTATTTGAAAGATTGGATTCAAGTGCAAATGTTGGTTTTCGGAATGAATCGAGTTGATCTAAATGACTATACTGAAGGGGCATGGAGTACCACTGAAAACGATTGGCTATTCAAGCACATAGGTTGGCAAAACACCGATCCTGATGAATACGATGAAGTAATGAGAGAGTTTATAAAAGCTGTTCGGAAAAGGTGATGATTAATTACCCACAATCAATTACCGATAATCAATTATCGATAATCAATTATCGATAATGCATTACCGATGATTTTTATTGACGATATAACCAACAATAGAATAGGGTTTAGAGCATGAACAAATCAAAGAGCAATGATAAAGGAAGCGCTTACAGATCGAGAAATGTAAAGCGGGTGATAAAACGCCTGGATGTTCCGGTCAACGACATCAAGAACATAGAGGACGCTGCTGAGACTTTAATGGATGCAGCAGTCAATCTTAAAAAGATCCTTGATTACAAAGTGCCCGTTTATCGTAAATTGCAGTGCGCTCAATCTGAGCTCCAAGGAGCTGCCATCTGGATTCGTTGGCAAGACAACCCTGGAATCAGAGCGCACGAGGAAAAACTGAAGGCAGAGAACGATGCCAATTCATAATCCACAAACATCAGTTGTACTCAAAACATCTAACATTGTGTGGATGCATACATCTGATGGATTTTTTCATATCAACCAAGACCCGATTCGGGCCTTAAAACACTAATAAATACTAGAGATTGCAATGATGCAAATGCCCCAAACTACACACCCACATATGAACATAATATATATTCTGGCAAGCGAGGGTGGAGCTTCAGCCGAGGCTCGGCATACAAGTGAGTCTGTCCATACAGGTCAGGTCGAATCATCAGATGTATCATTGCAATCTCCGGTATCAAAACGGAGATCGATATGTCAGTCAGAGTTAAGTTAAAGCTATATTATCAGCCTGGTTACGTTTACCTAAAAGACAATGAAATAACTAAGATGGTGAGATCACCAGGGCAGCCCACTGAGGTTACAGGCAATAAGAAAAAGAAATACCTTGTTTGCCCAACACCCGATGAGATCCAAGAAGAAATTACTTACAAGCGATCAGCGCTCAATAAGCAATCTCAATCATGGGGGGTTGCATAATGGTTAATAAGGTAACAAAAGATGAGGTCTTAAGCTGTAGCAAGCTGGCTTCATTCGCAGATGATTTCGCCAACTGGTGTCAGGAACAATTACAAAAAGATGCACTCATAGAAGAATACGTCTACACGCCAAACGATCAAAGACCATTCAGCACAAAAAACGAGGTGCTAGACACCTGTAATCGAGCATTGCAATTTGAAGATGTGAGAGGCGATGACGAAGAAAGACCCCTGGCATTTGAAATGGGCGACATACAAGAACCCTACATACTCAATCGAATGGCCGATGCACTAGGACTCTATGATTATGACGATTCCATCACAGAGGCTTATATACATCCTACTCTGAAGTTTGAAGGCTCACCCGATGGGATGGGTCAGGCAACAGAGAAGGATGATGAAGCATTGGTCATTCACCCACAATACGAAGGCAAAGTGAAGGTATTTACCCCCAATGGACTTCCTTTGTCGGTCAAGGGGCGAGGTGTCTTAGAGGCGAAGTATCAACACTACGGAAAACCTCGAGAGGATTGCCCCTTGACACTCGGACGATTGCAGTCGCAAGGATTGTGTGAGTGTGCCGATTACGATTGGTATGCGGTGGGTGTGCAATATGGAAACAGTTGCACCCATGTATTCGTTTACCCCAGGCATCCATTGTTTAAGGTTTGGTTGGAAGAAGTTGTCAATGACTTCAATGATCGATTGGCTGAGATGCGATGGTATGAAGCAGACGATAAAGACGATGCTGCATTCATTTACCCCGAAGCAATGGATAAGATGCTGGATCTCACAGAAGGCGATACCGATGAGCTCATCGATAAAAGAACGATGCTTGCAAACATGGTCGCCAGTAACCAGGACTCAATCAATGAGATCGATACGATCTTGATGAGAAGAATGGAGGATCACAAATACGCTTATACAACTAAGCATGAAATCACATGGCCGAGCAGAAACTACAAAGCAAAGCCAGAACAAACAAAGGTGATCCCCGCTTCTGTGGCTAGAACAGTGAGAAGCAAGACACTCAAAATCAAAGAGGTAACGACCAATGACTAAGATTTGGAAAAAAGATTTTTACGAGAAAATCATATTGAGAGACAAGCCCATAACAGTTGAAGACCTTTGGAGCAGAGAACAAAGATATTTGGATTCTGATGCACAGACCAGCTCTGCATACACCACCAAAGCGAAGAACATGGAAACCCTGGCAGCGATCCTAAACTTTTGGAGAGACAATAATTTTAAGCCTCCGACACGAAGAGAGCTGGCAGAGGTATTACCCAATGCCGAGGGTCAGCCTGGATCGTTTGGTAAAGCACATGCTCGATTAAAGAGCTTGCTCGATGCTGGATTAATAGACATCGATGATGCAAGCAGCGAGATCATTATTAAAGAAGACATTTTGAGAACTCTTTTACATAGAGAGGAGGGTGCAAATGATGCAGCTTAGAGAGAACTTCAAACAATACGTTAGACACAAGAAAGATGAAAACGATTTGGAGCGACATAGACATGGCCAGAAGCCCTATAAAAACCTTTTTAGTTATTACAGGGCAACTCGTCAGTTTTTGGCAAATCGTTATTACAAAAATAGAGGCAAGCAGCCTTGGGAGAATTATGAACAAACTACAGAGGTTTAATGTTACGCGCCCATTCGTTGAGGGTGTGCATAAAAAAAGATACGACCCAAATTTCTTAGCATGGTTTGAGGAACACAAAGGAGACTATGCAGATTGGTTTGTAAAAAGAGTACAGGCGGGAGACACACATTGTATGGCTTCTGCGGTTCATGAGTGGGAGCAAGCCACTGAAAATTATAATTACTGATGGAGGAAAGTAATGACAAAGGAAGAAACAAAAAGCATCGATGAAACAATAAACACACTACAAGATCAAATCATGTATTTAAGCCATGAAATTGTAGAAAAAAAATGTAGAGAAACTTATATCGATACGATGTCAGAAATAATACGTTGCTTGATGGTCGACCTAGAAAGAGCATCAAGTGATTCGCTCTATTCAAAACAATTAAATGATCTATACAAAATAAAACCCAAAGAACAAGAAAGATTGAAAAAATCTTTTTTACAAACTTTTAACAATAACTTTGATCAAACATATAGGGGGGCGAAACAATGAAACTAAAAGACCTATTTGATATCTATTGCAGAGAGCTCAGAAGAAGGAAGAGGGATAAAACAATTAACGACATGATTGCGTTTTATAACAACAACATTCGGGATCGCAAGATTGCACCCAGGCTTCACAATATGCCTTTGTCTAAGATCAAGCGTAAACACATACGAGTCTTGTTTAACGAGATGACCGATGAGGGCTATCCCTATAAAGCAAATCGTCTGATCAAGATACTCAGCGCTGCTTACACCATAGGCTTAGAAGAGGAGCTTGTAAGCGAGAATGTAGCCAAAGGCATAAAGAGGCACACTGAGGTAGAGAGAGAGCGTTACTGTACACCTGATGAGCTCAAGAGAGTGTTTGAGATATTGGATCAAAAGATGCAAAGCGGCCGCAGTCAGAAGGGTGCTGTATTTATAAAGCTGTTGATCTTAACGGGTGCTCGTAAATCTGAATTGGCAAGAGCAACCTGGGGCGATTTAAAAGATCAATGCATTGTGTTGAAAGAACACAAAACCGATGGCAATAAAAAAGAGAGAAGGATCTTTTTAAACGAGTCTGCCTTGGCTGTCATCAATACACTTGAAAGAGGCGGTGATGAAGATAAAATAATCGGCATCAATGACCCCCGTAAGTTATGGGATAAGGTCAGAGTGGAAGCACAGATACCCGATGTGGTCTTGCATTGTCTCAGACATACATACGCCAGCTTTGCTTTGAAAAGCAAAAAAGTAAGCCTGGTAGAGATTGGTAACTTATTGGGCCACAAATCCTTACAGTCAACCAAACGCTATTCACACTTTACCGATGAAACCTCGATTGAAAATGCAGAGCTTGTCGGTGAGGAGATGTTTAACTCAATCAACTAAAAGGAACAACAATGAACGAAGAAGTTAAAGCAACCGAAGAACAGGATATTCCTGTCATTAAATACACCAACAGCAAAGGTAATGAAGTAGAAATCTTAGAGTCCGATCTCAATAAAGAAGAGGGCAAGCTGGTCGGTGATATTAAAAACGTCACTCAAGCGATCCAGGACATCGACAATGCACATCTCGGAAGCATGGTGAGACAATCATTGATTATGAATCAGAACCTTTTAAACGATCGATTACAGGTTGAATTGTTAAAGCGTGAAGACGATGAGCCTGTCATTGTCACAGAAACAAAGACTGTTAAAGATGATTGAAAGCAACTTCCAAGTCGATGAGTTGATTCATCAGCGTGGTCTGCAATATGGCCACCCTCGTAGATTCTTTATGCAGTTAGCAAAAGTATGGGGTGGGGCGCTGGATATTGAGATCACCCCACAGAAAGCAGCAACCATGATGTTGATGTTCAAAGCACTCAGGCTGTTTAATGAACCAAACAAAGAGGACACCCAGCAAGACATCCAGGGTTATTTGAAGATTGTCGATATATTGAATGATTTTGAATAACTATGGGCGATGAGGAACGTCAAAAACTATTGTCTGAAATTGAGCGATATAAGTTTATGTTTCGTGTTTGTTGGTTCGGATTGATTCTTCAAACCATCATGCTAGTTCTGGTTTAGTTGCCCATCATTTCCTGTCTTATATTTTCAACCCTCTGCATAGCCAGGCTTGGATGCCTGGCAACCAAGTAATTTCTAGCTGCTGCTTGTGATTTTTTAATTACAGCGTCTAACAACTGGGTTTTAATATAATTGTTTGAAGCCTTGTATTTAGGAGAGTTAATAATACTAACCAACTGATCCCTTAATCTGAATGTATTTTGTTGATAAGAAAGGAGCTCATCGTATTGCTCAGTTGTTAGATCCACACCACCAATTTGCCTGGATGGTTTCGATGGAGCATATCCTAAATTGACAAACTCATTAAAGATTGGATCTTTTCTTAGTTTAGATTCTCTTGTTGGCGACCATTTGCCAAGCGCACCAGAAGAGTATTTTCTTGGTTCGCCCAATATGTTTCTTTTGAATGGCAGCTTTTGTGATTGCCCTGGTATACGATTTAAGAACGCATCAGTGAAACTTCTGACATCTCTCAAATAAGGGTCTTGATCTTTCCTTTCATAATAAGCAACTGTTGGTATAGAGCTTGCAAAAAAGCGTTGCAAAGATTGTCCTAAATATCTGTCTGGATCACCTATCGCTTCAATCGCATCTGTGATACCTGTTAAAAAAGTTTTGTTCGTTATGTTTTCAGTTATTGAAGCCGCAAGCATTGTTGTAATAATCTCTAAATCTTCAATTATGCCTTTATCGTTATTACGAACAGTTGAGGCTATTTCTGCTAAGTCAGCAGACACTCCAAATATAATGCCAACTGGCTCAAATCGATTGTAACCATAATAAGTATCTCCAATTTTGACAGAGTATGGCTGCCATCCTGTTTCCATCAATACAGCTCTTTCCCTGGGATCGCTTGGGCCCCTTCCTGTAATAATGCCGTCAGCCGCGAGCATGGCAACACCTAAACCCACAGATGTACCAAGATACATTCTCGCATTCGCAAGATCCGCTTCTGGCCCGCCAGCCTCTATCGCATCTTTATATTTCTTTTGTAAACGCGCGAATGGCGTTCTTTCAAAAGCAAAAGTAACGATGTTGTATGGGGTTCTGACAAAAGGAGTTAGAAACCTGAATCCTGGGTTTCTGGCTATAAACCTTTGCCAGCTTTGTGCAAACCCTTCTAAATTATTTGTAAATGTTTGATACCTTCCTGTCTCGATCGCTTTTAGCTTAATGTTTGTAAACTCACTATCAGGATCTTTCAATATTTCTTTGGCTCGCCTTAATCCTTTCCCTTCTTTTTGTGCTTGCCTAACAGCCTGACCCCACATCTCTTGTGTATAGCCTATTGTTTTAAACAGCACATCTTCCGCCACCAGCGCTCTACCTGGTAATCTAACAACCTCGCCTGGCAATCCTCCAACAGCTTTCTCTCTTCTCATCTCTAGTTTTGTGAGTGAGTCTGCAACTGTATCTGGATCTCTCAATGCTTTAGCTGCCGCAAGCAGTCCGTCCAATGTTCCAAAGATTGTGCCAAATGTCCTCGCTGCAACCTCACCGCCTGTGATCCTTTCTGGATCTCTTTTGATTGCTCCAATGGCTGCTGCAACCGCATATTCAATCGGTGTTAATGCAGCAACAAGCGTGTTCGATGATACGTTGACAATGTGTGTTGATGGGCTTGATAACAACCCATTGATCCAAACTTCTTGTATCTTGTCTAAGAAATTCGGCTTGTAAGATTTACTCGCAAAGGTTGATACTCTTCGTGTGGTATCCATGTTGGCAATCTTGCCAGCAATATCTCTGACGCTTTTATCGCCACCACGTTTCAAAAGATACTCAGTAATCATCTTGTCTTGTGTCAATGCGTCTGCTTTTGCCATATACCTAAACTGTGCCAAAGCACGACCCGCTTCAGCAGTGATGCCGGCAATTTGCTCTTGTATGGCTGCGTGTTTAGCCAGGGCGTTTTCAAAATTAATCAAATCAATTTGTGACGCAGAAACGCTTTCGGCTTTTTTAGCAAGCTCTACAAGTTCTTTAGCGGATTGTGCATTTATAACTCTGGCCGCATAAGCAGTGGCAAAGTTAAATGCTTCGCCTTTCTCTCGTTGTAATAATTTTTCTATTGTCAACCCGGTTTCATCTGCCAATGCTTTTAGGTTTTCGCCCTCGGTTCCGAATCTGACCACATTTTGCCTAGCATCCAAAAACATATTGTTATCATCGGCAACGTCTTTGATCATTTGTTTGACATCAGTGGGTGCATCTAATTTTTCTAAATTGATGTTTCCAGCCATTGTTGGCTGTTCTGCAATTTGCTTTTGCAAACCATCTTTGGGCTGAAGTCTTAATGCTTCTTGCTCTCTTATGGCCCTGGGTACAGAAGTTTGAAGATCGATGCTTTCGCTCAATGTTGGCGATCTGGTATCAAACTGTGCTTGTGCAATCTCTTCCTCTCTTGAAGCGCTACGCAATAAATTTTCTTGCTCAGATATTTCGAGTTCTTTTTCGAGCCTTGCATCATCTTCATCAATTTGTTTAATTGCACGCTCGACCTGTTCATCTGTCATTCGATATGGGTTCTTTCCAGCGTCTTCTAAGCGTTTTATGATTTGCTCTTTGGCTGTGGTATCTCGATACCAATTTTCATAATTTGCACCGCCAGCCACTTCTTCAATGTATGGGTTTCTCTCAAGCAAATCTGATATTAAATCTTCTTGTCCAATGTCAGGCTGTCCAGGTATTGCTTCCGGTATTAAATAATTTTCTCTTAAAACTGTTTGCAACTCATCGTATTCTTTATACCCCATACGTCTTCCAGACTCATTGATCAAGGGCCCTCTGAGTTTATAAGTGGGTAAGATTTTTTCATTTTTACCCCAAAAATGTATTGCCAACTCTTCTGGCGCGTCAGGATGAATACTTCCCGCAAATAAACTTTTCACTCTTGGCAACTCTTTACCATCAGCTCCCGTTGGAACCCTTTTTGTTTGTAATGATTTTGGAAGTTTGTCGACAGTTGTAAACTCAATGATTGCATCTTTGGCAGACTGCATTGAGCTGACTGGCTCGCCAATAGGTCTTGCCACTTTTGTTGTTTTTAAACGCTCAATCTCTGTGTCATCAAAAGGATTGTTTCTAACAATTTCATCAAACTCATCTGCGTTCACGGCGTCCATCTTAACGGGCTGATATGTGCCATCTGCGTTTTCAACAATTTCGTATTGATCGCCTTTTATTTTTGTGCCAATGCGATTCGTTTCTGAATTTAGTTTGAAACGATCTCTTCTAACTTTTTGTTTCTTCTCGCCCTTAACTGCTGGAGCAACATAACCCGCCGCAATGTCTTCAACTGTTTTTCCAATATCTCCCGGTCTTTTTGTTATAGTATCAATCTTTCCTGTGTAACCCGATGTACCCGCAGTCTCAATTAATGTTTCTCTTTCTTTTTGTTTTTTTGCATTTTCGGCATCAACTATAGCCCTTTCTTGTTTTGCTTTCCTTCCAGCTCTCACTCTTCCAACAGACTCAATGATTCCATCTATAGGTAAGCTGATTGCAGCTCCCTCAAGTAACATTTTGAATCTTGCAGTTGCTTCGGTGTCGTTGGGGTCTGCTTGTAAGTATTCTGTTACAGGGTTCTCCAGCGCCGGATAAGACTGTATCAAGTTGGATATTCTTTGCTCATAAGGGCTGAATGCTGCTTGCTCGATCACAGCGCCTCTAGTAGTGGCTTCTAATGCCTTTCCAGTCCATGTCGTAGGATTGACATATTTTGCTGTAGAAAATGGAACAGCGAATTGCAAGATGTCTCTGACAAAAGGCAACCCGGGTGCAGTCGGCTCATCTACTTCTGGTAATTTTATAAGGCTGCCAGGCCCTTGTTGTTCTTTTAACTGATCGTATTTATCAACATATTCTTGCCCGCTAAAAAATTTGAATTCTCCGTCTTGGCTTAAACTATTCGAATCATCAACTTTTAGAAAGCCGGATCTCAGCGCTGTTGGAACAACCTTTTCTTCTGTGTATGAAGCAAGATCAAGAATCCCCTGGCCCAAGTCTCTGCCAGCTCCGACTGTGGTTCGGTATAAGTTTCCAAAGAAGCCTGGTTCATCATCTGGAAAAACGATTGGCTTTCTTTCGTCTGGAAAAACGATTGGCTTTCTTTCATCTAGTGCCATTTTTTTCCTATGGACTATTTTTTCTTTGCCAAGCCTTGATTAGCTCTTGTTCAGTGTATCCAGGATTCGCGTTGAAGTAAGCATCCCACTGTTGTTTGGTTCCTGTCCAACCTTGCGGGACTCCTTGTTGTGTGTTGACAGGCTGTTGACTAACCCCATCAAATCCGCCCATTGTAGTGTTTTCAAATATTCGATTAATCGCTTGTGTCATCGGATCCATGTTCGAAAGCGTTGCGAGGATTTGCTTATCTTTATTATTTAAAGGCGGATCCCCTTGACCATCCCACTTGTCGAGCTTTTCGAGGATGGCTAGTTTGTAATCATTTATGCTTGGTTCATCTTCAAGCCCTGGGAAAACACGCTCGAATGATCCAGTTTCATCATCAACAAAATAACTTCTGCCGCCTTCTTGTACGATTCTTCTTTGTTTGGGCGCATCACCTTTATCGTCAGGAAAAACAGCTTCGCCAGTATCTTCATATCTTAGAATCCCATCGACATTGTATGTCCTTCTTTCTTTTGGAATCCTGTTGTCCAACTCAAATTGTTTTAACAAGACTTGATCCATGCCTTGCCAACCAAGAGATGCCAATAATCGCTTTGTCTCAGGCGGAGTGTTTGGATCATTCATAAGCGCATTATATTGTTCTTTCTTTTTTTCAATTTGGTCTTGCTGCTGTTGAAACTGCCTTCTCTGCATAGAGCCTTGTTGTATGTCTTTACCTAAAAGAGCATTACTCAAATCCATTAGTAGATTACCAATGCCTTGATTTCTATCAGCACGAAACTGAGCTTTTTCTTCTGGTGTATAAACGCCTCGTTTTTGTGCATCGGTCATCTCAAATCCACCGCCTCTGGCCATTGCTCTGCCGATTCTTGATGGGAAAAACCCAGGTTGTCTTCTTTGAGCAGTGACTTGAACGGGCTCAATAGGGGGTCTCATTGGGCCTCTAAAGTTTGGATCACCAGGCATAGGGGGAGGGGTAGAGGGCATAAATTGATTTACAATAGGTGAATCAAAAAAGCCTGGAGCAACTTGTCTATAAACATCTGCTTGCTGCGTTGCTGGATCGGGTAACATTTCATAAGGAAATATTTGTTTTTTTGATGAAAATGCCGCCATTCGTTACACCTATTTAAAATAACCACCCATTAACGCCGAACCAAAGAGTCCAGCACCCGCACCGAGAATATCACCGAAACCAACTTTCTTACGCGATGTTTCAGTGCCCTCAAATGGCAGCCCAGATATTGCGCTGGATAAAAGACCAGCTTGTCTGAGCGGGTAATCAACCATTCTTCCAAATTCTTCGTAACCCGCATCGAGTCCGCGATCTTGAATGCCCCTCTGTAACTGTCCGCCAGCGCCGAGTAATCCCATTGTTCGGTATTGATCACCAAGCAGACCGGATTGTACGCCTGTTCTATAGCCTCGATCTTGGAAAGCCAAGTCAGAAGCCGTTTGAAAACCTCTGTTACGCAGATCAGCAGCCGTTCTAGCAGCAGCATTGGCAAAGTCACGATTAGCCTCGGCTTGCAGTATGGCTTCTCTTGAGCCACCAAAAGCCTTGCTTTTAATTGCTTGATCTTGAGCTTGATTCTGTTGCATTTGCCTGGCCTGTTCTAAATCATTCAAAGACGTTTGAACCACCATGTCGTTATAAGGGTTCATATATTGACTGACATCCAACGGCCCAGATCCCATCTGTGCCAACATGCCCCTTGGGTTATAGCTCATTGAATCTTGGAATTGACCGCGTGTGGCTGTAAGCATATCCATTTCATCGGGTGTTAAACCTGTCACCCTGTCTCCAGTGAACGGCACAAAAGGTAATTCTGCCGCAGACTGTATTCCTGAATACGCTTCTAAATATTTTTCTTTTAGCTGTGGATCAAGCTGTGTTGTTGCTGTTGTCGCGCCTTTACTCATAATTGTTTACTGATAATGTGTTCTTTTTTAAATCCCAAATGTTTAGCGGCTCTCGACCATCCTGGTCTTCCGCCGCCCCATAATCTTTCACCACCGATGAATTTCGTAAATTGCTCGATGCTGGGTAACATTTCTTCTAACTCAGAAAATTTACCCGCACAAAACAGCAAATTGACGCCTGTTATTCGGGGGTATTTAACGATTTCGGTAATGAATGCCGATTGTTCGCTTGGGTGAACCCAGAGCTGAAATTTAGCCTCATGGATTCCTTTCTCTATATCTTCTATATTGTACATATCTTGGTAAGCGATTGCATCTTCAATCAAGCGTTTAGCCCATTTATGCCAATGCAATTCCCATTCTTCTATGTCTTTCTTTGGTCTTGCTAAACCGCCATCAATGACCTGTAATTCTTGCATGCTTACCTGGATTGATTAAATTCTTGTACGCTTGCCACCACATGCAACCGATTGGCTGTTGCTGCTGTGACTTTTAATATCTCACCGCCTTGTAAAACAAGGTCGTTTGTTAGTAATTCTTCTGTGCCATTTGCTCCAACGGCTTTGCTTTTAAACAAGCTGTAAACATCTGAACCATTGGTGAGCGTCAATGTAATGCTGTCTGCGTTTCCAGAATCTTCTGAAACCAATATTGATGAAACCACCGAAACATTGAAATCACCCACATTTGGCGCAGTATAAAGTGTAGTAACATTTGTGGTTGTAAGATCGACTTTGGCATTGGTTAATCCTTGCACATATTGAGGTACGCTATTGACGAGCATTATCTTCTGCTGCCTCCCTGTGTCACATCAATGCGTATGTTACCCACAGCGAAGTCTTGGTTGGTATCGCCACTTACCTCCATGGTCATAGCCCTGGTACTGAAACGCACATCTTCATAACCATCGGCATCAAAAGTGACTGAACCAAAATCAGTCTCGGAGCCGAGTGGGGTGAAACGTCCTTTAAATGACAATGTTACGCCAGGCAATGTATTGGCTTCACTGTCAGGAATCACTTGGGTCGCGTGTATGTATCGATTTCCTTGACTGAGCTCAATCGGGCCAGTCGTTGCTGTGGGCTTTGCTGTGCCTAAATTCTTAGAGTTAAATAAATTGCCTTTCTCATGGTAGTAAACGAATCCATCAGAATCGCCCGCAATCGGATAATCAAACACGCCTTGATCGATGTAAGCGCCTCTTGAGAGGATCCCAACATCCCAAACATTTTCCAAAAAATTCCATTTGATGTAGCGATCGTTTTGTTGTGCTTCACCGCTCGGAAAGAACCAAACAATTTCATTGAATTGGCTGTTTACTCCACCAGCGATTACATTTTTGTAATTTTTATTTAGATTGCTGAACAGATAATCTTGCACAGGGCATGGGATTTCTTTGACCGCACCATCGTATACGAAAACAGATCGTTCACCCAGCCAAGCTACGAAATTACCCGCACTCACAATGGCCCTAGATGATATGGCTTTACAGTTGGTTCCCGCATCACGAATGGAATAAACCAGTGGGCTCCCGATAAAACGCATGGCACCAAGCCCGGTATCGGTAAAAATCAATATGTCATCTTTGTAAACCAGTCCTGTTTTAGCGCGTCCACCACTCGGTATTTGTAAGAACCCGGCAGAGTTTAAGCTGGTTGATGTCCAACTGGTGTAATCTTCGCGATCACTGAAAGAAATACGCCTGGGGTCTGCATTACTGCCGATTGCCACCAAATGTCTTTCATTGGAAACCACGATGGCATAAACGCTTGTTGGTGAATTTGTAATCTGCGTAGCTATGGTGTCTGGTGTGCCAGTTGGGTTTGGCGCCCATTTATAAACCTTGCCATCACTGCTCGCACAGAAAACGAGCTCCTCACCCCAATTATCGAAAGAATAACTGTGAGCGTTAAAGTTCAATCCCGATTGACTCCTGGCATCCCCATAATCTTCTTGCCCGTATTGATAAGCGCCATAGCCCAATGGGTCGGTGCTGGCTGGAGTCACAAATCCAGTTGGAGTAATGTCTCTCCATACGAAGTTATAAAGTGTGTAGACTTTGTTTCGCGTACCCACTGCAAGCACAGGGTTTCCATTGTTGTCGTTATACGCATAAAGACCAATAATGGCCCCGTCTAATGCTGTGCTTTTGAGTAGATCCCATCCACCCATAGGCTTTAGAATGCCATCGGCAAAACGGATTAAATTGGAATCAACCCAGCGTCCGGCATTTTGATAATCAGTGCCGTTGGTAACGACTCCAGGGGGAGGGGTTACACTGATCAAGGCCATATTAACCGCCTATCGTTTTAGTCTCTGATGTCGGATTGATCTGAGCATCGATGTTTGCATCCAAACCTGATTTCAGAGCTGTCACTTCATCTTCGCCCTTGGCTGTTTCAGTCCAGCCTTCAACGATTGACTCAGTGAGATCAGCGAAAGGAATGAAGTTTTCAATGTCATCAGTAGAAATGCCTTGCGCACCATACACGCTTGCAGTGTAAGGCACATCTTCGCCATCGACTTCGTGCGTTTGATCGCTTGTCGCATTCATTCTCCAATGCACATTATAGACGACATCGCTGTGACTATCGTGTGAAGGGTACACATCGACTGTTTTACAATCCCAAGCATAAGTATTTGCCATTTTAGTTTCCTCTTAGTTCGTTAATTTGTTGTTTGAGTTCTTCGATCTGCTCTTGCTGTTCTTGCACTGCTTTAATCAGTGGTGTGACGAGTTTGCCATAATCCATTTGCAAATAACCATTACTGCCTTCTTTGACGATGTTTGGTACATGTTCTTGAACCTCTTGTGCTATTAATCCTTCATCGGCTAGTCCTGACTTTTTCCAATTAAATGCAACAGGGTTTAAATTGTTTATTACTTCAAGCCCTCTGGCTTCGCCTGTGACATCTTTCCATCTAGCATCTGAACCTGTGTTATATGAAACACCTGTTCCTTGTTCTAAGTTAGACATACCAACAGAGCCTACTTCGTCATTGTCTCCAGCAAAGAATATCAGTACAGAACCAGATGAAGTTGTCGTTGCGGCTTTAAGATTAAGGGCTGGATTAGTGCTGTTTGAGTTTGCATTAATAAATACTCTTGCGTTTGGCGATAATTCAGATGTTGAACCTACTAATAGTTCGCCACCTGTTGTAAGTGTCATCTTTGTTGATGCACCTGAGTTTGGATAAGTGTCAACTGCTACAAATGATAATGCACGACCTGAACCATATTGAATATACTGTCCGCTTGATAAACCTCTTATTGCTACATGGTCTGTTGCATCATATTTTGAAGCGACTGCGCCATCACTGACTTCGATTTTATGACTAGGACTTGTAGTGCCGATTCCAAGTTTTCCACCGTTGTCCATTCTCATTTTCTCGGTGCCTTGTCTTTCAAAAATTAAGGCTTCAGAAACATTTATATAGCCGTGATTATCATTGTTAGTTCCAAGTTTGTGATATGTTGCACCGCCATCTTGAGTAATTTGAATTTCGCCAACGTGATCTTCGTTGACGTTATCGCTATCTGCTTCTAATAAAATACCCGCAGAACCAGTTGATGAAACGTGAAGTAGTTGGCTTGGACTTGAGGTTCCGATTCCAACCTTTTTCGCAAAATAATTTTGAGAATTTGTTAAGTGAAATAAAGGTGCAGTTGAACCAGCCGTGCCTATTGCAAATTCATTAGTTGTACCAGCATTTTGCGGAAGAAGCTCTAAAGCACCAGAACCCACACCAGTCAATGTAGATGTACTTCCAATGGAAAAATCCCATTCACAAGTTCCACCTCTGGTTAATCTGAGTTTAGTCCCATCTGCTGATTCTACTATATGAAGTGGGTGGCCTGGACTTGTAGTGCCGATTCCTAAATTTCCTGAATCATCAAGAACCATTTTTCTAGTTCCATGAATTGAGAAACTTAAATCTTGTCCATCTTCTGCATTTAAGAAAGTAGCACCTGCTGAACTTTGAACTAACGCATAACCACCTGAATCTGCTACATCTAAATGTCCTACATAAGCATAATCTGAAAGACCAGTTACAAAACCTAAAGCTGTTCTTCCAAATATACTTTGTGTATCTGAATTATTTGCTGAAACTACTCCTGCATTAAAAGTGGCTTTACCTGCTTCTGACATATCTAAAGTGAGGGCATTTACATAACTACCGCCATCATTACCTCTAAGTATGATGTCTTTATCTTGTACTATGCTTATAATTTGAAGATCAGATGAATCATTTTTAAGGTGGGCTATTGTTGTTCCATCATCCTTGAAAATAATATCTCCACCATCTGCATCTAGTATGATGTCGTCTGCAACATCAACTGTTAGATCGCCAGAAGATAAATCTATTTCAGTTCCGTCTATTGTAATATTGTCTATTGTTACTCCACCATCTAGTACTAAAGCTGTAGCATTTGGTATATGTCTAGCTAAAATATTGTTTTGTGC
>VTLG01014809.1_pt1 | contig 25505 bp, 25 predicted proteins | sample 4694571 | NCBI WGS metagenome assembly VTLG01 (sample SAMN12604809, study PRJNA352737) | marine metagenome | biome: ENVO:00000447; feature: ENVO:00000209|ENVO:00000569|ENVO:01000036; material: ENVO:00002151; isolation source: viral sequences binned using virsorter ...
AACTACTACCAATTCCATTCTACCAGCTTCATCCGTATCGGTTACATTTCCTATATTTACCCTAATACTTCCGTAAGTAGTAAGATTATTACCACTATCTTCACTTATAAAGTACATTGCCCCTACTTCATCATCAGTAGCTGGACTTGTACCATCTTTTTGAAACCACATTCTAGGGCCGTTTACACCATCATGCGTGGTTTTTAATTTAACAAGCGGGTCACCATCATTTGCCGATTGTATTGTGAAAGTATCTGTTGTAAATGTTGCATCACCTCCAACCGTTAAAGTATTAGTTACATCTACTTTACCAAATGAACCACTACCAGCAGTAATATCTTTATCAACAAGAGCATTTAAAAATGAACCACTTGTTGAAGCGCTTACTGCTCCTACAACATCCAATATCTGTCCATTGTATGTTAAATTTGTTGATGAGTCAATTCCGTGTGTAGATGAGAATAATGTTATTTGATTATCTACTCCACTACCACTTATTACTGAATCACCATTTTGTCTTAATATTTTATGTTCAAGTCCTTTTTGACCAGCTACCCATTGGTCAGCACTAGCATCCCATAATAAAGAACCTGAAGTTCCTGTTCCATCTACATCTCCTACATATAATCCAGCATCACCACTAGTACCTAAATAATTTAATTCTATAATTCTATCACCAATTGTTACATTTGATGAGGAAACATATGTTGTTGTCCCATTAACTGTAAAGTTTCCAGTTACAGTAAGGTTATCGTTTATTGTTGTTTCGGAAGTTGTGTGTCCTATTTTAACTGGAACACCTGAGGTTGCAGTACCTATAGAGATACCTTGAGATGTATCTGTAGTATCTATTGTAATATCGTCTGATGCATCTATATCTAAAGTAGTAGCATCTATATCAATTGGTTTATCTGTTGTAGTACCAATGTTAATTTGTGTTTGTGAATCTAAAGTAAGTGCACCTGATGATGATATATGAGTTGAACTTTCACCATTTATTGTAATTGCACCACTAGCATCTATATCCAATGTAGAAGAATCTATATCTATTGCAACATCTGCCGCAACACCGATATCAATTCCACCTGCACCATCAATAGCAACTTTACCACTATTTGATGCATCTATATCTACTCCAGTGTGTCCATCTAATATTAAATTACCTGCAGCTGAATCTACTGTAATATTTCCAGTTGATGTTGTAAGATTTGTAGCTCCTGCACCATCAATAGAAACAGTAGAAGTACCATCTATAGTAATTGCTCCACTTGCATCTATATCTAAAGTAGTTGAATCTATATCAATTGGCTTATCAACGGCAACTCCAATATCAATACCATCTGCACCGTCTATGGTAACTTTACCACTATTTGATGCATCTATATCTACACCTGTATGCCCATCCAATGTTAAACTACCAGCTTCTGAATTTATTTCTATACCTCCTACTGAAGTATTAATATTTGTTGCTCCATCTACATCAATAGATAAAGTAGAAGTACCATCTATTGTTATAGCGCCGCTTGCATCTATATCAAGGGTTGATGAATCTATATCAATTGGTTTATCAGTAGTTGTACCGATATTTATTTGGGTTTCTGAATTTAAACTAAGTGCTCCAGATGATGAGATTGCAGTAGTTGATTCACCATTAACAGTTATTGCTCCAGTTACATCTACATCTAAGAAAGTTCCAGCTGATGCTGATATGTAAGTATTTGAATGAAGATTTATCGGTCCACCTTGAACATCTAATGCTCCACTTTGATATAAAGATTTCCATCTTTGTGAATCAGAACCTAAATCAAATTTTCCGTTATCATTTGGGATTACAGAAGAACTAATATCTGCTTTAAATACAATATTATCCGCTGCAGAGTCTCCAAAATCAAGACCACTACCTCCCATTGTGATGTTTCCTCTAATTGTTGCATTTCCATGCAAAAAAAGATTTGAACCACTAATATCTGCGGTTGTTATGAATGAACCAGTGTTAATATAATCAATTAACGCTACCCTATATAACGAGCCACTCGCTATGTTGGGTGTAACCTCTGTATTTGTATATTCACTCATCGAACCACTAATCAATAATGTGTTCGAATCGGTGTGAAATAAAGGTTCTGCGTATGATAATGAACTGGATTCAGAATTTCCTTGTTTAAAAATCAGTACTGCCATCTATTGTAAACCCCTTATAGTTGTTATAGTAATAAATATTGAGAAAACAAATTAACCAAAAAAAATCCCCATTATTTAATAGGGATTGAATAATTAATATTTATTTTACCAATTAATATGTCCCTCCATCTATTGTTAATGTTAAAGATGATATATCAGTTGTTGAGCTTAATTGCTTAGAACCATTGGTTACAACTAACTGAGAAGCCGTTAATCCACTAACTATTACATTATTTGCAATTGTTAATGTTGTTCCACTTTCAGAAAGTATAGAATCTGCAACTACTCCAGCTGAACTAAACTTAACAATATCACCAGCAGTACCTGTACCAACTACTACTCTAGCTTCAGAACCTAATGCTCCAGCAACCCAATAATCTTCACTTGCATCCCATAGGAATGAACCTGAAGTTCCTGTACTGACTGCATCTTTTACTAATAAACCAGCATCAGCTGCAGTTCCAGCATAATTTAACTCTAATACATTATCACCAATGTTTAAATTAGATGATGAAATAAAAGTCTTTGTCCCATTAACTGTTAAATCACCAGGTATGACAACCGTAGTACCTGCTGCACCTACTGTAAGTGTATTAGAACCGATTGTATCAAATATTGTTTTATCACCTGATGTTAAATCTAAATCTGTTAATCCAACAATAGCTGAACCAGTAGCACCAAGCGTAAATGTTGATGTACCAATTTGAAGAGATGGATTAGTTAATTTAGAATTAGCTATCGAACCAGCTAACATTGAATTTGTAACTGTACCCCAAGAAGCATCTGTTCCATCTGATTGTAAAACAGTGTTTGCTCCACCGATTGATAAAGCGGCAGGGTCTCCACTAGCATCACCATATATAATACTACCTCTTGCCAATCCTGCCATTTTAGCTAAAGTAACGGCATTATCTGCTATATATGCAGTTGCTATAGCTGTACCAGTCCAAACACCAGTAGTAATTGTACCCAATGTTGTAATATTTGTAGTACCAGCAGCTGCTACTGTAGTTCCTCCGATAGTTAATGCATCAGTTTCTAACGTACCATCAACATCAATATCTCCTGCTAAATCAATACTACCAGGTATTGTTACAGTAGAACTTGCTCCAGCTCCAACAGTTACATCTACCTCTCCATCCGTTGCATGTTCACCCTCTAATATTAAACCTGCTGTTAATTGTGTAGTAGTTCCATCACTTTCTGCTACAAGTAATGATAATTTACCTGCTTCATCTGTATTATCTGCTTCTGAAACTTGTGCTACAATTTTTGCGAAAGTAGTTTGTGTCTGTCCTGCATCATCGCCAATAAATTCGATATTACCAATAATATCTCCATCTGCTCCTGCTGAACCTTTATCTTTTGAAAATCTTAAACGAGCTCCGTTTGTATCAGAAGTAGTATTTTTGATTTCAATAAGCGGGTCGGTTGAATTAGCTGATGTAAATGTTACTGTATCTTGTGTTATCGTTCCAACACCCGTTATTTGTGCTGCTCCACTAATCAATGTGTGAGAAGCTCCTGCTCTAGCTTCGAAAGTTGTAGCTAAAGAAGCTGTAGTGGATTCAATATTATCTAATCTATTATCAAAGGAAGCCGTAGTTGATTCTAAATTAGTAATATCAATTGTATTTGAAGCCGTATAAGCATTCAAAGAAGTATTTTCTTCTGATTGTGAAATAAATCCTAAATCAGTTATTTGTTTTGAAGAACTTATGTATCCTGTCGTAAGTACCGAACCAGTAAAAGTATGAATATTACTGATATTAATTGTATTTGAGGCCGTATAAGCATTTAATAAGGTAACTGATGCTTCCGTAGAACCTGCCAATGCTGCATTTATAGTTACACCTCCACTTCCAGAAGATACTGTTACATTTGTACCTCCTATAAAGGCTGTATCGGGAGTATTTGGTATATCTACATAAACTATCTGACTTGAACCACTTATTGTTCCAGTTGGAAGTTGTGCTGCACCAGATATGATATTACTACCACCTAATATTTGTATAGATTGAGATACTATTCCTCTACCAGCTAACTCTAATCCAGTTAATTGAGCACCACCTCCAATAAAATCTGAAGCCGATATATCACCACTTGCGGTTAGAGAACCTGTTAATTGTAATGAACCTGTATTAATAAAAGAACCGCTAACTTGAAATTCACCGTGAATTATCGATGCGGTTACTATACCTTCTATTTGTTTACTTGAAATTAACGTTGCCATTATCTATCTACTATCTTTCCTTTAACTAAAAAGTCACCAGCTACTATATCGCCTGGACTATCTACTATACTTTGATTAAACGTAACTACCACATTTGTACCATTATCTTCTACTCCATATCTTGATGATGGTTGCTTAACACCTTGTAAATAAATATCAACATAATCAGAATGGTTATCAACTTTTAGCTCTTCATGTATAATTTTTTTACTGGAAAGGGTTAAAGTGAACAATGCACCCGATAAACTTATAGAGTTTGGAGTATGGTTTGTAATGAACATATCATCAAAAACATTTTGTGCAAAGTCATTAACTTTAGCCCTATCATTTATAGGCATTACCAAATCAGGTTTTTTCCTATAGCTGCCATGTTTTTCAAAAGTTTTCATTATACTGATTCTAAATCTCCTTCTATAACTATTATATCACTATTACTTAATGCATAATCAAAATTAGCTTTTTTAAATTTTACGAATAAATCATTATCAATCTGTTCAGTTACATAATCATCTTCTATTATAAACTGTCCATTTATAAAAACATCATATCTTGCATGAACCGGTCTTAGCTTTTCATATCTACTACGAAGATTTTTTATTTTAATATTTGATACTTTCCAAACATAGTAGGTTGTATCATCTACTAAATCAACTTCTTCTAATTGATATTCATTAGGTTCATTTAATTCGTTTAAAATATCTCTAATTTCTTTTACACTCATACTTCCTCAAACTTTCCTACAATTCCAAGTTCGTGAGATGCGGTTATAATATATCCTAATGATGATGTAGTTGCTACTAAATCATCTGGATATGTTCCTCCTTCACTAAGAGAACCTGTTGTAAAATTAAATTCAACTTCATTTTCCGAACCACTTACGTGATACGTGTATTTTTTAGGGTCTATAAATAATCCATTAATATAAACTCTAAACCACTTTTCTGTATCAAAGTTTCCAACTAATGATGGTGGTAATTTTGGTACTTTAGCATTATAAATTTTAACTGTATCTGCATCTATACGACTTCCAGTTGTAGAACCTCTAACCGCAAGAAAATCTAATACATCAGAATATTGATTTTGTGCGCTTGTATCTGCTGGATTTATTGCAGCTCCTCCTCCTCCAGTTAAATCTGTTTCATATCCAAAAATTACTCTCTTTGGTGTAAATTCTTTAGTTATTGTTGGTTTATTATCAAATTCAGCTGGTAATAGATATGCATTAACTGCCATAGTGAATGTTGTTCTAACTATTCGTTCACTACCTTCTCCTACTTCTGTCTGATTATCAAATGAATCAACTCTTACCCTAAATTTATATTTTTTCTTATCACCCCAGTATTCATCAGTAGCGTACTGAAACGCTTCCACTATTTTGTTCATATGTTCTGTAAAGTTTGTCCAAATCATTACTTCATATGAAACTGTAACATAATCAGGCATTGCTATATTAAAGGATTCTGCATTTGGTTTAACTCCATTCATTAAACCAAACTTGTCATATTTCTGTCTTTTATTATATTTTGTTATTGATGGGTATGATATTTTTCTATTCATTGTATTAGCCAAAGTATCATCTCTAGCTATACTATTTCTTTTATACATTACTAATGGAATTTGGATTCTTCCTCTTACATCTCTTATAAATCCATCTTTACTTGCCGCTTTCCATCTTTCAGGGTTACCATAGATAAGAGGAACTTTTACTTTTGTTCCATTTTCATCAACATCAGGTATAACAACATCAGTCATATATTCCATCATAGCATAATCTATATCATATAAAGTTATACCAAATTTCTCATCTACAGCTATTTGCTGTCCTCTATTCTTTACCTTATCTAGTGGGTCTTTTGCCATTATACTATTCTACTTTCTAAATTTAATTGAGAACGTCTTGTCATAAATGTAGAAACAATAATCGAGAATTTTTCTCCGCTTCTTCCTCCTATTAATTGGTCCTCTCTAACATTACTAATCTCAAAATATGCTTCATTATGAAATACTATATCCCCAATTTCAGGATATACATCTTTTTCTTCTAAAGTAAATCTGTTGAATCTGAATTCTACATTTTGACCTGTATCTGGTCCGAATCCTTCATAATTAGTGACAGTATCTTCTCTTTCTATGATACAATTTATTGTTACTCCTTGATGATATGATTTATTTAAAGATTCTCCGTATAGATTTGTTCTACTTTCTGCAATTGAAAGCTTGAAAAATTGTATAGCTGTTGATACTACATCCTCAACTAACTCCTTTGATATCTTTTCGAAAAAAGCTAAATCTTTACTTTGTATAAATCTTGCCATCTTTTTTATCCAATATAAATGTTCAGCGGTATTTTGGCCACTACTCTTTGTTGTGCATCAGCTTGGTCCGCTTCACTGGTATATCTTTCTTTATCTGATAAATCATCAAGTACTTGTCTTAATTGTTCTATCAGACTATCTTTTTCAGTTTGTGCTTCAGCTCTAAGAGCGCCTCCATCTAATGTTACCTCCGAACCCGGTATTGGAACAGATGAAAATTTTTCTCTTACTGCACCTAATAACTCTTTTGCTAAAGCTAAGGTGTATTTTCTAATCCATTGTTTACCAACATCATTAATTCTACTGTACATATGAAAATCATATCCAGTATTTGAATAATCTGCAACTACACCATCTGTTATCTGAGTTGCATTGTCATCAAAATCTTTTTGAACAATATATTCAAACCATAATGTTTCTGCTTTTGCTGGTTTTGGGAATATTCTTAATTTGTTGTTAACAATATTGAACGAAAATGCCGATTTTCTATATGAATCATTAAATTCAATAGCTTGAATTCTTAATAAATCTTCATATATTGGCATCAATACAAATTGTGCTGCTGGTGAGAATGAACCGAATCCAAACTCATCAATTAAATTTAGTGTTCCTTGTCCACTTATAGAATATGGGTCAAAGAATCTATTTGTTGCTGGGGTTGCTTCATAAAATACTTTTGTTACTTGTATTCTATTACTACTTTCACTTACATTTCCCCATAATGCTTGTAAATCATATGTTTGTGAACCCGAATCAATTGTTATACTACCACTTTTTATATCTACATTACCACCTACTCCTGCGTAAGTACCATAAGAATTAGATATTTGAATAAGATTTGGTAGTGGGTTACCTGCTACCTTTTTTCCAGTATAATTTGAACCTGTAGATTGTCCTTGTAACGAAGTTAAGTTATTTCGTATGTTAAATTGATTTACTTGTGCTGAATATTCGGAAACTGCTTCTTCAAAACAAGCGTAAAAGTTTAAATCTACTAATTCAACATCTACAATTGGATATCCCATTCTTTTAGCACACCAACTTGCCACTTTAGGCCCATCTGTTTGATATATTGTATCTGTATCATATATACCAAAGGGAGTTGAACCTGATATATCGTTCTCTACTGAACCAGTCCAATAATTTGCCATTGTATTTCTCCTATATATAGTTTATCTTATATAAATATCAAATAATATTAATATCCAAAAAAGACACAAAAAAAAGGGGAAATTTCTTTCCCCTTAATTTTTTACTAGATTCTATGAATCTACTGAATTAAATCTTATAAAGTATTTAAATCAGCGATTTCAATCTTACCATAGAATTCTGGTCTTACCATCTTCTTAGCGTATCTAGTCATTACACCTCTTCGAGGAGTAAAGTTCGCTGGGTCATAAACCAACGGAGTCATTATAAGCGGTACATATGGTGCATAAACTGCTCCACTTTCAAGGAAGTTGCTACCTTTAAATCCTAATAACATTTCGTTAGAAGTCATATAAGGGTTTTTGTAAACAGTATATCTGTTTGCAAGAGCACCTACTTGAGTTACACCAGCTGCGAATTCCATAGCGTTTGCATCAGCGTTAACTGAGAAACCAGGAATTGATTCTAAAATAGTACAAGCATCAGGACTAGCCACGATGAAATTTGCACCACCTCTTAGAGTCAACGCATGAATCTTATTAGAAACTTTGTTGATTTTAACACCTAATGTTTGGAACCAGGAATTTCTTTGGTATGCTACCGAAGAATTTGGTGCTGTCCATCCAGTACCATCCCACTCTTTACCTATAGTTACAGACCATTTTTCACTTGATAATGCATTAGATTTTAACATATCTAAGATTTCTAAGTCAATCTCTAATGAGATATACTCAGATAACATAGAAGTTAATTCAGCTTCTGCATCAATTGAGTGATAAGCGTTAAGGTCTTGCGCTAATTCAGGAGTCCATACTGCTTTCAACTTTCTAGTCTTAGCAACGATTGCCTCTGATTTCAATTCAAGATCGATTTCAGGGATATCAAGTATAGTTCCAGAAGATGCAGCTCCAGCATTCATAACTGGGTCTCTATCTTCAAAGTCACCTCTGTTAGTAGAAGCAGGTACATCAGCGTACTTAATAGTACACGCGTCAATACCAGCATCATTAGATGCAGATACAAAGAATACATAGTTTGTTCCTGAAACTTTGTTGAAGTCACCAAGTGTTTCAACTAGCTCAGTTCCACCAGTACCAGCGTTTACAACAGTAAATGCTCTAATTGCATCGTCATCTGCAGTAGATGATACGTTAGATTTAGCGATTGTAATCTTTATGACCTCATTTGCTGCAATAGATGCAGTAAAGTTTGAGTCATATCTTAAGTCAGCGTTAGATGCAGTTGCAACAGTTGTGTTACCTGCAGCTACCGCTACTGATTGGTCGTTAAGGGTATAACCATAACGTCCACTACCATATAAACCATCTTTAGCAACGTCAGTTGAACCTAAATCCGTTCCGCTACCACCGAAAATCGATGAACCAGAATATGGAGTTACATCCGAACCACTACCAAATTGGTTGTTAAAGTACTTAAAGTCTAAATAGAAGATAAGTCCTGAAGGTAAGTTCATAGGTTGAACAGAAACGAAATTCTTCGCACTGATTTCACCAAAAATTCTTCTTACCAATGGTAAAGCTACACCATTCCACTCTTCATTACCTGAAGCGGCAGAAGTAGCGTTAGCTTCATCAAGCAATTGTTTTGCTTGGTTTTCTAAAAGAACAGCCATCTGTGATTGTTCTCTTTCTTTTAAGCCTTCAAGAAGTCCAGTTTGTTCCCACTTATTTTTCAAACCTCTAGTTTGCTCAAGCATTACTGCTTGTGGGTTCTTTCCTTCTGTTAGCTTTGATAAATCAAAATTTGCCATTTGTTTTCTCTCCTTTAAAAATTATTTAATGTTTGCTAACTTTTTAAATCTGTTAGCGATTTCGTTACCTTCAGAAATAATTTCTTTCTTAGGAGCAGTAGATTTAGTTACTGTAGATGCGATACCTTCAGTAATTTTTCTAGTCTGTCTTTTTTCTCCCGTGAATTTCATTGATTCTGCTAAAGTAGCGAATACCAATTTCACCTCTCTTACAGATTTTGTTCTGTCAAGAGTTTCAACAACTTTATGTTTTTGGTCATTGTTCATAACATATGAACGGAATAACTTATTAGCATAAAGTAATTTTGCGTTTAGAAGGTTAACTTCATTGATAGTCTTTTTAAGTTCTTTGATAGTAGAGTATGCCTCTTCAAGTTCCTTATTAGTTTCTTCAAGTTCGTTAGATTCTTCAACTGCTTCTTCTTCAGATTCTTCATCTTCATTAACTGCGTATCCCATTTCTTTTAGGATTTCGTCTAAGTCGATGTCATCTTCTTCTTCTTCAGTTTCAGCTTCTTCTTCAGTTGCTTCTTCTTCTGATGCTTCTAATTCAGATTCTACTTCAGCTTCTATATCAGCTTCAGTTTCTTCTTCATCATCTTCAGTATCATGCAGTTCTTCAACCGAATCACCTTCCTCTTCTTCTTCACCTTCTTCTTCAGAAAGTTCAGATTCTAATTCTTTGATGATATCTTCAAGGTTAAGTTCTTCATCAACCTCTTCATCATCACCATCTTCAGATTCTTCATCTTCGTGATAAGTTTCTTCAACTTCTTCAGATTCTTCGTCAGCTTCAGCTTCCTCAGAAACTTCTTCTTTATCTTCTGTTACGTCTGCTTCTTTTTCCTCAGAAACTTCTTCAGTTTCTTCGTTAACTTCTGCTTCTTTTTCTTCAGATACTTCTTCAGTTTCTTCGTTAACTTCTGCTTCTTCAGATACTTCTTCAGTAGCTTCTTCAACTTTTTCTTCAGATACTTCTTCTGTTGACTCTTCAACTGCTTCTTCTACATCTTTTGCATCTTCATCTTCATCTTCCATTTCTGATTGAAGTTTTTTAGATAAGATAGATTGTAGTTTTGGAGTAAATGCTTCTTCCAATGCGATTTTTGCATTAGCGATTGCAGTTTCTCTTACAGCTTTAGCGTCAGCGATGGCTTCTTTTAATAATTTAGAATTTGCCATAATTGCCTTCCTTTTGTTTTCTGAAAATATTTATGTGGATTTTCAATAAGATTAGGTCGGTTGTTCGGTCACCTCATAAAAATGGGTATTCATTAACCAACGAAAAACACACATAGAATAGTGTGTTACTGAGTATAAGTATTATAATATACTAAAAAACGCTATTTTCGTTTTCCTTTTTTTCTTTTTTTGGTGTATAATCTGATAGTTTTATCACCATTTTCTATTTTTTCTAACAATGCAAGTTTCTGTTGTTCTCTTATTGCTTCTTGCTTTTGTTTTCTTTTTTTAGTAGTGGGTTTGGTATATTCTTGTCTTGTTCTTACTTCATATAGATGACCTGAATCCTCTACTCTTCTTTTGAATATTTTTAATGCTTTTTGTAAGTTCCCATTTCTCACTTGGACACTTACCAATTTTGTTTTACTCATTCTCCTTTATTTAAATAACACAATTATTTTATTTTCTTTAAAATAGGTTCTATATTTAATGCAATTGCATATTGGTCAGAATATCTGTATGGGATAGGAACAAAGCTTTGTTTTGTTTTCTTTGATGCGAATTCTGCTAATTGTTTACTGATATCATCTTTTGATATACTACCTAAAGTATCAATTTTATCTAAATCTTTTGAACTTTTTGGAATACAATATAAAGTTGGTCCTTCACTAAATCCTTTTACGCTATAATTAAAGTTAAACTCAACAAGTTGAGATGGTAACTCTGCATCTTTAGCTTTTGATTGGAGTAAAACTTTTGCCTTACCATAAAATACAGCTTCGTTAAGTATATCTGTTAATCTTATCATTAGAATCTTTCTATTTTATCAATTTCTCTTTGGTACTTCTTTAATAATTTTTTATTTTTATTATAATCTTTTTCTAATTTATGGATTTGGTCAGCGTATTTATCTGCAATCGGTCCACCTTGTGGTTCAGCTTCTTGCTCCATCTCTTTATATACAAGTTTCAAATCCCTAGCAATATCTTTCATATCAGTTTCAATATCAATTGCAGTAGTTCTGAGGTTCTGTAGTTTATCAAACCTCTTCCATATATTACTTTTTTCTAATATGGTTTTTAGTTTTATCATTTTGATACTGTTTGATATAATTTTTCTTCTGCATCTGGTATTGATTTAACTCTGAAATTCTTTAAACCAAATCCTTGAAGAGCTCTTCCTATAAACATTTGATATTGTCTTTGACCAAGCCTTCTTTCGTGGTCTGCTAATTTATCGTAAAACTTTTTTTCAGTTTTAGCGTATTTGTACATCACTTGAATAACTTTACTTTCTTTATTTTTATCTTCGTTTACAGATTCTGCAAATCTACCAACAATCATTTTAAAAAACTTATTGTTTGGTTTACCAGCTATGGCTGTAACAAAATCCATTCTATCTCTTAAATTACCCTTCTTTACAAAGTTAAAAAGTTTTCGAGCATCAATATTATTTTTTTTAATAAAATCATCAACGGCAACACCACGAGTACCAGTAAATCCAGCAATACCCATCGCTTCTTTACTTGCTTCATTTACACCTTCTGTGTATGAGTAGATGTATCCTTTTTTAGTTAAGTCATTTATTTTCTTAGCTAAATCTCTTTTGTTTTTGAAAATTGCTATATCAAAGAAATCACTTCCATCTTTATGTTTTGATTTTCCATCGTGGAAGTTTACTGTATATTTTGATGAACCAACACCATACATTACATTGTATCTTTTCTTACCTTCATGCAATCCCGCTTTTGCAGCCCTTTGAATTGTTTTTTTGAAATCTTTTGGTTTGTGTTTAGACATTTTGATTACACCATCAATACCTTGAGGATTCATAAATATAAATTTAGAAATAACTTTTAGTTCTTTTTCGTTATATCCTTTGAAATGTTTTTCCCAAGACATTGAACCTTCTTTTACTGATTCATCAACACCATGCTCTCTATCCCAAGCTTTACCGATAGTATCTCTATACTTTTTATCTTTTGAAAAATCTTTAAAAGAATCACCATAGTGTTTTTTCATATGTGCAAAGAAAGCAGATATAAATCTATCTCTATTTTTATATTTTTTTGCCATCCTTCCGATTGTGAGAGCTTCGTTTACTGATTCATTCTTTTTCTTTTTACCTTTTTTACCTTTTGCTTTATATCCACTTGCAAATGCAGCTCTTCTTTGTGCATCTGATGCAAATCCTTCATCTTTTGGTCCTTCTCCATCAAGTTTTTCTTTTGAATCTAAGTAATGATATGCCTTTTGTACATAATCTTTTGCTAATGTAAGTTTAGATTGCCACCAACCAGGAAAATCAACTTCCTCTTCCATATCATCATACTTCTCTAATTTATCCATCAATTTTTTACCATACTCCATAATTTCGTATGCAGTTGCTTTTAACATTGATGGTTCATTATCTTCATGCCCCACATCTATATCTTCATAGATAGATTTTAGATATTTGATAAACTCTTTATCATTCTTCATCTTTTTAAAATCTCTATCTGCGAAAACATTCTTTACGAAATCTCTTACGTTCTTTGAATCTTTTCTAATTTGGTCTATTGTAGAAAAATATCCTTCATATAAGGATTCATTTACTTTTTGAAGATGTTTATAAATCTTGTTTGCAAATGCAGGTGAAGTAAGTTTAGCAATAAAGGTAATTGTTTTTCTTTTATCTAACTTGACACTCTTTCCACTTCCACTACCTTTCACATCAGGTGGTCTACCATCCATTGAGTATCCATAATCTAAGACATTGATAAGTTCGTTGTTACTATTAAAGGTAAGTTTGTATGCAGATATTCTTGAACTATACATAACTCTTATTGTTAGTTCAAAGTTTCCTTCTCTATTCTTCTTATCAGAACCAATAACCATTCCGAAGTTTTCGCCGGTCTTTCGGTTTTGTCCTTTTATAGAAGCTTCATCTATTGCTTTTGGGAATTTTGTTTTTTTAGCTAGTTGTAGAAGTTTTTTAATATCGGAGGGATTGTTACGATTAAATTTATCAGCGTTCTTTTTATCTTTGAAGATTGCAGATACCATTTTGTTTCCATCACGAATCATAATGATGATTCCTTTTTTACCAAAGTATCTTTCTGTTTCTACTTTAGCCATTTTATTATCCTTTACATCCGCCTTCGGTTACTCCACCACATCCACAACCACAATCTCCTTTAGATTCTTTCATACTTAATCTTTCTCTCATCTCTTCTTCTGTAATATCTCCGAGTTTGTAATATCTGGAAAGGATGTTACCCATATCTTCATATAATCCATGCATCCTTTGGTCTAAGTTCTTAGCTTCTTTAGTTACTTTTTTAAATTGAGTTTCTAATTTAGTTAGTTCACTCATATTTCTTTTTATGGTATGTCTATCAAACCAATCATCAGCTTCTCTAAGAGCAAGTTCTCTAGCTGCTTCGGTAATGGCACCCAATGTTTCAGCTATTTCAATGATATCTGATTTTCTATCAATTTGTTCTTGATACTTGTTATATGTAGATACGATTTCTAAGAAGTGTTTTTTAACCTCTAAGGATAATCCTCTTTCTTCGTTTTCTTTTAATAAGTCTTTTAATTTAATAGCCATTGTTTTCTCTCCTTATAATAATTTTAATTCTTTGTCTTTATAAGTATCTGCATAATACCACTTTTTATCTTTTTCATTATAAAGGTAAACAAATTCAGCACCAGAACCTTTAGAAGAATCTATGTACCTTGATATCTTATTTATCTTACCTTTTGTAAAGTATGAACCCTTTTCACCTCTATCTCTACCATAGAATACAGTTTGACCTTTTAATTGATTATCAAACGAATGTCCTTTTCCACCATCCATCTTAGGTCCAAGTGAAGAAATACCAACACCTTTATCTATTTTTAAAAGTTGTTTTACCTTTCCACCTGAATAATATTTTTTTGCTGTCTTACCAACACCTGATTTATATCCATCAAAATGTACATAAGTTGAAACTATATTTCCATTTCTATCAATTAAACCAATTTGTGAACGTGTTGATTCATTAATTTGATATTCTGTTGGTATTAATTTTTTTAGTTTCATACCTCTCCTTAAAATAATTTTTTTAATTCATTATCATCATAGGTATCAGCAAAATACCATTTCTTATCTTTCATATTGTATAAATATACATATTCTGCTCCACCACGGCTACCTGCACTTTTAATATATCTTGATAAAGTTTTCATATTACCTTTTAATGGTGAAGGTTTTTCATTAAAGTATTCTATTGGTTTATCATCGAAGATTCCTCTTGCTCCACCTTTTTTGATTAGAGTTAAAACATCCTTTTCATTTTTCATATGTTTTTTCAAACCCTTTTTCATATTAGATGGATATCCATCAAAGTGAACATATCCTGATGCAATTTTACCACTTCTATCGATAATACCAACTTGGGAACGAGTTCCTTCTCTAAGTAAACCTTCCGGTAACATTGATTTTAGTTTTATAGATGATTCCTTTTTAGCAGATTTCTTTTTCTCTATTTGTCTTTGGACTACAGCTTTAATTTTTTCACTATCTTTTGATAGTTTATCTACGACTTGTGGGCTTGATTTCTTAATCAAAGTATTGATAAATTCTTGTTCTTCTTTACTTGTTATCCAAGCGAATTTTTTTTGATACCAATCATCATTATACTTATCTCCCTTTTCCCATACATCATCCGGTACTATTATTCTATTTTTATCATCTCTTGGAGCTTTTTCAGATGAATCAGATTTAGGTTTTTTACCAGAAAATTTAGATTTTATTTTATCAAAGATAGGTTTGAACTTATCTTTTGATATTTTACCTTTAAGGAATTTTTGAACTTCAGGCATTTTCATTAAGGTTTTTCCAAGTTTAAATGATTCTTCAGCTGATAAATCTTCATTTCCATTTATAGAATAACCCCCATCAAATACTTCCATTCCATCAAAATCCGTAAATCCTATTGAAAAGTTTCCATCGTTTTCTCCACTTCCTATTGATAAAGTTACTGCACCATCTTTTCCTACACCATCAGCATCTACAGCGTTTTCATCGTAAATTTCTAAAGGGCCTTCCCAACTACCCATACCCCCACTACTTGAACGAGAGGTTCTGAAACCATTATCATCTAACTTTAATTCATCCTCTAATGCTTTTTCTATTTTATCTAATCTTTCTTCGGTTTTTCGTACACCTTCTGTACCTTCATCATCGACATCATCGTAATCATCAGTATCTGGGTGGACTAGGTAGTTATCATCTTCTTTTTCATCATCAGCAAAGTATTCACTATCATACTTAGATGGTTCTTCTTTTGGTGTATCTGATTTTCCGGCAGAAGAGTCACCTCCCTTCGCTGCCTTATCTTTTTTGAATATGTTTACTTTAGGTGTATCTTTTTTATCATCACCATCTTTATCATCTTTTCTTTTTTCGTGAGTTCCTGCTTTGACTGCAGCATCTCTTGCATCTTTTGATTTGAATACAGATACCTTACCAGTATCTTTACTTGTTGCAGTGAAACTCTCTGCTTCAGTAATTGGTTTTAAATCGATAATTCTACTTAGTTTAATCATTGTAATTCTGTTATAATTTCTCTCATTAAATCTTGTGCTTTACAAAACCTACCACAAACATCAACATTATGTTGTTTAGATTCGTTTACAGGAGTCATAAATGCACCATGCGTAGACGGGTTGGATACAAAATCCCAACCTATTAATTCAAAATCATCTCCAACAGTTACTCCACCTTCTCTTCTTTGTTCAACTGAACCCATTCCTCTTGATGAAATACCTAAAAGGATTCCTGCTTTTAACAATTCTTTAAGAATGTTACCTGATGGTGTTGGTAGGATTTCAACTGTTCCTAATAAATCATCACCATCCCAATGAATCTCTCTTATATTGTGTGATACATTTTTTAAATTTATTACAGAAGATTCTGGATGGTCTAATTCACCCAATGCTCTTCTTTCTTTAATGAGAGTTTCATATTTCTTAGCTTCTCTCATTAGAATTCCTTTTGGATATACTCTTTCGTTTTGGTTAGGTGCTCCGGCTCTTTGAAGAATTCCTTTTACAATAGTTCTACCAGATGAATCTTCGTTCACCCTACCTTCGAATAATCTTGTTTCTATTAGTAAATTTTTCATTATGCTCCCCAACTTTTTCGTTTTTTAAACAGTTCAAAAAATATAGCAGAAACTTCTTGACGAATAATCTTTCTGATTCTATCTTCATCAGATTCAGAAAGTTCCTCATTAATACCCCATTTAGTATTGATGATTTCTTCTTCTATAATTTGTTTTAACTCTTTTAATTTCATATCCCATTAAAGTTTTTTAAGTACATCGACATCTGCAGCAACCCAATCCTTACCAGAACCACCCTTCGCATAAAATGCTTTTCTGATTGCCTCTACCGTGTTCCTAGCTTTTACTCTAACAGGTTTATTATCTAATTCAAGTTTATTAATTCTTTTTCTAGCAAATTTAACTTCCCAAGTTGCAAATCCTTCAGTAATACTTCCACCTTCATTTACTGATTCCATAAATACAGTTCTGCCATATCCATCTTCAATAGAAACTGAACTTCTTCTTCCATGCTTTTTATTTAATTTGTGATACATCTTAATCGCATCTTCAACTTTGTCATAAGATTTTGGTGAGTGGGCAACTATCTTTTGTCCATTTCTAGCTATAATAGTATATGGTCCACCTCTTTCTTTTTTCTTTATGATTTTTTTAATTTCTGAATCCGAAGCTTCGTTTACTGGTTTTAAATCGATAAGTCCACCTAATTTAATCATCTTTTCTTTTTTCTCCTTTAGCTTTCCAAGCTGCATCTATTTTGTTAAAAAACTTCTTCTTTTCTTCGTCTGACATAGATGTAATACTTTTACCAGCTTTTTCTAAAGCTGTTTTGAAGAACTTCTGATATTCAGATTCTTCCATTAATACATCCTTTATTATTTCTTTTAGTCTACTTTTTGTTATTTTCATTGGTCTAACTCCTTTATACTTGTTGCGATGTTAATTAATCTTTCCTTTACATTATATATATGACGATGGGTTCTTTTCCAATACTTATCTTTTGATAATTCATTCATATTTCTAATCTTATTGTACCATCTAAAAAACATCTCAACTTCTGCTAATTGATATTTAAGTTCTTTTAAACCAATAGCTAATTTTTGATTTGGTGTTCTAGTCTCATCATTTTTAAGCTCTAACCATCTGTTAATAGGTCTTTTTGGTTTCCTACCTTCACCAACTATAGTATGACCAAATTGAGTAGCAATTTTTTTCCTCTTTTCTTTGTTTTTTTTCTTGCCACCAGTAAAAGCATGAGGTGTGTCGTAACCATCAATGTTTCCAGTTACGTTTACTTCATCCAATTCTTCTTCAACTTCTTGGACAAGTTTACGAATGTATTCTTTAAGCTTTGTTTCTAACATTTCTTATTTCGTTAATCAGTTCGTATGCTATCATCATAGCAGATACTTGATTATCAGAAACCACCCTACCAATTTTTGCGTTTTTCAATACATTGATAGTTTCTTTTAACTTAATTTTTGTAACCTTGTCTTTAACGACTTTATGTTGACCTACTAAATTGGTAATAACTTCTTTTAATTGTTGAGTATAGTATTCTTTAAATTTGGAAGTATTACTGACATTATTAATATATTCTCTTAATAATGCTTTTTGAGGTTTGTTTAATGTTTTGTGTTTTTTATTGAAAGTTTCTAATAAAACTTTTGTAGTTAAGAATCTTTCTTCTTTAGATTGTTGTTTAAATTGCTGAATTGCTTTTTGTTCAATTATTTTATGCTTATTCTTAACTTCAGTTCCTATTAAACTTTCTACTATTGTGTATTTTGAGTTAAATACATCTTTTATATCATAATCATTAGCTGATTGAGATTCAAATATCTTATAAATTGAAGCCATCACCTTATAATTTGATATTGGTGATGATAAAAATTGATTAATATCGAAAGATTCTTGAATTTTTTTGATTAAATTGTATTTTTCTTTAGTTAATCTTTTTGCATCTATTCTTTTTCTAGCTTCTAAAATAGTATCGATGAATTTTTCAGCACGATTCTCTGATTTATACTTTTCTTCTGATAATAATTGGTATAATCTAAGCTCTTTACCGATTTCGGTTTTTTGGCTAAAGAATTCCTTTAATATTTTCTGTGCATTTTCTTTCGAATTACCGCTCAGAACCTCTAAAGTTATTTGTCTAACGAGTAATTCAAACAGAACGCCTGTGTTCTTGAATTTACTGTGTCTTATTTTTTTCATTTTTCTCTTCCAATTTTGATAGAATACTAAATCTCTTATATAAATATAAAAATATTTATTAAAAGGAATTTATTCCTCTATGATGTTACTTTCATCCAACATATCTGTCTCTTGTAGAAACTTTCTTTTTGGCGCAACACCATTAACTATATTCTTGATTTTTTCGGCGGAAAACTTGTTTTCTTTCTTTACGGCTTTCTTCCTTTCTTCATCTCCAAGAGGGTCTCTACCATAAGGATGTTTATCTTTCTTATAAGTTCCTCCTTCTCTTGGTCTACCACCTTTATCCTTTATCTCTTTTTTTATATTCTCTAAAGATTCTTCAATATCTTCTCCTTCGTCCTCCATCGCAGGGTCACTACCCTCATCTTCAATGGAACGGAATCTAAATCTATCTTTTAAATCCTCAATCATTGTTTCTCTTTCTTTAGTGGCTTCGCCTCTACTTAACTTAAAGATATTATCGTAAACCCAATCTTTAGATAACATATTTAATCCTTGAATATCTTGAGCTAATCTTATTTTTTCACTCCAAAGATTTACTTTTTCTTGCTCATATATAAAAGATGGATTAACTAATGATAATTCAAAATCGGTCAATCTAGCATCGGATATTCCTTGTGAATATAAATGAACTATTGCAATCTTACTTAATTCAGATACAACAATTCTTTGTATTCTTTCAATAGTTCTTGCAAATCTAACATCTTCTGCTGCCAATGTTGCTTTACCATTGATTTGTTCTTCATATCCTAAATATGCCTTTGGAATTTTTAATGCTGCAAATAATTTAGCTTTTAGATAGTCAATATCATCTGTATTATTAAATTCTAACCCAGATAAGTTTTCAATATTAGTTCCACTATCACCACCTCTAACAGGAAGATAGAAATCTTCACTAAGGTTCTGCATATTATACTTTAAATTATAATCACCTGTATTTTTATCTACAAAAGGTGTTTTTTTCATTTTGTTGATAATCCTTTGCATATAGTTATCAACTTCGTTTGGTGGTATATTACCAATATCAATCTTAAAAATTCTTTTTTCAGGAGCTCTCATAATTCTATGAATTAACATAGCATCTTCCATAAGAGATAATTGCTTCCACAATCTTCTACCATTTTCTATCATAGCTTTACCATATGGTAACCAGTTTGTATCTGCTAATAATCTAAAATGAGCTACTTCATAGTTTTCATAATCCACCTTACCCATAGTATCATCTTCAACGTGGAATTTTACATAATTAGGATTATCTGGTTCTGCTCCTTCTAACCTTTGTGTATTGTAGACCGAAAAAGGACTTACATTTACAATACCTTTGCCTTCAGCCATTTCTAAACTTAGGAAGAAGTCTCCATACTTACACATATTTCTTACCCAAGGCCAAAGGTTGAATTCGATGTTTAGTACATCATAGAATAAGTTGTTTAGAATAGCTTGTATCTCTGAATCTTTTGAACGAATTGTTAGTACATCACCATATTCGTTCTTTAATGTAGATTCATCTGCGTATATATCGAGTGCTGATGCGATAATCGGGTCATTATCCATAGCATCGTAATCTCTGAATATCTCTCTACGAACTTGTTGGTAAGCCATTGATTGTGCTCCTCCAGCTTGTTCATAGTATGATTTCTGAAGTTTTGTATATCTATCTCTTAGGTGAGATAAATTAGTAATCTGTCTTTCATCGGTATCTGAAACTTTTCTTCTTCCTTTACTATCTACTGTTACAATAGCTTGTGCTGAAAAAAGTTTTCTTAATCTACCGAAAAATGAAGTATCTGCCATTTGTTTTTGTTTTTGTTTTAAATATTTATTATCTTTACTAAATAAAACTCCTATATCCTATAAATATAATAATTTTATATATTAGTTAATTAACCAAGTTAAATCTTCATCTACATCACCAACTCTTTGTGTCCAAGGATTATTTTCTAATCCAGATGGATTTCCTCCATACACTCCACTATGTTGTTGTGATGCTATTCCACCCAACGTTCTTTTGGTTAAATCAATTCCTTCTTGTCTTAATCTTAAAGCTGTATCTCTAACCCATAATCCAATTGAAAAACTCATAACCAAATCATCGTTATAACTTTTCATTGCTTCTGCTCTATTTCCTTTCCATATAAATGTAAATAATTCTTCTATTAATCTATGGGAACGTACTGTAACTGATTTTTCTCTAAAATAGTCATCTAACTTTGATATTATTAATGGTCTTGTTTTTTGTGTAGTACTGAATCCAGCAACCATTCCTCTTTCTTCAGCTCTGTACCTATTAGTCATTTGATGTTCTACATCTACATATTTTAAATCCTTACTCATATAAAATAGATTCTTATAAGACCTATCTATTATTTGTTGAATTACTGCCCAACCTATATTTGCGTTCTCAACTACCAATAGTGCTTCATTATACTCTGTTGCTAATGCAACTAAAAAGTTTCCAAAATCTTTGGTATCTAATTTTCCTTTATATTCTGCAACTTGAGTTGCTTCTTCTATATCTATTACGTGACAAGCGGAGTAATCCGAAGAATCACCTCGTGCAACGTCAGCTACTACCATATATCCTTTATTATAATCTGGATATTCCCATTTCCATAAGTTTCCATCGAACCCTGTCTTTTCTAAAGGGTCTTGACAATATGATTCTTTATAGAATTGTAATAGTTGTGGGTCAATCACTGTATCACCAGAAGAAACGAAATCACAATCACATTCTTGAGCTGCTCCTTTTGGTCCTAATAGTTTTTCTTGTTCATCTCTCCAATCTTTATCTCTTTCAGGATGTACACTCCAATGTAATCTTATAGTATTAAATGCGTTGTTGTTTTCTTCTGCATCAACCCAAGTCTTATGGAAAAAATTACCAACACCATTTGGAGTCGATAAAATGATTGCATCTCCACCTGTTGATAGTGTTGATTGTGCTGATACCCATATATCTTCAATGTTATCAATAAATGCTGCCTCATCAAATACCAATAAGGATAGTGCTTCTGAACGTCCTGCATCTCCACTGGATGAAGTTGCTTTGATTTGAGACCCATTAGAATATCTTAATGAAAGTTTATTATCTTCTATTGTTGTTTGCTTTAACCAGCTTGGTAAATTATCATTCATATACCTAACTTTAGTTACTAAGTTCTTAGCTACCTCTTGTTTGGTTGCAATTACCAATGCATTAAAATCATTATTAAATAACATCTTCCATAAAGCATATCCAGCACATAATGTTGATATACCTGTTTGTCTTGATTTAAGAACTATGTTATATCGTTCTTTGTCAAATTCATTAAGTGTTCTTTCTTGGAATTGATATAAATGAAAAGGTATTCTACCCCTAACAGGGTGTTGTATCATACAATACTTTTTCATAAAATGTATCGGGTCTACCGCACACTTCTGATATTCTAATTTGATTATATCCTTTAAGGATGCCATTTATTTTTTCTTCTTAAATGAAAGTTTCCAATACATAGAACCACCGATATATGGCGTTACATTATTGTTAGCATTTATTACACCTAAGTCAAGTCCAAATACTTTGTCTTTTTTATCTTTGTATAATAAACCAAATTTAGCACTACCAATAAAATCAGTTTTATTGAAACCAGCACCTATTCCATAATATAATTGTCTTGTAGGTAATTCTTTAACAATTTTTGTATTGTATATAGTAGGAATCTGAAAGTTCCATTCTATTTTTCTACTTATGATTCTATTTTGAGATATCGTATCTGTAAGGAATCCGAATCCAAGAGATGGATTTGGTTTTGTTCCTAATGAATCAATTGTTATTTCAGGACCAAAATCATATGTTAGATTTAATGTATCCTTTACTATGTATTTTGCGTAATAATCTTCAACTACTTTAAGTGAGTCAACATTAGCTGGTACTTCAACTTCAACAGTCTCTACTTTTGTAATGTATTTTGGTACATACTTTGGTACTTCTATTACTTTCTCAACAAAAACTGTATCTATCTTTTGTTCTAATAATTCGTAATCTTTACCATCTACATTTACTATTTCTTTTTCTCCTACATTCCCATCTCCACTACAAGCTCTCATCAATAGTATTACAACTATTAATCCTACAATTAGTATCTCCTTGAAATACTTTCGTAATATACTAAAGAATATGTTCATAATTTTTTTCTTTTATTCTATCGAAACACTCTTGTCTCATTTCTTTTAATTGTTCTATTTCTTTCATACTGTTATCAATGAATTCATTCATCTCTTCTTTCATCTCATCTACTGGTCTTGGTAAAGTAAATGTTTCAATAACTTTACCATCTTCACCAATATGGTCGTATGATTGTTTTAAATCATTAATATCTTGTTTGATTGCATCTATCCTAAGTAATGCATCTGCCATCATATTACCAAATATTTTATATTTTTCGTAATCTTCATAAACTCCATTGATTCGAAGTTCTCTTTCCATTTTTTTATTACAATTAATGCAAAATCCGGTCTTTCTAATTAATTTTTTATTTGTAGGTCCGAACTTTCCTACATGGTCACAATCTGGATTCTTACAACGATTTAAATCTTCAAGATACTTTCTTATCTCTTGCATGCTTTCGTGATTCTTACCAGTTTTCATAGTATATCCTTCATGCTTTTCGTATCTATTATGCTCATCTTCCCAAACTTCTCCAACCTCTCTATTTTCCTTTTTAGATTCCCAACCTACTGTTGTGTTCTTATCATACTCACCACCAGTTCTAACCATATCGTGTAGTTTCCTACGCGTTGGATGCATAAATTTTCGTTTGAATTCTTTTTTTGCCATTATAATTGATTATTACACATTATATATGTATATATAAATATCACTAAATTGTAAAAACATAATATATTTTAAAAGAATATTCCTAATATTTGATTTACGGATGCAAATGTACCAGTAAGTTTAAAGGTTTTGCCTTTATATTGGAATACAATTCCTTCATTTGGTACAATTTTTTTAGCACCTCCAATAGAATTTAATCTCTGAAGTTCTAGTCTAAGTTTTTCTATTTTTTTAGGGTCACCTGATTTTTTAACATCTTTAATTGTTTTATCTAATCGCTTCTTTATATCACGAATAGCTTTATCAGGATTTACAGTTAGTGCAGATGAAGTAAATTCGAGTACTTCGGCTCCTAATCCTAAGAAAATGTTTTCAAATTTCATTAAATTATCTTTAGCTATTTTCTTATGATTATCTTTTTCATGCTTTTTAGCCCATTCAAGAGTTTTTGCATCTTTAATATTTTTATTATCTAATCTAAACTTCTTATCCATAAATGCCCATCTCTTAACCAATCCCATTTTGGTTTTATTATCTAATGTAGTTGGTGAATTTTTATCAACCCATTGTTCCCACCAAGATTGATGATATACGGCTACACCATCTGTATCTTTTAATTTAAATTCTTTTTGTAGTTTAGAAATTTTAGAATTATACTTTCCTTTTTTAGAAGATAATTTTTGTGATTTAGGTAACTTGACAACTGGTGGTCCTTGAATTGTATAATTATCTTGAACATCTTTATTTACTTGCTTAATCATACCAGCTAACATTCTAGCTGCTTCTTTATTTTCACCTATTGCCTTACCATCATCATCATATTCCATAGTTCCGTGAAATATTAATAAAGCTTGTCCATATGCAATCACATTTACCGAAGTTGGGTATATGACCTCAAGATTCATAAAACATGCTCCATCTTTGAACACCTTTTTTCGTTGTTTATCATTAAGAGATGAGATGGCTTTAGATAAGTCTTTCATTGCGAAGTTATATGCATCACTCAATCCACCTCTTCCTTGAAACTTATCCGATACTCCCTTTATATCTAAAGCGTTCTCACCTTTGTTTTTAAGGTGTCCCTTATTACGAGCCGCAACTAATCTTCCGTCCTTCCAACTAATTGCTAATGCTTGCCCGTCTGTTTTTTCTGTTGTTAAATCTAATTCACCATCAAGTGCTCTGTTTACAATATCTTTCAATTGACCGAAGGTTAAATTTATATCAGTATCAAATGGATGAGCCATATGACCATATGCACCACCTTCTGAAATTATATTTTCTTTTACATATTTATCCTTTTTCAACATTTTATGTAATTCACTACCATCTACTTTACTCCACGATTTATTTGCTCCAAATTGTTTTTTCCAAAGTAATTCAAGAAATGTTTTCTTTTCTTTAGGTGATAATCCTTTTAACTTTCTATTGATTTCTCCTCTTCGTTTCCAAACATATTTTTTGAAATCCATATAAAAGAATTCATTAACTCTCTCATCTATTTTTTTGTATTGATAATCTTTATCTGAATCTGTATTGCTTCG